>VFSW01009041.1_pt1 | contig 14237 bp, 15 predicted proteins | sample 5358111 | NCBI WGS metagenome assembly VFSW01 (sample SAMN11554181, study PRJNA540505) | mine drainage metagenome | isolation source: sediment from site ElyBrook_90M | place: USA: Ely Copper Mine, Vershire, VT | collected 2017
CAGGTCTTGAAGAGGCGCGGCTCTTCGCCGCTGAACTGCACCGAACCATCCTTGTAGCGCATGGCCCACTCCGGATGAACCTCAAGCGCATCGCCCCAGTTCAGGTCGGGACTCATGCGTGCCACCACGCGCATGTTGCGGCTCTTCGCCGCGGTCACGCACTCGCCGAAGAAATCGCGGCCATGCAGGTATTTTCCGTGGCGATGGAACTTGACCTTTGAGGGGTAGAACGCGAGGATTCCAGTGACACTGATAAAGACAATCTCCGCATCGGCACGATGCCAGTAGTCTGCCCACTCTTCAATATTCATCACGGCGGGGTCGTGCTCCGTCATGTTGCTCTGACCGACGCGGCGAATCTTCTGCTGCCACGGCTCGGCCGCCAGGCTAAGCGGAGCAAGGCGCGGCGGGAGAGGAGCGAGCTGCGGCGTGGGCCCGCTCACCGCAGCCGTTGCAACTTCTTCGGCAGCAAGTGCGGAGGCGGGGTCAAGAGCATGGATTGCGGCTGTCATGGGAATGGCGGCAGCGCTGGCTTTGAGAAAGGTACGGCGATTGAGCATCGGAACTCCCCCCTGGCGCTCGACGAGGGAAGTCTAATTGCCCATGGGGATGTTGGGCCACACAACTCACCACCCCGAGCTGATATCGCGATCAAAGGGGGCAGCGCTTGTAGGCGCGGCGCAGGGCGGCTTCCTCCCTGTGTGAATGGGCCATAGCGCTCTGGGCGCGGTTTTGGAGCGGGAAGGGAAGTTGACGGCAGTGATTCTGAAAACTTATTGGCCATCAGAAAGAATGGTTGGACAGGGCGAGGTTGCGTGGAGGAAGCTGATGGAAGCGCACAGAATGCGATTTGAAAACTATGCCCCACTTCCCCAAGGATCACAAAAGCGGACCGGCAAATCAAGGGCTCCAGCAGGATGTTCCTCTTTGGCAGGCCGTCGTTCTGTTGGCTCTGCTGCTCGCAGGTCTACTGATCTCTTTCCTTGTCGTCCGATTTATCGATTCGCGAAGCATGAGAGGCAGCATGGGGCTGACTCAGGTCCTAATTGCCATGCCGAGCCCGGGAGGTGAGACGGTATGACGGCAGATCGCGAGATGCCGCGCATCGCATATCCTCTTGTCCGCGCGCATACCTATGCCGCGTTTGCAGGGCTGTTTCTCTCCGCTTTGTTTGGCCTTCTGGTATCGATCAAATTCCATGCGCCGGCTTTCCTCGGCGGTCACGGCTGGGAGACATGGGGACGCCTGCGCTATGACCATACGCAGGGCATTCTCTACGCATGGCTGGGCAACGCCTTTATTGCGTTCCTCTATTACTCCGTGCCTCTGCTGACGCAACGATCTGTGACTAGCATCCGCCTTGGCTGGGTCATGTTCTGGGCGTGGAATGCTGTTGCGGTTCTGGGTGGTTGGAGTCTTGTACTGGCCGGTTCAAGCCAGCCGCTGGAGTGGGCTGAGTTTCCGCTCGGAATCGCAGCGGTAATTGAACTGGCGCTGCTGCTACTGGTTGTTCAGTTTTGCATCCCATTCTGGAAGTGCGGAGGCTCGGAGCTTTACGTCGCGGGCTGGTATCTGCTGGGAGGCATCACCTTCACTGCGCTCGCCTATCCGGTTGGGAACCTGTTACCTCATATTCTTCCAGGGGCTATGGGAGCGGCATTCAGCGGCTTATGGATTCACGACGCGGTTGGCATCTTTGTTACGCCCTTTGCCACAGCCATCGCGTACTTTGTGATTCCCGTGGTCACTCGGAAGCCGATCTACAGCCACTTCTACTCAATGATAGGCTTCTGGCTGCTGTTCCTGGTCTATCCGCTGAACGGGATTCATCATTATGTCTACTCGTCGCTTCCCATGAGCGCGCAGCATGCCTCAGAGGTTGCGTCCATCTACCAGGGCATCGACGTAATCATCGTTGTCGCCAACCTGCTGCTTTCGATCGCTCTGGCTGCGGATGATTCGCTTGTCCGCGACATTCCTCTTCGCTTTGTGTGGACCAGTGTGGTTCTCTACCTTGTCGTCAGCATTCAGGGTTCGGTGCAGGCGGTCATGGCTTTCAACAGCTTCATCCACTTTACGGACTGGGTCATTGGTCACTCGCATCTCGCCATGATCGGCTTTGCCTCCTTTGCGGCCATGGGCGCGCTCGCGCACATCTGGCAATCGGTGCCTGGTGCGCGGCAAAGCAGGCGCGCGCTTGCCTGGTCGTACTGGCTGCTGGTGATTGGTCTTGCATTGATGGTGGTGGACCTGACGGGCGCGGGTCTTGTGCAGGCCAGTATGTGGCAGGAACATCTGCCCTGGATGGATTCGGTGCGGGCATCGCGACCGTATTGGATATTTCGCACCGTGGATGGATGTCTTCTGCTAACGGGATTTGTGCTTTTTGCCGTGAGCTTTTTTGTCGGCGAGGCCGCCGGTGAGGCTCCTGCCCGCAACCCCATTGGACCGCCGGAACAATGCATTCCAGAAGCACGAGAGACTGATAGATGGATCAGTACCGCCTATGGCGCAACCTTTGGCGCAGGACTGGTCTTCTTCTTCATTTCGTTTATTGCTCTGGGTGTGATTCCCGCGATCGATCTGCATCGAGCAATCGGGCGCACCACGCCTCCCGGCGTGCAACTGACTTTGACGGAACAGGAATTGCATGGCCAGCAGACCTATGCGCGCAATGGTTGCGCTTACTGCCATACGGAACAGGTGCGTTTTACCGCGGCGGATGAATGGCGTTTTGGGCCTCCGACAGAGGCGTGGGAAACACAGAATCAGTATCCGCAGATGTGGGGCACACGCCGCATTGGTCCAGACCTTGCGCGCGAGGCGGGCCGCCGCCCACGGGACTGGCAGTTCGTGCATCTCTACGATCCGCGCTACGTGGTTCCGGACTCGGTCATGCCCGGATATCCGTGGTTGTTTGATGGCTCCGCCGAGCGTCCTACAGAAGGTGCACGCGACCTGGTGGCTTATCTCGGCACACTGGGACGTCCTGCGCTTGAAGGCGCAGCTCTGAAGAGTACAGCTTCCGCAGCCGCTCTTTCGGGGCCAATGGCGCCAGCCGGTCTGACCGCCAACGACTCGACGGCAGGAAGGGCAGTCTATCGGGCAAATTGTGCGGGATGCCATGGAGTTGATGGACGAGCACAATCGCCCGGCGGGCGAGCATTGCGACCGGTGGCCTTCAACCTGGTTGACTTTCGTCTCGCCCCCGATGCGCTGTGGCGGACCTTAGAAATCGGCGTCGCGGGTAGCGCGATGCCGGGTTGGAGCGACCTGCCCGGCGATGAGATCCGAACAGTTGCTGAGTATGCGCTCTCGCTGAGCAGGACCCCTGAGCCTGGCCCTGGTGCAACGTGGGCGCCCAAGGCCACGCTTGTCGCTGCGGGAGAGCGCGTCTACATCGCGCATTGTGCGCGTTGCCACGGAGTCAGTGGTGAAGGCAACGGCCCCGATGCAGCAAACTACCGGCCACTCCCAGCTAATTTCCAACAGATGCTGGTGTCATTCCGCGGCGGTGAAGAGGTGATGCACCACGGAGTACCCGGCAGCGGAATGCCTGCATGGCCCTTGCTGACGCCGCAGGAAATTCAGGCTGTGACCTTCTACATGCGGTCGTTTTACAAAGGGCCCACAGAGCTTGGTGGTACGCAGAAGACAGCGCGCTCCGCAGAGATGGAGGCCATGCCATGATTGCCTGGCTCGTTGGGATTATCACCTTCGTGCTGGCGCTTTTCATCTTTTGGCGAGCACGATCAGCCGCATTTCGTGTGCGCAGCGAAGCGCCCAAGTTCCGATTCCTGGAGAACCTGGGAATCACGCCCCCCGCATCTGACCGGTCAGACACGGTCCCCAACCCCAAGGAGGATCCAGATGAACCATCTCACTCGTAGATCATTGTTGTCCGGAGCAGCCGCACTTGGACTGACTGCCGGCGTCGACGCCGTTGCTGAGGGCCAACTGGTCTGGAAGTCCACCGACTGGATGCTTGCAGACTTTCAGGCGCTGGTCAGTAACCCGGTGCGCGTCAAGCAGGTCTATGATGTGGTGCAGATTGGCGGCGGACGGTTCCTGAACAACGTGAAGAACTCGCTGAATGGGTTCGAATTTGGCTTTGGCGTGCCCAGCCGGCAGATCAAGATTGCCGTGGCAATGCATGGCCCCGCCAACATGCTCAACTACGACGACTTCATCTGGAGTAAATACGAGATCGGCGCGTGGCTCAATGTCACCGATCCTGAAACGGGCAAGTCTGCGGTGCGCAATCTCTTTCTGAATAGCTCGAAGGCAGCGGGCAAGGGCTACTCCTCGCCAGATCCAAACAGCGAAGACTCGATGTACCAGGACACGAGCATGCAGGCCCTTCGAGCTAGGGGCGTGCAGTTCATGTGCTGCCACACGGCCACAGAAGAGCAGGCCCGTATCCTAGTCCGCACACGCAAGCTCACGCAGACCCCTGAAGACGTAGTGAAAGAAATGTTGCAGCACACGGTGGAGGGCACACTGGTCGTCGCGTCGATGGTGGCTGCCATTGCGCTGCTGCAGGCAGACGGTCACTACACCTACATTACGGTCTAAGACCGGAAGGACAAGTTCGCATGAAGACTCTAATTCTGCTGCTCAGTATGATCTGCGCTTTAGGCTCTGCCGGACGCACATTCGCGCAGAGCAGCCCGCCGTGGAGCGAGCAGAAAAATGATCCGGCTCCGGACAAGGGCTACGTCTTCCACGTCCCCGATGTGGACAACGTGCCGGATCTGCATGGCAATCCCTGTGACGCCAAATTGGTCCTGTTCATCGGTGGCAACCAGTTCTTTGTGCTGCCGCAACTGATCGCGGCCTTCGAGGTCCAGCACCCGGAACTAAAGGGGCAGATCTTTTATGAGACGCTTCCACCGGGTATCCTGCGCAAACAGATGGCCGCGGGGAACGCCATCACACTCGGCAACCTGACGGTGGAGGTGAAGCCTGATGTCTATGAGGCTGGCGCTCGCGTGTTGCATTCGATGGAGCAGGCCGGTGAAGTGACGAGCGTCGTGACCTATGCGACCAACACGTTGGAGATCATGATTCCCAAGGGCAACCCGCAAGCGATTCACTCGCTGCTTGACCTCGGCCGCGCGGGCATTCGGCTCTCGATGCCCAACCCGGAGTGGGAGGGCGTGGGCAATCAGATCATGAGCTCTCTGCGGAAGGCCGGTGGAGATGCTTTGGTGAAAGCGATCTATGAAGTAAAGGTACAAAACGGCCAGACGGTATTGACTGAGATTCATCATCGCCAGACGCCCATGCGCATCTTGCAGGGCGAAGCCGATGCTGGCGTCACCTGGGCATCAGAGGTTCGCTTTCAACAGAGTATTGGCAATCCGATTGAAGGCGTGGCGATTCCCGGTGTCCAGAATACGACTGCCGCGTATGCCGGCGGAGTGGTGAAGGGAGCGCCTCATGCCGCAGCCGGTGCACAATGGCTCTCGTTCTTGCAGAGCGAAGAGGCGCAGTCCATCTACCGTAAGTACGGATTTCGCTCGATGACAGACGCAGCAAAGTAGGAGTACTTAGTATGGCTATTAAACGAACCTTAGTATCGAATGCCTGCATAGGGATCATCAGTAGTGGGATTTTGGCCGCAGCAGTCGCAGGATGTTCCAGCAGGCATGTGACGCCAGGCTCGCAGCAGGCCGTGCGCACGCAACCCAGTTCGGCAGCCGAGCAGGATGCTGAACTGGTGCGCAGGGGCAAATTGCTTTTTGATCAAACACCGAAGTACGCTTTCCACTACGTTGGAAACCAACTCGCATGCGCAGACTGCCACACTCAGAGCGGAACCGCGGACTATGCGGCGCCCATGATCGATGTGGCAGGACTCTTTCCCATGTTCAGCAAACGGGCAGGGCGCGAGATCACGCTCAAAGATCGCATTGATGAGTGCTTTGTGCGCAGTGAGGCGGGACGGCCTCTGCCCGGCAATAGTCCAGAGATGTTCGCGCTTGTTGCGTATATCCATTCCCTCTCGCGCGACGGTGCGAATGGAAAGCCTTACGCAAAGCGCGGTCTGGTAAAGTTGCCCGTCCTCAAGGGAGATGCCGCACGCGGCAAATCTGTTTATGTCCAGACGCAATGCGCAATCTGTCATGGAAGCAACGGGGCCGGTGTCCCTCCCGTTATGCCTCCGCTGTGGGGATCGGGCTCATTCAACGATGGTGCAGGCATGAACAATCAAGAGAAGATGGCGGCCTACGTCTATCAGAACATGCCGCAGAATCATCCCCGGTCGCTCACGGCGCAGCAGGCCTATGACGTGGCTGCGTATATCCACACCAAACCCAGGCCAAAGTTGAACCCGGCTTACACGAGCTTCTAGTGAAGCGATGGAATGGGTGCGGCGCAGCTGCGTGGCGGGCTACGTTTGACACCGCGCACGGTGGCTCCTGGCTGGGTGTCGGACTTTTCTGTCAGCAGGGATGGGACGCCGCTACTGCGCTTAGCAGATGAATTTCTCCGTCGATGACACGTCATACGGAAACGCTTTTCAGCAAACTAAAACCTCGGAGACGAAGAGATCTGTTGTCGCAGGCCTGAATTCGAGTGGTGTTGCGGAAGCTTCCGGCATGTGCACGTGGTCGCATGGAGGCTTTTGGTGCATCGCGATTGATTCCGTTGAGTCACGAATACGGACGCTCCAGCCACGGGTCCGACCGTCAAACGGGGGTAGCCAAAAGCAACGCGCCTTCTCAAATCAGCTCATCGAAATTACACCTTGCTGCATTGCAATGGAGACCGCTTCAGTCCTGTCGGCCGCTTCCAGCTTCTCCAGGATATGGCTTACATCACTGGTGTCCGGTTAAAGTTGCGGCATAGTCGCGCAAGTAGTTTTGCTTCAAGTGGTTGCGCTCGATTTTTGCTTGCCGCGATTTGAAACGCGCGCCGCGTCTTGCCTCATCGGTCAGCATGGAGGGATGAACGAAGGCAAGAGCATCTTCTCTCAGTTGATAGGCTTTCTTCCAGATCGCGAGTTTCGCCGTTGCGTGGCCCGCTATGGCTGCGACCGCTACGCCAAGAAGCTCTCCTGCTGGCAGCAGTTTCTGGCCATGGCCTTTGCACAATTGACTTATCGTGAAAGCCTGCGTGACATCGAAGCTTGCCTGGGCGCAGTGGGGTCCAAGCTCTACCACATGGGCTTTGGCTCGGCCGTGGCGCGTTCTACTTTGGCCGACGCCAACGAAGACCGCGACTGGCGTATCTTTGCCGACTTCGCGCAAGTGTTGATCCGCACCGCGATCAAACTCTATGCCAAGGAATCGACAGGCATCGCCGAAGTGCACGATCTGTACGCGCTGGATTCGACCACCATCGATCTTTGCCTGGCGTTGTTTCCCTGGGCCAAATTCCGCAAGCACAAGGCCGCCGTCAAGATGCACACACTACTCGATCTGCGCGGCTCGATTCCCACCTTCATCCGCATCACCGATGGCAAGGTGCATGACGTCAACATCCTCGATGAAGTCGCCATCGAGGCTGGTGCGTTCTACGTGATGGATCGCGGCTACATCGACTTTGAGCGGCTCTATCGCTTCACGCTCTCATCGGCGTTCTTCGTGGTGCGCACCAAGGCCAATGTCCTGTTGCAGCGGCGCTATTCGCATCCGGTGGACAGATCCATCGGCCTGCGTAGCGACCATACCGTCATTCTGACGGCGATGGCTTCGGTGCAGGCATATCCGGACCCACTGCGGCGTGTTACCTACTGCGACCCGGAGACCGGCAAGCGGCTGAAGTTTTTGACCAACAACTTCACCCTTCCGCCGCTGGTCATCGCGGAAATCTACAAGAAGCGCTGGGCTGTGGAACTCTTCTTCCGTTGGATCAAAATGCACTTACGCATCAAGGCTTTCTATGGAACCAGCCCGAACGCGGTCAAAACCCAAATCTGGATCGCCGTGTCCATCTATGTGCTGGTGGCCATCGTCCGCAAACGCCTCGGCATCGAAGCCAGCCTCTACCAACTTCTACAGATTTTCAGTGTTACCCTCTTCGAGAAAACCCCCATTTTACGGGCACTTCAGCGACACGATTCCATAAACGAGTTACATGGCTCCGCCAACCAGTTGATACTATTCGACTTTTAACCGGACAGGCGTGAGGTCTTCTATTTGCCCAGTTATTCGCCGGAGTTGAACCTGGACGAGTTGATGAACGCCGACCTGAAGCAGAGAGTAACGAAGGCGGCTCCGGCCAGAAACAAACTGGCGCTGACCCGTACCGCCATCGGCGCTCTGCGCAGTATCCAGAAGCAGCCCGATCGAGTCGAAAACTACTTCGGACAGAAAGACGTATGTTATGCCGCCGCGTAGCAACACTTCAGGGCCGGATCAATAAGTGCCCGGCAATTGTCCAACGGTTCACTTGACTGGGAGAAGACGACCGATGCCGACAAGCTAGCGTTCAAGCCGTTTCAAGCGATCGGAGCCGAGCAATATCGGCTTTATCGGGAGGTGCTTGCCTGAATGCGTCGTTGGAGGGACGATGGATTGGATGGAGTCACTTCCAGCTCTTCTGGAAGCTAGGGGGGAGATCGTTTTATGCGCAGCGCTCGCGGGACGGCCATGATCATGATGCTGGTAGTTGCGATCTGTCTTGTAGATCGGGTGTTTTCCTTCGCTTTGGCGCAGGCTCCTCCGGTTTCGATCAATGAGGTGGTCGACGCCCTCAGAACAGGCAGAAGCGCAGATGCGCTCCGTTTATGCGGCGAGTTGCTCCGCGCCGATCCTCAATCCTACAAGGTCTGGACGCTTCGAGCGATGGCTCTGGAGCAATCGCGCCAGCCCAAAGAGGCGCTCACCGCCTACCAGCATGCTCTCAACTTAATACCGGACTATCTGCCGGCTTTGGAAGGCGCAGCGCAGCTCAACTACAAGGCGCAGTCTCCGCAGGCCATTCCGCTGCTTCGCAAAATCATTCTCGTTCAACCGGCAAACCCCACGGCACATGCGATGCTCGGGGCTCTTGAGTATCGCAAGCGCGATTATGGTCAAGCCGCGCAGGACTTTGCAGCAGCGGAGCAGATCCAAGGATGCATAAGGGTACTATCTGCTCGCCGAAGCGCTCTCGTGCTCTCCCCCGGAAGCAAATCCGGTCGATTCGCAAAAGAGCGGGGGCGAAGCAATTGCGGCGACGAAGGAGGCGACGGCACTGGATTCGCATTTGGTGCAGGCATACGATTTGCTCGGGTCACTCTACCTGCAAACCGACCAACGCGAGCTTGCGATCAATGCGTGCCGGATTGCTTTGGATGACGATCCTAAGGATCAGCAGGCACTCTATACTCTTATTTTGTCGCTTCGCAAGACAGGCGGAAAACTGGAGCTTAACGCTTGGGTGAAGAGGCTGACCGATCTTCGCAATGCGGAGGGGAACGAAAACACGCGCAAATTCCGATACGGGCAGCTGGTTGAGGAGCCTTGAAGGAAGACCGCTTGCGTCAGGCCCGGCGTTCGCCGCGCACATACTAAGAGCTCTGCTGAGAACTTGGCTCGTGTTTCAGACAGGCCCGTCGGCGCTCTTGAATTTGGTACGAAGACAGGAACCATGAGAGGAGTTCAAAGATGAAAAGCAAACTATCGCGTCGAACATTTATCGCCTCCGCCGCAGCCTCGATGATTCCATCGGCTGTGGGGCACGCAGCGCTCAGGGGCGGCGGAATGTTCTTACCTGCCGCTGACGAGCCGCAACCAGCCGCCGCGACGAACACGTCATGGAAAGACGCGGGTGTGATCGACCTGACCCGCTCACCCTTTGCCAAGCTGAAGACTGTACCGGTTCGTGCGGTCATCATTCAGGAAGGATTTTGGTCAAAGCGGCGCAATACGAATGTGAACTCCAGCATTCCAACCATGCATGATGAGTTGGTCGCGCATGGGCGCATGGACAATTTTTTGCGGTTAACCGGAGAGTCCTCCGCGCCGCAGAAGGGACCGGTCTATTCTGACTCGGATATTTACAAGTGGACCGAGGCGGTAGGCTTCACCCTGCAGACGGCAGACCAGCCGACGCTTCGCAAGACAGCCGACACCATGATTCGCGAGGTCGTTGCTATTCAGGAGACGGGCGGTTATCTGAACACCTACTACGTGGGCGACAGGACGCCTTTGCGGATGTTATATCCGACCCAGGAGACAGGTCATGAATTATATAACATGGGCCACATGCTCCAAGCCGCCGTGGCCTACTATCGGGCCACCGGAGACCCTACATTGCTCGATGCCGGAATGCGTTTCATCGATCAATTCCTCATTCCCAACTACGGGCCGGGGAAGGACCAGAAGGGAATCGTTGCAGGACATCCGGAAATCGAGATGGCTTTGGTCGAGCTTTATCGCACCACCGGCAAGCGTGAGTACGTAGACCTTGCCGGCTATATTCTCCACGGGGACAGCAGGATTCCCTTGACTGAACGGCAGATCACCTACATGTTCTGCGGGATTCCCTTCACCTCGCGTACCAAGCTGGAAGGCCACGCAGTTCGAGCGATGTATGCATGTTGCGGAGCCACAGACTACTACCTTGAAACCGGTGACCAGAGCTATTGGAAGACCTTGAATGCGTTGTGGGAAGACCTGACTGCGCATCAGCTGTATGTCACGGGTGGGGTGGGTGCGCGCGAGGCCGGCGAAGCATTTGGGGATGCCTACGAGTTACCGAATGCGCGGGCGTACGGCGAAAGCTGTGCTGCGATCGGCAACATGATGTGGAACTGGCGCATGCTCGCGGCCTCCGGAGAGGCGCGGTTCACGGATGTTATGGAGCGCGCATTGTACAACGGCATCAACTCTGGGATGTCTCTGGACGGCACGACGTATTGCTACAGGAATCCGCTGGCCTTTGATCCCTCAGGCGACTCAAGCGACCGGCACGCACCGGACGGGAAAATCCGTAATCCGTGGTATGACACGACGTGTTGCCCTCCCAATCTGTAGCGGACCTTTGCGTCGCTGCCGGGCTACTTTTACAGCACCACCTCCGATGGCATCTATGTGCACCTATATGACAACTCAGAGATGAACTGGCACCTGCAAGATGGCAACGGCCTGAAGATCCAGCAAAAGACGAACTACCCGTGGGATGGAGATGTCAAGATAAAAGTCTGCCCATCAACGCCCAGCGAGTTTGTCGTCTACGTTCGCATTCCTGGCTGGTCGGCACATAGCGTCGTCAAGGTAAACGGGGAACAGATAGACGGCGCACAGCCTGGCAACTATCTTGCAATTCGTCGCCATTGGTCTGCGAACGAAGTTATCGAGTTAAGCTTCGACATGACAACCCAACTTCTCCAGGCGAATCCTGCAGTCAGCGAAGATCGGAGCAGAGTTGCATTTCAACGCGGTCCTGTCGTTTTCTGCATGGAACACCTGGACCAGAGCGACCAGGAGCACGGCATGAACCTGGCCGGCTACGCAGTAAAACTGGACTCGCGCACGACCGCGCGATTCGAGCCAGGCCTTTTGAACGGTGTGATGGTCCTGGAGCATCCGGGGGCGATCAGGCAGGCGCTTAGGGATCGAGGACTCTACTACCCCGCCGACAATGAGATTAGGGAGCGGGAGATTCCTGCAACGGTGAAACTGATTCCGTACTATGCCTGGGCAAACCGTGCCCCGGCTTCCATGCAGGTCTGGATCCCTTATCGTCAAGCGTAAAGATCTCATGGAGGAGCTTTGAGACCGAGTTAGCGCCAAAGGATGATTTGTTTTGGAAGCCATAGTTTGCTCAACGGCCAGATTGGAGATATCTACCGCTGATTGAGATAGGTAATGCCGTGCTTCCGCTGTAGAAGGTAGAGAAGATCAGATACAGAATGTCGCCCGCCGCGGTCTCGCCGGTTTGTCGCTCCACATTCGGGCCACGCCACGAGGGCTCTGCAATTTTGTTGAGGCCAAATTCAGAAGCATCGTCTTGTCCAACATCAATACTGCCAACAGCTGGTTCAGCCGCAGGTGTTCCGCCTGCAACTGCTTCATCCGGCGTACCTCGACCACACCCAGACCAACCTACTTTGCCCCTACCGTTAGAGCTTCTGCGTGCTGGTTAAGGCCTTGCCGATCACCGCTGCGATGGCGACAGTAGCCGCTGCGAGTTAACGTAACCCTTCGATCTGCTCCCAGCTGAAGGGTTTATTCTTGACCAGCAATATCCCCTGCTTGATTTGCTCCAGGGTCTCGTCGATGACGAACACCCAGGCCCGTTTGAAAGTACCGGATCTGATCGGATTTTAACAGCACGTGACTCCGTGATGAGTATCACTGTGTCGCGGGGAAGTCGCCTATACGATTGCGCACATGGAATGATGCTCGTCACAACCGTGCATATTCCGTGCTGTAAGCTCTCTCGAATTTCACAGTGTATGCCAGATTGGAGGGAGAGCTGTGCGCAGATGGGCTCCGATGACCGATTTGGAGGATGGAGAGCGCACGGACAGCGATAACAGCTCAAGTTCGATATTGAGCGATGGGCCTGCGTAAGGGCCGACGAAAAGGAGCAACTCTATGAAGAAGGCAATCAATGTGGCGGGGTGCATCGTGCTGGCCGCAGCAATAATCGCCCCGGCCTTTGGGGAAGCGCCAGGCGCGGACCTCTACAAGACGAAGTGCCAGATGTGCCACGGCGCAACAGGCATGGCGGAGACCGGTGCGGGCAAGGCGATGAAGGTGAAGCCGGTGACCGATCCCGACGTGAAGAAGGCGACCGAGGCGGAGATGATCAAGGCCGTCAGTGACGGGATGGGCAAGATGCAGCCCTACAAGGGCAAGCTGACTGACGCGCAAATCAAGGACGCCGTGACCTACTTCCGTACCCTGGGTAAGTAACAGGCTCCAGCATGGCCGGCGCGGGCGAACCTCCACCGCAAGCGCTGGCCCCCTATTTCGGAGTTGTAGATATCGGACTGGATCGCGCTTCACTCAGGGATATGCTTGAGCTGCCGCGATGACACTCTGCGTCGGGGGTGCCTCTCTGCGACCAGACAGTTCGATTGATGTTGCACAGAACCGACTCCTCGGGACGAAGAAGCGCTGGCACAAATGCGAAAGGCAGGCGACCTGTATTATCATCTCATTTCGTTCCAAGGTCGACTATTTCGCCAATCTTGATTTAGCCCTCAGACAGAGGGATTCGGCGCTCACCCAAGACACGGACAAGCTCTTTGAAGTAAGACTGCACGTCATGAGATGGATATCAGTTAACTCCTCAACTGGGGCTTGAGGGTCTCTGTTCTTGCGTCCGTAAGCAGTCGCTTGCCGCTCTGTGAATCTCCAGTGTCAACGGCACTGTCTCTCCCCTTTAGAGATTCGCTGGAAGCGCGGAGTTGCCGCCTGTAGAGATGCTCATCGCCGCAGGCCACCCTCGGACGGAACCCCGATGTAAAGTTCCAATGCACCAGCTCGTTACTGCCAGATACGCTCCTCATTCGCTGTGGATTGTCGCTTCCCGCTCCTTAGAAGACACGTAATCGGCCAGGTTTCCCGGCTTCTCCCGCGCTTCACTGAAACTTAACCAGGCAAACTGATTGACACGCCAAATCGTCGGTGCTAAATTTGCAAACGCGCTGACACCTTAACCCCAGCAGCTAAGTTCGATTTTCCCCTTTGTCGGCGCAACAGGTACGGGCCCTTTTCCTCGTTGGCGAGTAATTCGCGGCCACTCTGCCGCCTGAATCGAGTGAAGTACTCGGTCCCCAAGATCGACGATAGCGGGCACTGCTGGTTTCAATCGACTCGCAAAACGGAGATTCTTCATGAAATGCGCCACACAAGCGTTGCTCTCATAGCTGTCTCGGCGTAAGCACCGATAAGGCTAATGGGTGACAAACGCGGGCCCTGCTGCACCCGGACTGCGTACTGAAGTATCGGCTAAGACCTTGCGACGCGGAGATTCACGCGCTCGATGACGGGCGTTTGCACCCAGGTCGTACGGCACGGTGTTGTGTACTTTGGATTCTCGATTCCCCGACTGGAGATCCAATGGAAATGAAAGTCAACTCCTCCGCAAGTCAGATCGTACTGCCGGCATCTCCCACGACAGTAAAGCCATTGCCACCACAATATGTCGGCCGGCCGTTCCCGAAGCCGGTCTTCCAGCAGTGGGCGCCAGCCTGGTTCTATAGCGCGCTTCATTGGCTCGGAAAGTCCTACGTTGATGCCAGCGGCGTCCGACAGAGATTCAGGTCCTACATGGCGCGGGGGTGAGGG
>VFSW01009042.1_pt1 | contig 14236 bp, 8 predicted proteins | sample 5358111 | NCBI WGS metagenome assembly VFSW01 (sample SAMN11554181, study PRJNA540505) | mine drainage metagenome | isolation source: sediment from site ElyBrook_90M | place: USA: Ely Copper Mine, Vershire, VT | collected 2017
GCACCGGCGCTGGCGACGGTCTTCGGTTTCCGCTCCATGTTGGCGGTGGCGCGCGCACGGCCGCGTCTGGCGCTGGGGGGGCTGGCGTTGATGGTGGGGTCGGTGGCGGTGGGGTATCGCATCGGGCAGCCGCACACCGTGGTGGAGCGCATCGATATGTGGCTGGCGCCGTGGGACAACAATGTGCACGGCGGCGATCAACTGGCTCACAGCCTTTGGGCGCTCTCCACCGGCGGACCCTGGGGCTCCGGACCGGGGTGGGGTGATCCGGAGATGATTCCGGCCGGCAATACGGACCTGGTGCTTCCGGCCATCGGCGAAGAGTGGGGCTTCGTGGGCGTGGCGGCGGTGTTCCTGCTGTTCGGTTTTCTGGTGGCGCGCGCGCTGCGTGCGGCCACGCGATGCCGCACCCATTTCGGACTGTTTCTGGCGCTGGGGCTGGGATGCCTGATCGCTTATGAAATGGCGCTGATCTCCGCGGGCGTGCTGGGAGTGCTGCCCCTTTCGGGAGTAGTTTCGCCATTCCTCAGCTCGGGCAATACGGCGATGCTCTCTAACTTTCTGGTGTTTGCGCTGCTGCTTTCCATTTCGGCCGATGGGGAGCCGGGCGTAGTGCCGTACGAGTTGCTGCAGCGGCCCACCGGATATCTGAAGGCCGTGCTGGCTTGCGCCATGCTCGTATTGCTGGCGGCGGCGGCACGCTACCAGGTGCTGATGGACCGCGATTACCTGGCGCGAGACGCGCACGCCTTCGAGGCCGACGGCGTCAAGCGCCCGCAGCACAATCCACGCATGAACTCGCTGGCGCGCGAAATTCCTCGCGGCGCCATCTACGATCGCAACGGCATTCCGCTGGCCACCAGCAGTTGGGCCGAACTGGAACGGCATCAGCAGGAATACCAGGCGCTAGGCATTTCGCTGGACCAGGCGGCGTCGCGCTTCGACAACCGGCATTATCCATTCGGCGCTGCGCTGGCGCTGGTGCTGGGAGATCTGCGCACCGGGGAGAATTTCCACGCGTCGAACGCGTCGCTGGTGGAGCACGATTCGGCTACGCGGCTGCAAGGCTACCAGTACGCGGAGCTGGCCGGGCTGGTCCGCTACCGGCATCAGCCAGGCAATCCGGCCATCGCAAAACTGCTGGCGCGGGACCGCAACGTGAAGCTCACGCTAGACGTCCGGCTGCAATTGCGCGCCAGGGAAATCTTGGAGAAGCACCTGCGCGATTCGCACACGCAAAACGGCGCAGTGGTGGTGATGGACGCGTCCTCCGGCGATGTGCTGGCCCTGGTGAGCTCGCCCGCGCCGGATCCGCCGGGCTCGCGGCCCTCGGCGCCATCGCCTGACGAGTTGCTGGACCGCACGCGGTACGGGCTGTATCCGCCGGGTTCGACTTTCAAGCTGGTGACCGCGATTGCGGCGTTGCGCGTAAATCCCGAACTGAAGCATCGCACCTTCCTGTGCCGCACGCTGCCCGATGGGCGGGCAGGCAACGTGATCGCGGGCTGGAACCGGCCGATTAAAGACGATATCGGCGATCGCGCGCACGGCACCCTGGATATGGAGCGCGCCATCACCGTTTCCTGCAATGCGTACTTCGCACAGTTGGGAGTGCACGACGTGGGCTCGAAGGCGCTGGCGGAGACGGCGTCGGAACTGGGAATCTCCACTGGAGACGCGGCAGAGTTGCGAAAGGCGCTCCCGTTCGCTGCATATGGTCAGGGACCGGTGCTGATTTCGCCGTTTAAGATGGCGCGCGTGGCAGCGGCGATTGCTTCCGGCGGTCACATGCCGGAAGGGCGCTGGGTAGCTGATGAAAGCAATTCGCGGAACGACCCGCCTGTGGACATTCTGCCGGATTCGCAGGCGGCGTTCCTTGCCCGCGCCATGCGGCGGGTAGTGACCGAAGGCACGGCGCGTCACGCCATGGCGGGCGAAACGGCAGGGATCGCAGGTAAGACCGGAACGGCGCAATTGGACGCAGGCATGCCGCACGCCTGGTTCGCGGGCTTCGCTCCTTACGATGCGGACACCGCGCACCGGCTGGCGTTCGCGGTGCTGGTGGAGCACGGGGGATACGGCGGGGCGACCTCGGCGCCCATCGCCCGTGAGGTGATGGAAGCGGCCAGGGAATTGGGGCTGTTGAGGTGAATATGACGCTCTCTGAGTTTCTGGAAAAATTCGGCCGAACAGTATTCGAAGGGCCGCTGACCGGGCCGGCGCACCGCGAGACACCGGCGGAACTGGCGGAGATCCGTCTCGCCATTCTGGATCGTATCCGGGAAAAGAGCTATCGCTCCGGCGGCAAGAAGGTGTTCCCGTTCGACTTGCTGCGCGTGGAATTGCGCGGGGTGGAGGAGAGCCGCCGCGATCTGTTTGCCGGCCAGTTTTTCCGGCGCTACCTGGAGCAGGAAGTCCATGGCGCGCTGCACGCCGCGGGGTGCCGCTTCCCGGAGAATCTGCGCGTGGATGTGGATCCGCAAGTGGGCTTGCCGCAGCGCGGCGAGAACTGGCTGGTGGTGGAGGCGCTGTCGCAGAATTCCGGCGCAGCGCCCAGGCACATCGCGCTGCTGAGGGTGATTGAAGGCGCGGCCAACGCCGCGGAACTGCGGCTGGACAAAGCGCGCACGCATATTGGGCGCACGCGCGACGTCTACCGCAACGAAGGACTATTCCGCCGCAACGACCTGGTGTTCGAGGAAGACACGGAGGTCAACCGGAGCGTCTCGCGCGAACACGCCCACATCCGCTTCGATAAGCTGACCGGCGAGTATCGCCTGTTTAACGACCGGTGGCAGGCGCGCGGCGAGCGGCAGGCGCAGGAATGCGGCACCTGGATTGTGCGCGACGGATTGAGCATGGAAGTGCACCGCGACTCGCGCGGCACCCGGCTGGACCCGGGAGACGAAATTCATTTTGGAAGGGCCGTGGCGATCTTTGAGTTAGAGTGAAGTGGATGTTCGATTGGAAGCAGGATCCGCACAGGCGGTTCAATCCACTGACTCGCGAATGGGTGCTGGTGTCTCCGCACCGCACTGAGCGCCCCTGGCAGGGGCAGAAAGAAACCACCGCAGCGCCGGCGCAGCCGGAATACGATCCCGGCTGTTATCTCTGCCCGGGCAACGCGCGCGCGGGCGGCGTGCGCAATCCGAAGTACGAGTCCACTTTCATTTTCGATAACGATTTCGCGGCGCTAAAGCCCGGCACGCCGCTGGACCGGTACGAAAAGGATGGCCTGCTGGTGGCGGAGTCCGAGCCGGGCATCTGCCGCGTGGTTTGTTTTTCCCCGAAGCACAACCTCACCATCGCCAACATGGAGACGGCGGATCTGCGCAAGGTGGTTGACACCTGGGTACAGCAGTACGGCGAACTGGGGGCGCGCGCGGAGATCAACTATGTGCAGATCTTCGAGAATCGCGGTCCTATGATGGGAGCCAGCAATCCGCATCCGCACTGCCAGATCTGGTCTAGTCACGCAATCCCAAATGAAATCGCGAAGGAGCAGGCGGCGCAACTTGCCTGGGACGGGTGCCTGCTGTGCGATTATGCCCGGCTGGAATGCGCCGCGGGGGAGCGTGTGATCGAAGAGAACCATGCCTTCGTGACGGTGGTGCCTTTCTGGGCGGTGTGGCCGTTTGAGACCATGGTGATTGCCAAGCGGCACGTGACGGCGATGGATGAGTTGGACGCGGCCGAGCGGGATGCGCTGGCCGACATTCTGAAGCGCACCACGGCGCGCTACGATCGCCTGTTCGACATTTCGTTTCCCTACTCCATGGGATTCCACCAGCGGCCCACCGATGGCGAAGTCCACGCGGAGTGGCATTTCCACGCGCACTTCTACCCACCGCTATTGCGGTCGGCAACGGTGCGCAAATTTCTGGTGGGATTTGAAATGCTCGCCATGCCGCAGCGGGACATCACTCCGGAATCGGCGGCGGAGCGGTTGCGCGGAGTGTAAGGGCGTCAACCAAGAATTTCGGCAATCGCCAGTTCGCCGCCGCCGAACGCGGCGAGCGGGATGGTCTCGGGGGCAAGAAAACGCAAGCTTGAGCCGTCGCGATGGATTACCGTCACCGAGCCGCTCTCGATATCTACTATCCAAAATTCCACTCCGCCGTTGGCCAGGCTGAGCGAAGCCAACTCGCGCAATCTCCGATCGGTATTGGAGGGTGATTTGATTTCAATGACCAGTTCGGGAGCGCCGCGAAGATTGTCGTTGGGATCGATTCCGTCATAGCGCACCTGGGAAACCACCGCGACGTCCGCGACACGCAAATCGAACTCTGCGACTGGGCGGTAGGGAAACTCCATGCCGACGTGCCAGCATCCAATCAATCGATTCTCCAGCAGGCGCACGAGCTGCCATTGCAGGTGATAGTGTTTCGCTTTGGGCCGGGTCACGGTAACCACCTCGCCATGATGCAATTCATAGGCGCGGCCGTCGTCCGGCATCTGCCGGAACTGTTCCACCGTGATCAGGTTGGGAAGCGCCGCCATAAACTATCCTCTTCTTACTGTACACTTCCTCGCCGCGGCCGTTCGGCGCTATTCTGATAGTCTCAATCATGCACGCCGCGGAGGTTCAGGCTCCATCCAAACGGTATACGCAGGCCATGGTGGGGGTGTTTGTGGTGGCGGTGCTGATGGTGTCGTGGCAGATCGCCCTGTATCCCACGGCGGGGATGGGGAAGTATTTCGAGACGGTGGACGTGGCCCGCAGTCTGGCCGCCGGCAAGGGATTCGCCAACCCGTTCGGAGCGTTGGATACCGGGCCTACCGCCCATGTGGCGCCGCTGATTCCGCTGATTCTGGCGGGTGTCTTGCGTCTCACCGGCGATACGCCTACGTTTGCGCTGGTGGTGGTGGTCCTTTGCGTAGCGCTTCACGCTTTGCACATGATGCTTCTTCTGCCCCTCTCACGGCTGCTGCTGGGGGATTTCCGCCCGGGCGTGTGGGCCTCTCTCTATGCCTCCGTTGTTCCCACCATGCCGGTTTTTCCGCAGTGGGAAGTCATCTGGAGCGCCACCGGCTCAATGCTGTTCTGCCTGGCTACGGAGCGCCTGCTGCGCTCCCGCCGCCCGTACTGGATGCAAGGCGCGGCCGGCGGCGCACTCTGCGGATTGCTGCTGCTGATCAGCCCGACGCAGTCGATGCTGTGCGGCGCGTGGATGGCGTTTCTCTGGCTCCGCGACCGGGGTCCATTGCGCCGGTGGACGATTCTGGCCATGAGCTTCCTGGCGGCCGCGGCGATTGTTCTGGCGCCGTGGACCATCCGCAACCAGCGCCAGTTCGGTGCGCTGTTTCTGGTGCGCGACAATTTCGGCGTGGAGCTCTACTCCTCCAACGCCGATTGCGCCGACGCGCGGCACTACATCAACGGAGTGAACGGCTGCCATGAACGGATGCACGCGAATCTCAATGTGCATGAGGCCGAACTGGTCCGCGACATGGGAGAGGTGAATTACAACCGCAGCCGCCTGGCCATCGCGAAGCAATGGATCCACGACCACCCGGCACGCTTCGCCATGCTTGCTCTTCGCCGATTCCAGGAATTCTGGTTTCCCAGTCCCGGTGAGGCGGGGCCTTACGCCTATTCGGTTTGGGCGGTTACGGCGCTCTCCATCGCGGGCCTGGTTCTCATGGTGCGCCGCGGTAACCCGGCGGTGTGGGCGATTCTGGCGATCCTCGCGCTGTATCCCGTGGTTTATTACCTGGTGCAATCGGCTCCCCGGTACCGCTTCCCGATATTGTGGGTTTCGCTGCTGCCCGCGGGGCTGGCCATGCAGCAGGCATTCGCGGCGCTGCGCAGACAACTGGCGAAATAAAACTCCGCCGGAGTGTAGTGGAAACGGCGCCGGGCGGGTCTTTGAGATAGGAAGCGAACCGCGCGCTTCTTCATCTCATATATGCACTTTTTGCTGTTTCTACACGTGCGCCGGAACTGCGCCTGGATGCCGGCGGTGCTGGTTCTCCCTCTGCTATGGTGCTGCTCCAAGGGCGCCGTGGGCGCGCGGAGCGGCATTCTCCGGTTCGATAATACCGAAGCCGCGGAGCACATCCCGGCGCAACTGGATTACTCGCCCGCGCCCGATCCGGGAGTGCTTCCAGCCTTTCTGGAGATGGGCGATCCACGCGCGGCGGATTGCATCGTGCGCGATGTCAGCGCGACCGCGGAAGGCTCTGGCTGGCGATGGACTTATCTGAAGCCGGTACTGAAATTCCACCCGGCGGACCACCAACGCCAGCACTTTGCGATGGACTTCACCATTGTCGAGACCGCATTTCGCAGCACCGGCCCGGTGACGCTCACGTGCCTGGTAAACGATCACCTGCTGGCGCATTTCTACTGTCCGCGGCCCGGCAGGTACCACCTGGAGCGCGAAGTGCCACCCGCATGGTTGACGCCGGATCCGGTAATCGTTCAGGCGCCGCTGAATAAGGTGTCGGCGGCGCCGGCCGATGGGGCACGCCTGGGTTATGTGCTGGAGCGCGCCGGCTTCCGCCATTGAGGAACCATGAGCGCTCCCTTTTACGCACTGGCCGGTGGCGCCATCACCGTGGGCGCCGCAATCGGCATTGGCACGCTGCTGCTGGGAAGGGCCGGCCTGCGGCTCGCCCGGCTGGAGTTCGGCCTGTTCGCTTTTCTTGCGGGCAGCGCCTGTCTCAGCACGCTGTTGCTTTTGCTGGCTTCTCTGCAACTGGCGCGCAAGGGCGTGGTTCTGACCCTGGCCGTAGCCGTGACGGTCGTGGCATGGCGCCGGCGAGATTACCCGGTCTGCGAGGCGTCACCGCCAGCGCCGCGTACTTTGCTGCTGCTTTTCTGTGCGGTCGCGCTTCCGTACCTGGCGATCTACTTTTTCACGGCGTGGGCTCCGGAGGTGAGTCCGGACGGCAGTGCGTATCACCTGGGCAACGTGCTCCGCTACTGTGCGCACCGCGGTCTGCTCCCAATTCACAATATGTACGGCGCACTGCCGGAAGGGTTGGAGATGCTGTTTCTGGCAGCCTTCACGATCGGCCGCCACCCCGCCGCAGCGCTGGTGCACCTGGCATTTCTGGGTGCGCTGCCGCTGCTGCTGATTTCGTTTTCGCAGCGCTTCGGTTTCCCGAAAGCGGGCCTGCTCGCCGCCGTCCTGGTATTTGCGAGTCCGGTGGTGGGCAAGGACGGCGCCAGCGCGTATAACGATGTCGCCCTTGCCGCTGTTGCCTTCGGCGTGGTGTACGCCATGGAATTATGGCGCGAGACTCATGACAATCGCCTGCTCTCACTCGCCGGTCTGCTGGCGGGATTCTGCTTTGGCATCAAGTACACCGGCTTCGTCGCGGCGATTTATGCGCTGCTGCTTCTCGGTCCGCGCTGGCGTCTGCTTCTGCGTTTTGCCGCGCCCTGCGCGCTGCTGATTGCGCCCTGGCTGGTGAAGAACGCGGTCTACATGCACAACCCCGTGTCGCCGTTCTTCAATAGCGCATTTCCCAATCCTTACGTCTCGCCGAAGTTCGAGAAAGACTACTCCCGGGACATGAGGCATAGCGCCGGCACCGCCGATCCGCGCGAACTGGCCTTCGCGTATACCTTCTTCGGCGGGCGTGCCGGCGGATTCTTCGGACCTCTCTTTTTGCTGGCTCCCCTCGGAATCGCGGCAGCGCGGCGACCTCGCGGCGGCCGTCTGCTGCTGGCGGGAGCGCTGTTCGCCGCGCCCGCGATCTTCAATAGCGGGACCCGCTTCCTGATCCCCGCCGCGCCTTGCCTGGCACTGGCGATGGGAATGGCGGTGGCCTGTACGCGCTTCGCCGTGCCCGCTCTCATGCTGCTGCACGGTTTTGTGTGCTGGCCTTCCATCGCCAAAGCCTATTGCTCCGGGGATGCGTGGCGCATCGAAGGCGCTCCGTTCCGGGCAGCCATCAATAGTGGCGCGGCTCCGGCGTACCTGGAGAAGAACCTGGGCCCGCCGTTTGAAATGGGGCGTATTCTGGAGCGGGAGACGCCGCCGGGGAGCCGCGTGTTCGGCTTCAACTCGCCTCCGCAAGCCTACACCCTGCGCGATGTCTCGGTGTCGTACCAATCGATGGAGGGAAACGCTCTGGGCGATATGCTGTGGACTGCCATGGAGCCGGGCCGGCAGCCGCGCCGGCGCATCGTGCTCTCCTTCCCGCCCTTGACGGTCAGGCGCCTGCGTGTGGAACTGCTGAAGCCCAAGCCGGACGAAGTCTGGCGCGTCCACGAATTTCGCGTATGGTACGGAGGGCGTGAGTTGCCGCGCTCGCCCGCATGGCGGATTCACGCGCATCCCAATCCCTGGGAAGCGCCCTTTGCATTCGATAACAGCCCGGTGAGCAAGTGGTCCACCGAGCAGTATGGAGCGCGGGGCGCGTTTCTGGGGGTAGATTTCGACCAGCCGCTGACTGTGGATTCGGTAGTGCTGGAATGCCCGGAAGACGCCTCGCTCGAACTCGGCGTGCGGGCCGATGGGGCGCCGCTGCATCCGGCAATCCGCAGCACGGCCGTCGACCCGCCGGCAGGCATGAGGCGGGCGTCAGTCGAGATGTTGAAGAGTTATGGATTCCGCTACCTGGTGATTTCCGATGGCGACTATTACGCCGACGATTACCGAAAATACCCTGCATTCTGGGGACTCCACTCCGCCGCTCGCGCCGGGGATTGGACCCTCTACCAGTTGGAATAGGGACGCGATGGTTCTGCTGCTGGGCCTGTTCGCGCTGAACGTCTACCGGGCCGCCACGCAGTCCATCACCACCGATGAAGCGTTCACGTATACCCATTTCGTGACGCAGCGGCTGGGCGGCCTGCTGGCGCCGTACGATGCCAACAATCATGTGCTGAACAGCCTGCTGGCCCGGCTCTCCATCGTCCTGTTCGGGCTCAGCGAATTCACCCTGCGGCTGCCCAGCGTGCTGGCAGGCGGAGTGTACCTGTGGGCTGCGCGCCGGCTATGCCTGAGGTTGTTCGGCTCGGGCGTGCGAGGGTTTCTGGTAACGGCGCTGCTGTGCACCAACCCTCTCCTGCTGGATCACCTTTCGGCCGCGCGTGGGTACGGCATGGCGCTGGCGTTCCTGATGCTGGCGGCAGACAAACTGATGTGCCGGCGCTTATACGCGGCCGGGGTTCTCTGCGGCCTGGCTGTCGCGGCGAACCTGACGTCGGCCTTTCCGGTGGCCGCGATGGCACTGGCCTACGCTGTCACGATAGACTCGCGCCTGCGGTTGTTTTGGGAGGAGTTCGCAGTCCCGGCAATCTCGGTGTCTTTTGTGGTGGTGATCGCACCGCTGTCCAAAGCCACGCCGGGCAATTTCTATTTCGGAGCAGAACGCCTGGGCGATACGCTGGGCAGCCTGACGGATCTTTCGTTTCCCCCTGCGCTCCACAGCGGCGTGCGGGCTACAGTTCTGCTGCTGCTGGTAGTGTGCGCGGTCCACCTGGTGTTGCGCCGTCGAGAGCGCTTTTTCCCCGCCGCCCTGTTGGCCTGCATCGCGCTGGTGGCCTGTGCCCACCGTTTCGGGGGTGTGCCCTATCCGCTTGCACGCACGGCCCTGTACTTTGTGCCGCTGGCCATCCTCAGCGCGGCCAGCGTATTGCGGGGTCCGCTGATTTGGCCCGGCGCAGCGATCGGGGCCGTGTGCCTGCTGGCCTTCACCATGCAAATCAACACGCAATATTATGCGGAGTGGCGCTTCGATGCGGGCACCCGTCGCATCGTGGACCTGATCCGCGCACGCACCGGCAACACCCCGCTTACTATTCGCGCAAGCTGGCCCCTGGAACCCTCGCTCAATTTCTACCGCGCCATGTACCGGCTGAACTGGCACGCGGTAGATCGCGGACCGCTGGACCGTCCCGGCGATTTCGTGATCCTGATCCAAGAGGACCGCGATTGGCTGCCACTGCTACACCTCCGCGCCACGTATGAAGACTCCGTCTCCGGCGAGATCCTGGCAGGACTTAATGCACCGTCCCGCTGACCGGCGCCGAACTTCCGTCGGCATTCGTCAGAACTACCGATACCGAGGCTACGGCCGCGGTTCCGCCGCTCACGGTGAACGGCTGGATGAAGCTGAACTGGCTGCCGAAGGGTACCGACGCGCTACTGGCGTACCAGGTGGAGAACAGGCTGGCGGCCGGAACGGTCACGCTGGTGGTTTGCAGATTCACTCCTGTCGCAGGCGTGAACGTGAAGACTGCCTGCGTCATGCTGCGCGAAGTGGCGAAGCCGATCACCGTTACCGTGAAGCCGCTGCTGGTGGATGTGGCGGTGACCGACGTGATTACGGGCGGCACGGAATTGACCCGGATCGTGCGGATGGGCGCGGGCGAAGGAGTGATGTCCGTGGTGCCGGCCAAAAGGTGTGCGGTGATGGTCGCGGTTCCCGCCACGGTCCCGATCTGCACTCCGATGGTTGTCGATGCCGTGGTCGAACCCGCCGGGATGGTCAGTTGCGCGGTGCGACCGCCGGTGGAAAACTGCACGGTGGGGTCGTCCGGCCCCGAATCGGCCGCGAAGGTCAGGGTCAAGATCACGGTAACATCCACGGGGAACGCGGTGCCGATCCCGATGGTTAGGGTCGATTGCGTGGCTGGCGTCGAGGTCGTGGGCAGGCCAGTGAGATTCCGGACCGGCGCCGGCGGCAGGGCCACGGTCAACTGGAAGGTTTGGCTGGTGGTGGTGCCGGCGCTGTCTTTCACGGTCACCGACACACTGGCGGGCCCTGAAGCCGTCGTCGTGCCGCTGATGGCGCCGCCCGAAGAAATCGAAAGGCCGGCCGGCAATCCCGAGGCACTGAAGGTGTAAGGCGGAACGCCGCCGGTGGCCGCCACGCTCGCTGAATATGCCGTGCCTGCCGTGGGATTAGCCAGCGACCCGGTGGTAATGCTCAAAGGCGCCACCGCTATCCTGATCGTGAAGCTCTTGGATGCCGTTACCACCGCAGTCAAAACGCCGGTGTCCGTCACTGTCGCGCTCACCGAGAATGTGCCCGCCGTGGTGGGGGTTCCGCTGATGGCTCCCGCGGGCGTGGCGGAAAGCCCGCCGGGCAGCCCGCTGACGGTCCAGGAATATTTGCCGCTGCCGCCACTGGCAGCAAGGCTGGCCGAATACGCCACGTTCACCGTGCCGTCCGGCAGCGAGCCGGTGGTCACGGTGAGTCCCGCGGCAGCGATCGTGATGGGGAAGCTCTGGGTGGCTGTGGCTTTGGCAGAATCGGTGACGGTCACGCTCACCGTGGACTGTCCCGCGGTGGTGGGGGTGCCGCTCACCGAACCGTTGGCGAAACTCAGGCCATCCGGGAGTCCGCTGACCGCGAACGTATACGGGGGCGTCCCGCCCGTGGCGCCAATCTGGCCGGTATACGCCACGCCCACTTGCCCGTTGCCGAGCGTAGCGGTGGCGGTCAGGGCCGACGTATTCACGGTAAGGCTGAAATTCCGGGACCCCGGCTGGGACTGCACGCTATCGTTGACTGCCACGCTGAAGTTGTAGGTTCCCGGCGTTGTCGGGGTTCCCGAGAGCGTTCCATCCGCGGCGAGAGTGGTGCCCGGCGGCAGAGTGCCGGTCACGCTGAATGTGTAAGGCGGAACTCCGCCCAGCGCCGCGAACTTGATGCTAAGGGGGGAGCCCGCCGCCACGCTCGCCAAGGGCGCCGGCGTGGTGATGGATAGGGGCTGCGGTTTGATCAGCACGGTGAACGACGCGCTCGTGTTAAACCCGTCGGCATCGGTCACCACGACCGAGAAGGTATAGCTCCCGGCAGTGGTGGGCAGTCCTTTCAGCACGCCGCTACTATCCAGGACCAGCCCCGGCGGCACTGCGCCCGTTCCCAGCCCGAAATTCACGTTGCCGTTCCCGCCCGTCGAGGTGAAGGCGTAGTTATAAGAGACGTTCACGAAGCCGGTCGGCGGGGAGCCGGGGCCGACCTGCGGTGCGGGCGCCGGCGTCGAGACCTGGGTGGAAAACCGCGCGCTGGAGTCAGGTAGTTTGCATCCGTTAGGGTCACCAAAATGTTGAATGTTCCAAAGGAAGCGGGTGTGCCGGAAATCTCGCCGGTGGCCGAGTTAATGGTCACGCCCCGCGGAAGTCCGCTAGCACTCCAGACATACGGAGGAGTGCCTCCGGTGGCCGCCAGTTTGGCGTCGTAAGGCTGGAGGCCGGTCGCGGCTGGAATGGAAGTCGTGGTGATCTGGGGCGTATTGAGATTGATTTTGACCGCCGGCGGAACAAAGTAATCGGTGGTCTGCACGGAGACCAGGGCAGTGGTGCCGGCAATTATGCTGGGCGGAACCGTGCCGGTCAATTGCGTCGTGCTGACGAAGCTGGTGGGAACGGCAGTACCGTTAAACAGCACCGTCATCGTGGCCGTGAAGTTGGTTCCGTTTACGGTGAGTACTCCGCCCGGGTAGGGATTGGGGGTGACGCTGGTAAGTGCCGGCGCGGCGAGCACGGTGACGTTGACTGTATTGGACGTTGCGCCGGCCGGATTCTGCACCTGAAACGGGCACGTGCCGGGGGTGGACAAGGTCACGCTGGCGGTAAGACTGGTGGAACTGACGAAAGTAGTGGTAACGGGGCTGCCGCTGAACAGAATCGTGCTCTGTGCCGGTGGCGCGGACCCGCTGGGCAGGAAACCGGACCCGGTGACGGTTATGAGAATCGGCGTGGTACGCACCGTAACGGTGGAGGGCGCGACCGTTGTAATGGCGGGCGCCTGCACGGTGAATGTCACCGAGTTGGATTGAGCCTCGCCCGGCTGGATCAGGACAATCGCGAGCTGTTGCGGTGCGTTCAAAAAGGACGTGGTAATGCTGGCGGTAGCGCTGGTAGGACTCACGACGGTGGTGGCAAGCGGAGTGAATCCCGAATCGGTCCCCATTATGTAGACCGCGATCACGGACCCGGCGACGAAATTCGCGCCGGTCACCGTGATCGGCACGGCACTACTACCGGCGGGCGCGGAATTCGGACTGATCGCCGTGATCGTGGGTCCGCCGACAATCTGGAACTGCGCGGTGGCTTTAGACTTATTGGAGTCCGTTGCCGTCACGGAGATGGTGGAGCTGCTGAAAGCGGTTGGCGTGCCGGTAATCTCGCCGGTGGAAGAGTTGATCGATAATCCTTGCGGAAGTCCTGTGGCGGCCCACGTATAAGGGGTGAAGGTGCCGGTTGCGGCCAGCTTGGCATCGTAGGCTTGCCCCGCCACGGCGAGGGGAATTGAGGTAGTCGTGATTTGGACGGGTGTGCCGAGGTTAATCCGGACCGCGGGTGTGATGTAGTTGTCGATGGTCTCCACGGAAACCAGCGCGGTGGTGCCGACGACGTACAAACTCGGAGGCACGGTGCCCTGCAATTGCCCGGCGTTCACAAAAGCGGTGGAAACGGGCGTTCCGTTAAACAGCACGGTCATTGTGGAGGTGAAGTTGGCGCCGCTTACAGTGAGACTGCCTCCCGGGAACGGGTTGGGTGTGGCGCTGCTGACCGATGGAGGCGCCAGAACGTTGACGTTGACCGTGTTCGATACAGACCCGCCCGGATTTTCCACCTGAATGGGAATGACGCCGGGAGTGGCAAAGGCAGTGCTGGTCGAGAGGCTGGTGGAACTGCCGAAGGTGGTGGAGGCGGCGCTTCCGCTGATTAGAATCGTGCTCTGGACGGGAGTTCCGTACCCGCTGGCAAGGAAGTACGCTCCGGTCACCGTCAGGGCGACTGCCGTCGGGCGCGCGGTCACCGTGGAGGGCGTCACCGACGTAATCGCGGGACCGAGAATGGCAAACGGCACGGAGTTAGACTGGGCGCCGCTCGGTTGAACAATAACGATATTCAGTTGCTGCGCCGCGGACAGGTAGGTGGCGGGAATGGTCGCAATCGCAGTGGTGGCATTGACCACGGTGGTGGGGAGAGACACTAACCCCGCGGAGGGTCCGCTGTAGGCCAGTGCGATCGTCGAGCCCGGGTAGTTCGCGTCCAGTGTTGTGGTGGGGTTTACGAAATTGGTCCCCGTTACGGTAATCGGTACGGCGTTGCTGCCGGCGATCGCGGAATTCGGCACCACTGAGCTGACGGTAGGGGGATCGACAATCTCGATGTTCTCGTAAGCGACCAGATAGTTGCCCCACTCATCGACGATCTGAACGGCGTAGGTGTACAGGCCGGATTGCGTGGGGGTGCCGGTGAGCGTCGTAGAAGGTTGGAAGCTGAGCCCGGGAGGCAGGCTCCCCGGGCTTGTGACA
>VFSW01009043.1_pt1 | contig 14235 bp, 12 predicted proteins | sample 5358111 | NCBI WGS metagenome assembly VFSW01 (sample SAMN11554181, study PRJNA540505) | mine drainage metagenome | isolation source: sediment from site ElyBrook_90M | place: USA: Ely Copper Mine, Vershire, VT | collected 2017
TCATCCTGCTTGTGCAGGCCTCGCTTGCTCTTCAGCGTAGATGGTATCCCGCGTCAGCTCCAACCAACGCGCAGGCCTAGTTGCGCATCGACGCAGCCTGGGCCGAGATGCCGCTTGACAGGCAGCGGGCTCCTTGACAATCATGCTGCGATGCTCGAAAAGCTTGCTGTCTCCTGCTTACTGTTCGCGGCCCCGTTTGCGGTTGGGCAGTCATCCGGTACCGTACCGCAGAGCCTGCCGACAGACCCGCGCGAAATCCTCAAGGCGGCAGTGCCGTTGTATGACTTCAATGACCCGGCGCTCAAGCCCTGGCACATGAAGGCGCACTATCAGCTCTTCGACCCAACAGGAAAGCCGCAAGAGACGGGCACATTCGAGTATTGGTGGGCTAGTCCGCAAGTCCATCGCCTCACCTGGACCCGCCCCAGCGCCAGTCGTTCCCTCTGGAGCACCGAGGACCGCAAATCGTTCCGTGTAGAAAGCGGAGAAAAGCTTCGATACTTTGAACTGGCGCTGCCGGACCTCTTCTTTGACCCTCTGCCGCCGATGGACCTGGTCGATAGTCCACACGTGGTGCTGCGGAACGAAGCGGCGAAAATTGGAGATGTTGATTTCCCTTGCATTATGCCGATACCGGAGAAAGTCGCAGCGCGAGGGACGAGCGCAATAGAGCCAGGTTCCCTTGCGACCTATTGTCTTGATCCAAAAGCTCCGGTCCTACGCTTGACGCTCGAAAATGGCGTGATCATGACGACCTTCGACCATCTCGCGAAGATGCAGGGGCGATATCTGCCTTTGGAGGTGCGCGTAACGGCAGAGGGTCGGATGCTCTTCTCTGCGACGGCGGATGGAGTGACGTCCATGGATCCGGCGGATCCTGCGATCAAGCCGACAGCCAGTGCGGTAGAAATTTCTGCTCCAAGCGTCTTTGCTTCGCGCGTCGTTCCAGAAGATGACTGGCTGATCAAAAAAGTGCCGCCGGTGTATCCGCCGTTCGCAAAGAGCGCTGGACTCAAAGGTTCTGTGATACTCCACGCAACGATCGGTACAGACGGAAGTGTCCACGATGTTGAAGCCATTAGCTCCCCTGCGCCACCCTTGACGGCGGCGGCGACGGATGCCGTGTCTCAATGGAAATATCGGCCCTATCTCCTGAATGGACAGCCCGTTGAGGCGAATACGATCATTGACGTGATATTTGCACTGCCTCGCTGAGGAAATCGTGTCCTCAGTGGAATTCGATGCACTCCTAGTTGTGCATCGACGCAGCTCGCGCCGAGATGCCGCTGAGTTCCGCGGCTCGCGCTTCGGCGTAGGCCGCCGCGCCCATCAGCGCCGCGCGGCTTTCCAGGATGATGCGCACCGGCATATTCACCAGCAACTGGCTCAGACGGCCCTTGTCGATAAAGGACTTCATGAAGGTGCCGTCCTTCAGCCGCTCCAGGATGCGCGGGGCAATGCCGCCGCCCACGTAGAGGCCGCCCACGGAGAGAATCTTCAGCGCCAGGTTGCCGGCCTCGGCGCCATAGGCTGAGACAAACATATCCAGCGCCTTCTCGCAGATCTCGCTCTTGGCCGCCAGCGCCAGCTCGGTAATCACGGCGTTCGGGTCTTCGCCGGCGATGCGCTCGGCGAGCCACGCCGGCTCTTCCAGGCCACGCACCTCGCGCAGAAACTCGTAGATATTGGTCAACCCCATGCCGCTCACCACGCGCTCAAAGCTGATGCGCCCGTTGTACTTCTGCTTCAGGAAGCGCAGCAGGTCGATCTCGTCCTCGTTGCGCGGCGCAAAGTCCGCATGCCCGCCCTCGGAAGGGAAGGGAAGGTGCATCCTGCCGTTCCACGCCAGAAAGCATTCGCCCAGCCCCGTTCCGGCGGCTAGCAGCGCCCGGTTTCCCATCTGGCTCGCATCGCCTTCGTTGAGCGTGAAAATCTGGTCCGGCGCGAGTTCGGCGATGCCATAGCCGTTCGCTTCGAGGTCATTGATGAGGAACACATGCTGGATGCCGAGATTCGCGGAGAGTTCGCGGCTGTCCAAGGTCCATGGCAGATTGGTGAGGCGCAGCCTCCCGTCGCGCACCGGTCCCGGCACGCCAAAGCACGCGGCCGTCACTTTGTCCGCTCTCAGAAATTCGCGCACGATCTCCTGCAGCCCGGTGTAGTTCCTCGCCGGATAGCGCTCTTCTCGGGTGTGCTTCAGCTTGCCGTCTGCAAAGTCATAGAGCGCCAGATAAACCTTGGTGCCGCCCACGTCGCCTGCCAGAATCATCGTTCTATCTCCAGAACCCCGCAGCCTTCCCCATCGGTTGCGGGCAGAAGCGCAGCAGCGGCCTTATCCAGAATCAGAGTGAGTATACCGCTTGAGGGCCATATCAGTTGACTGGGAAGCCGCTCCGGATCGCGCGGTCCCATGAAGACTTCGTGAATCCGCGCCGCCTTTTCCGCACCGCCCATCAGGAAGAAGACCGAGTCCGCATGATTGATCACCGGCCAGGTCAGCGTGATGCGCCACGTGTCCTTCTGCGGCACGTGATTTGCCGTCACCAGCCGGCCCATCTCGTGAATCGCCTCCGTATAGGGAAACAGCGACGCCGTGTGCCCGTCGTCTCCCATGCCCAGCGCAATCACATCAAAGCGCGGGCTCTCTGCGCCCTCCAGCCGGAACACATTGCGCAGCAGCGACTCGTAACGCGATGCGGCCAGCTGCGGGTCCAGTTCGCCTTCCATGCGATGAACTTGCTCGGGCTTCAGTGGCACATGATCCAGAAGAGTCTCCCGGGTCATCCGGTAGTTGCTGTCTGGGTGGTCCGGGGGAACGCAGCGCTCGTCGACCCAGAAGATATCGAGCTTGTCCCATGGCATGGACCTGCGCCAGACCTGCTTCGGGTCCGCCAGCATCTGGAACGCAGCCTTCGGCGTCGAGCCGCCGCTGAGGGCGATGCGCGCCCGACCCCGCCGCGCCACGGCCTGCTCCACTTCGGCAATCAGGTGCTCTACGGCCCGCTCAGCCAGCGCCGCCGCATCCGGTTCAATGCAATAAGTGACTTTAAGTTTGCTGCCCATTCCGCTCCCATCCTCCCGCTCCGCCCATGCAGCGGCGAGCGTGTCTGTATCGATCGTTTGGTTTTGCGCGTATCTGGCTGCGCCAAGTGATCTTCAAGCCCGGCTGGCGGAAACTGGAAGCATCGCCGCCTCTGGCTCCTGTGGCAGGCCGCGCGGCAGTGTAAGGACCAGGCGCGCGCCGCCCTCTTCCCGATTCGATGCAGCAACGCTGCCTCCGTGTGCCCGCGCCACGGCCTCCACAAACGCCAGCCCCAGTCCGTGCCCGCTCGACTGCCGGCCTTTTACGCGGCGCTCAAACAGATGCGGCAGAATCTCCGGCGCAAACCCCGGTCCGTCGTCCTCCACTGTAAGCCGCGCCTGGTCCTGCTCCGCTCCGAGTCGCATGTGGACGGAGCACCCCGCCGGCAGGTGCTTCAGCTCGTTATCAAAGAGGTTTGAAATCATCCGGTGCATCAGAGCAGCGTCCGCCTGCATGGTCACAGGGCCCCGGCTCTCGATCGCCAGGCGCAGATTTTTGTCGCTCATGGAGGGCTCATAGAGGTCGGCCATGCCGCGCAAGAGCTCGCCCAGATCGATCTCGCTTTTCGAGAGGCGCAGTGCGTCGGCCTTTCCCTCGGCCACATCGAGCGACGTGTTGAGGAACTCCGTCAGGCGGTCCAGCTCATCGATCACCGCCACAATCGGCTCAGCCTGCTCTCCATGCGTCGCCGCAGAGAGCGACATCTCCAGCTTGCCGCGAATTGCCGTCAGCGGGCTGCGCAGGTCGTGCGCAAGCGCGTCGGTGATGGTGTGCAACTGGTGCATCGAACTCTCGATGCGATCCAGCATGCGGTTCAGCGTCTGGGCCAGATGGGCTACCTCATCGTTCCGCGCGCTGGTGGGAACGCGCTTGTTCAGATCGCTGTGGCCGATCCGCGATGCCGCTTCCGTAATGTCGCGCACATGGCTCAACATGCGCCGCGTGGTGTAGAAGACGATGACGAATCCCAGCATCACCAGCAGCAGCCACCATGTGAAAAAACGGAGGCGCAGGTTGCGCAGAACCCGCAGTTCATCGCGCTCCGAGAGGCCGAGGTAGATCACGCTCCCGTCGTCGATGCGCGCCGCCACCACCCGAAACGGCACATCCGAGCCGGCCACGCGCAGGTGCTGCGGCGCATCGGGAGGAAAGGGCTGGCGGCGAATCGCGTCGAGATAGGTTGCGCCGCTGCCGGCGCCGACCCACAGCGCCAGCGCGCCCTTCGCATCGGTCTGCAAAAAGAAGACGAGGTCGTTGGCGCGGCCCTCCGAGCGCAGCCGGTTCGGCACTTCTTCGCTCGCCAGCTCCGCTACTTCGCTCACCACGCGGTCGTAGAGCGCGTCCTTCGGCGTGTGCTCGGCGACGTCGCCCAGCACCTCCACCTCGCCCGCAAGCCAGGCGTCTGTGCGCTGCTGAATATCGCTCGAGACAAACCGGTGCAGGAAGGCAAACACCACCATCGTGCCACAGGCAAAGGCCAGCGTGGCCCACAGAGAAATGCGCCACGCTGCCGAGTGCATCACCGGCTTAGCGGTCTTTGAGGACATACCCCACACCTCGCAGCGTGCGGATCAGCGGCTGCTGCCCCTTGCCGTCCACCTTGCCGCGCAGCCTGTAGATGTGCACATCCACCACGTTCGTGTCCGGCTGGATCCGCATGCCCCACACCTTATCGAGAATCATCGAGCGTGTCACCATACGCCCCGCATTGCGGCAGAGATACTCGAGCAGAACAAACTCCTGCGGGGTCAGTTGCAGCGTCTGTCCGCCGCGCGTCGCCTCGCGACGCAGCAGGTCGAGCTCCAGATCCTGAACTCGCAGCTTCGTCGGCTCGCCCACTCCGGGATTGTTGCGCTTCAGAAGATTCCGCAGCCGAGCCAGCAGCTCCGCCATTGCGAACGGCTTGGTCAGGTAGTCGTCTCCGCCTTGCTCCAGCCCGCGAACCCGGTCGTCCACCGAGCGCCGCGCCGAGAGAATCAGCACCGGCGCAGATACGCCCATCTCGCGCAGGCTGAGGATCAGGCTGATCCCGTCCCGGTCGGGCAGGCCAAGGTCCACGATCAGAATCTCGTGTGCTGACTCCATGGCCAATTGCTCGGCCTGCCGCGCATCTCCGGCCACATCCACTTCGTAGCCCGCTTCTTCCAGCCCGCTGCGCAAAAGCGTCTGAATCTCGACTTCGTCTTCGACCAGCAGCAACCGCATGAAAGGATATTAGTCGATACATCGGCCCGCTTGCCGATGGGCAGACACCGAAAGCCCAAAAAAGCGATGGGGTCGCAAATCATGTCGCTTCCGCCACCTATGGTTAAAATGAACAAAACTTCATGGAGTTTCTCGGTCGTCCAAAGTTCAATCGCGCTCGATTTAACGTCTAAAGAGAGTGTAGGGCTGTTCCATTGAGCCGTCGCGGTGAGTCATACCCTGAATCGCATCAACAACCCATTCTCAAGTCACGATGAGGAGTAGCGTGCCGGCAGAACCAGGCCTGCAAGAACTGAATACAACCCTGCTGGCGCTGGATATTCGCGCCGCGATGCCGCTGCCTGCCGGGCTCGACTCCAGGTTTGAAGCCGCGTTGCGTCATGTCCTCGAGAACCCCGGAAGCCTCGTTCGGCCGCGCATGGCGCTGGAGATCGCCGCAGCCTACGGCCTTGACCCGGCTCCGGCATCCGATCTCGCCATCGCCCTCGAGTACTTTCACACCGCCTCGCTCATCTTCGACGACTTGCCTTGCATGGACGACGCCACGCATCGCCGCAGCGCGCCCTGTGTGCATGTCGCCTTCGGTGAGCCGGGCGCGATTCTCTCCGCTCTGGCGCTCATCAATCGCGCCTATGCGCTGGTGTGGCGCGCGCTCTCCTCCTGCCCTCTGGCATTGCAGCCTCGCGTGATGGAGTATCTTGAGCAGCGGCTTGGCGTTCAAGGCCTGCTCAACGGCCAGAGCCTCGACCTGAACTATGCGGCTCTGCCGCATACGCGCGAGTCCACGGAGCGCATCGCCCACGGCAAGACCGTCTCCCTGATTCGCCTCACGCTGGTGCTGCCGGCAATGCTTGCCGCCGCGCCGCCACGCGAGTTGCGCCATCTGGAGCGCATCGCGGCCTGCTGGGGCCTGGGTTACCAGATCGTAGACGACCTCAAGGATGTTCTCCAGACCGCGGCCGAAACCGGCAAGTCCGTCGCCCGGGACCTGCTGCTCGACCGCCCCAACACTGCCGCGGCGATTGGCGTTCCTGCTGCCGTCGAGCGCCTGCAGCGCCTCATCGCGCTCGGCGACCGTACTCTTTCGCGCCTGCTGCACGCGCGGCCCGCCCTCGCCTTTCTTAGCCAGTTGCGCAACAGCCTTCAGGACGAGCTGAACCGCGTGACCGCAAGCGCCTGCGAAATGTCTCTGCGAGCGGAGTCATGATCTTTCTCCGGCTCATCCTCACCAATCTGCAACGCCACCGCATCCGAACCTTCATCAGCATCGCTGGCATCTCCTTCAGCGTCGCCGCCATGCTCACCGTCGTCACCATCCTGCAGGGGGCCATCGGCATGTTCTCCGGCATCCTGTCGAGCGACAGCGAGATGATCGTCTTCGAACGCAACGTCTCCGATCTCTTTTTCAGCAATGTTCCCGCAGATGCCGCCGCGGCCATCGCCCAGTGGCCCACCGTCGCGCATGCTGACCCCGTTCTCTTCGGCATCGTCTCCAGCGCGGACCATCCCATCATCACCTGCTTCGGAGTCACTGCTGGCGATGCGCGCATCCGTAAAGCAACTTGGCTCGCCGGCGATCGCAATGCCTTCGCGGCGCACGAGGAAGACGTCGCTCTCGGCGCGCGCGCAGCGGATTTCCTCGGCGCCAAAGTCGGTGATAACGTCCCCATCGGTCACGGCATCTTTCACGTCATCGGCATTCTCCGCACCGCCAACGGATTTGAAGATGGCGGCGTCTTCATGCCGCTGGCCGCTGCAAAGCAGTTCTTTCACAAAGACGGCTCCTCGGTCGTGACCATCAAGCTGCATTCCCGTTCCGACGCCGAGGCCTTCAAAGAGCAGGTGAAGCGGCAATTCCCAAGCCTCATCGCGCTCGAAGACGCCGAGTTCTCGCGCTCTTATTCGCAGTTCAAGATCCTCAAGGCCACGGCGTGGGCCGTGGGAGGCTGCGGACTCCTGCTCGGCGGCCTGGGCGTGGCCAACACCATGATCATGTCTGTCTTCACGCGCATCCGCGAGATCGCCATCCTGCGCGTCAACGGATTCTCGCACGCTCAGATTGCCGCCATGATCTTCGGCGAGTCTGCCGTCGTCGCAACCATCGGCGCCGTCACTGGTCTTGCCCTTGGCGCCGCTGCACTCTACGCGCTCAAGCTCGTTCCCGCGCTCGACGGCTATGTCGATGTCTCGCTACGTCCTCTTGTTCTCCTCATCGTTCTTGCGCTCGCGCTCGTCACCGGCGTCGCTGGCGCTCTCTATCCCGCTCTCTACGCCATGCGAATTCGTGCGGTGGAGGCGCTGCGCTTCGAATGACCACTGCGCTGCATCCCGCTGCTGAACCGCCTCTCGCGCTTCGCGCCGCCGACGTGTGGAAGAGCTACGAAGGCGGCGCCATTTCCGTGCTGCAGGGCGCGAGCCTTGAGGCGCGCGCGGGCCAGACCATTGCGCTGTGCGGTCCCTCCGGCTGCGGCAAGAGCACGCTGCTGCATCTCTTCGGCGGGCTCGACACGCCCGAGCGCGGACGGCTCTGGGTCCATGGCGTGGAGGTCAATCGGCAGCGCGACCTGCTGCGGCTGCTCCGCCACGAGGTTGGCTTCGTCTTTCAGTTACACAACCTCATACCCGATCTCACCCTCGAAGAGAACTGCATGATTCCCGCCGTCGCCGCGGGCACAGACCGCCGCGCCGCGCGCGAGCGCCTGGAGCACCTTGCCCAGCGAACTGGCCTCAGTCATCGCCTCGGCCAGCGCATCCAAAAGCTCTCAGGCGGCGAGCGCCAGCGCACCGCGCTCTGCCGCGCGCTCATGAACAACCCGAAGATCCTGCTGGCCGACGAACCCACCGGATCGCTCGACGAGAAGACCAGCGCCGTCGTCTTCGATCTGCTGCTCGATCTGGCCGCCACGGAAGGCGTAACCTTGCTGATGGCCACGCACGATCGCGCCCTGGCTGCGCGCTGCGACCGGCTGCTGGAAATGCATGATGGAAAGATCCATGAGCGCGCAGACAATTGAGAAGAGCGCAACGCCCGCGCTCCCGGCGCCATCGCCCGCCGTCGCGCATGCCGCGCTGCAGAGCTTAATCTGGCTCGTCTTCGCCAATGCCATCGGCGTCCTGCTTGCGGTGCTCCTGCTTCTGCCCGGATTGAACCCCTGGCTCGGCGAGTGGACCTATGGCCGCTGGATGATGGTCCACATGAACGGCATGCTCTATGGCTGGAGCAGCCTACCCATGCTTGGCTTTCTCTTCCGCGTCTATGGCGCAGATCGCGGCGCAACCGCTGCCTGGTGCAGGCCCGTGGTCTGGGCGTGGTCAGCCGCGCTGGTGCTCGGCGCGCTCTCATGGCTCAATGGCCACTCCAGCGGCAAGCTCTTTCTCGACTGGTCTGGTCCTGCCCGCATCGCCTTTCCTCTCGCTGCACTTGCTCTGTGGCTCCTGCTGGCCGTCGCATTCTTTCGAGGTCCGCAAAGAGCTGGTGCAGGCAGCCAACTGGCTGGAATTGCAAAAGCCTTCGGCCTGCTGATCCTGCTCGCCGTGCCCTTCGCGCTCTTTCTCGCGTCCAGCCCCGGCATCTATCCCGCCATCAATCCGGACACCGGCGGCCCCACCGGCACCAGCCAGCTTGAGTCTTCACTCGCGGTCGTGCTGATTCTGCTTCTTGTCCCTTACGGCGTGACGCGCCGAAAAGGAGAAGTTGTCGCCCCGGTGCGCATCGCCTGGCTGCTGCTCATCGCGGAGAGCCTGCTCTGCGCCGGCCTCAGCCGCGCCGACATCAGCCACCGCGTTCCTTCGCAGTTCATGAGCCTCGGCGCCATGGTGCTCTGGCTTCCGCTCGCGCCCGCGTACTACGCAGCGTTCGAGTGGCACGCCAACACGCGCCCATGGCAGCGCGTCATGCTCATCTGGTGGGGAGCCCTCGTCGTTTCCGGCTGGATCTTCTTTCTCCCCGGCGTCCTCGATCATTTCAAATTCACAGACGGTCTCGTCGGTCACTCGTTCGTCGCCATGGCGGGATTTCTCTCCGCACTCATCATCCTCGTCATGGTGCAGCAGCTCGGTGAGGGTGGTTGGATCTTCACCCGCACCTGGTCCTTCCATCTCTGGAACTGGAGCGTTCTCGGCTATATCCTGGTCATCACCATCGCCGGCTGGCTCGAAGGGTCAGACCCGGCTTTCACCATTGTCCTGAGCCCCACACGCAATCTTCTTTACATCCTTCGCCTGCTCACCGGCATCCTCATGCTGGTGGCATCGGCGGAGTGGCTGCGCGACGCCTTTGTGCTCATCGCCGGATTCGACTCCGCACCCGCCGTTCATATTCAGGAGAAGATCGCATGAAGCCTTCCATTCTGCTCGCCTATCATCTGCTCGCCGGATTGTCCGATTTCGCCACCGGCGCCCTGCTCATGATCGCGCCCGTCTTCACGCTCGCGCTCATGCGCCTCGCCGTGCCCGAGGATGCGCTGCCTTTCCTTTCCTTCATCGGCGCGTTCGTGATGGCCGTCGGCCTTGCGTATCTCTACGGCTTCATGCTGCTGCGCCGCGGCGGCTGCGGGACCCGCCTCGATGCGCTCTGGATTGTCACTGCCCTGCTCCGCGGTTCCATCGCGTCCTACGTCACCTTCGCGGTTCTCTCGGGTGCGCTCGCCTCCGGCTGGATCGTGATTGCACTCTTCGACGGCGTCTGCGTTGTGATTCAGACCGTGGGCCTGCGCCAGGGTTGGCTCGCGCATGTCTAGTGGGAATATTCGCGGTGTGGCGGGCCGCGGCGGTGCGCTCATCGCCGTCACCTACGTCTATTTCCTCATCTTTGCGCAGTTCGCTTTTCTCAACCGTCTCGCCCAGCTCGGCATCGGCGGCGTCACCCTCAAATTCGTCATGGCCGCCATGGCGCTGGGCGGCATCGCGCTCAGCCTGCTCGCGCCGCGCAGCCCGCGCTGGCCCTCGCCGCAGCTTCGGCTCCGCGCTGGCCTCTTGCTTTGCGCATGCGCCGCGCTGCTCTCGCTTCTGCCGCTCAGCATCGCCACAGCCGCGGTCGTTGCGCTTCTCATCGGTGCGGGCCTCGGCCTGCTTACCGTCACTCTCGTCACGCATCTGGCGGCGTGGTGCAGTCCGCGCTATCCGTTGCTCACCGTCGGCCTCGGCACCGGCATCGGCTACTTCTTCTGCAACATTCCATCGTTCTTTGCGGCCTCGCCGCAGGTCCATGCCGTTGCCGCCGCGCTCCTCTGCGCAGTCGGAATTGCTCTCGCGCCGCCGGACTCCGTCCGCGTCGAGCCCGCAGGGCCGCTTCTTTCGCTGCGCGCGCAACTCCCATTTGCCTTCGTTGTCGCCTCGTTCGCCGCGCTCGTGTGGCTCGACTCCGCGGCCTTCTTTATCATCCAGCACACGCCCGCGCTCAAGGCCGGCACCTGGCAGGGCACGGCGCACCTCTGGACCAACGCCGTCCTCCACCTCGGCGCCGCGCTCGCCAGCGCCCTGCTTCTGCGCCGCAGTGGACTCCTGGCCGTTCTCGCCGCCGCATTCTGCGCGCTGGCCGCCGCGTGCTGGCTCCTGCTCGATCCCGCGCGCGCGCTGCCTGCCTCGCTGCTCTATCCCATCGGCGTCTCGCTCTACTCGGTCGCTCTGGTCGCGTATCCCTCGCTGCTTTCGTCCGCGGCTTCGACGGCGCACCGCGCCCGTCAGGCAGGCTGGCTGTATGCGATTGCCGGGTGGGTCGCCTCCGCGCTCGGCATCGGCATGGGCCAGAATCTTGGCCATGTGCCGCCCGCTTTTCTGGTTGCCGCGGGCCTCGTTCTGCTGCCGCCTGCGCTGCTTGTTTTCGTCCGCCGTCGCCCGCGCGAGCTGATTCTCACGGCCTCCATTCTTGCCGTCGCCTTCGCAGGCGCGCGCCTCCAGACGCGTTCCGCTCATGCGGCCCTCTCGCCCATCGAGCGCGGTCGCCAGGTTTACATCTCCGAGGGCTGCATCCATTGCCACTCGCAATATGTCCGTCCCGGAACCGCCGACGGGCTTATGTGGGGACCGGTTGAAGGCCTCGACGCCATCCACGCCCAGCATCCCCCGCTCATCGGCAATCGCCGCCAGGGGCCAGACCTCTCGCAGATCGGCGGACGCCGTTCACCGCTCTGGCTCAAGATGCACTTCTTCGATCCGGCCACCGTCAGCGGCTCGTCCATCATGCCGTCCTACGCATTTCTCTTTCGCGACCAGCGCGGCGACGATCTGGTGGCCTATCTCGCCAGCCTTCGCGGACCCGGCACAATGCAACATGTCATTGACGAAGAGCATTGGACGCCTTCACAAGGCGCGGTTCGTTCTGCCAGCGTTGCGGAGGGGCATACACTCTACCTGCGCTTCTGCGCCACCTGCCATGATGCCGGCGGCGCCACGCAACTCCGCTGGAGAGCCAGCTTCTATCGCTTGCCTCCTGACTTCACCACCGGGCCTCTTCTTGATCTGCCGTCTGCATCCATGCCCCAGAGGCGCTTCGACCGCATTGCGCAGCTTGTGCGCTTCGGCCTGCCCGGCACAGACATGCCCGGCCATGAATACCTGACAGATCGTCAGGTCGCATCCATTAGCTTCTGGCTCCTGCAGAACATTGCACAGCCGAACCCGCAATCCATACCATCTGAATAGAAACAGGAGAGCCGCAATGCAATCAAAGTCTCGTAGAATCCTTGCCCTATTGCCCTTCGTCCTTCTTCCCGCCGCCTTCGCGCAGCACCAGACCTTCACCGTATCGCCCAATGACAGCCAGGTCAGCTTCTTCCTCGCCGGGGCAGATCACGGCACGCATGGCACGTTTCACGTTCAGAGCGGCATGGTGGACTTCGACCGCACGCTGCCCAGGATCTCCGGCTCCATCGTCGTCTCCGCCGCCAGCGGCGACACCGGCAACAAGAGCCGCGATCACAAGATGCTGACCGAAGTCCTCGACGCCACCCACTTCGCCGATGTCTCCTTCGCCCCGCAGAGCTATCAGGGAGCGATCCTCGCTTCCGGCGACTCGACCATTCAGGTCACCGGCGTCTTTACCCTCCACGGCACACCGCATACTATGACCGTTCCCATGCAGCTTCACATCGACGGTGCAACCTGCACCGCTAAGACGCATTTCACCGTGCCCTACGTGCAATGGGGGCTCAAAGACCCAAGCATCTTCATCCTGAAAGTCGCCAAATCCGTGGACGTGGATCTCACGCTGGTGGGCCATCTCACACCGGCAAGCTAGACCATCCCGACGTTGCCCGGGTTCCAGTCCCATGCGCAAAACAAGAGGGGCTCTTCCGGCGAAGAGTCCCTCTTTTCGATTTGCGGCAGACGGTTTTGCGCGCTTCTCAATCCGCCTTCTGCCAGCTTGCGTCCGGGTTGTAGGCGTGGATGGCCTCGACCAGTGTGCCTGTCTTTGGACCCAGATCCTTCTGATAGACCACGCCATCGGCGCCCACCATGAAGGTCATCACGCCGGAGGACCGGTACTCCGCTGGATAGGCCAGGAACGCAAATCCGCCCGTCATGCGTCCGTGAACAATGTAGCTCTTCGCCCCGCCCTTCGCGCCCGCGCCCTGCGCCCGCAGCACGCGATAGAAATATCCATGAAACGGCTCAGGCTTCTGCGTGACCTCGCGGTTGTAGCCTTCGGTCTCCGCTTTGGCGATGAACGGTCCCAGAGGGCTCTCTGCCTCGCCGCTCGCCGCCGGCCAATACAGCCCGTCGTGCCTGCCCGCACTGCTGAGGATGCGCTGCGCATAGGCGCCAGCTGCCTGCCCGTCGTGGGGCTTTGCGGCGTATTCTTTTTCGGCCTCAACCATCTCGCTGCAGACGTCCATCACCGTCAGCTCGTTTCTGCCGACACGCCGGTACAGAATCTCCTGCCGCCCCGCGGTGGTGTCGAAGAACCACGTGAGCCCGGCCCGCGCCAGTGGAATCGGATACGGCCAGTTCTCCGCGCCGACGTACAACCGGGTCAAGCCGTCCGGCTCGGTCTGCAACCGGTGCATCTCGTCGTACTTCTTCACAAACCGCTCCATGCTGGCGCGGTCCTCGGCCTCGTCGCCTGACCACAGCACAGTCTTCGCGCTAGGCCCCAGAACCCGGAGTAGAGATGCGCGGTTATCGGCCTTCAGCGCATCGTCCAGAGCCTGCGCGGCCCGCCGCGGCGAGGCAAACAACTCCTGCCCCTTTTCAGGTCTGTCAATCTGCGTCGAAGCGGTGCCGGGTGTCGTCTCTGTGTCGCCGCCGGTGGCCGCAGCCGCTTTGCCCATTGCTGCCGCGGTCTTCGTTTTGGCTCCGCCAGTCGCGGGCGCTTGCGCAAAGCTACCCGCACCGGCAGCCATCATCATCAGCGCCACGCCCATTGCGGCTGCGCCTGCCGTGCTCCACTGCGCAGGTTTCTTCCACACCGCCATTTGTCGCTCCCTCCGCATTCCGTCCACTCCTCAGCGCCGCCCGCCGCCGCCTCCGCGCATACCGCCGCCGCCAAAGCCGCCACCGTGGAATCCACCACCGCCAAATCCGCCTCCATGGAACCCGCCTCCGCCAAAGCCTCCGCCATGCATGCTCGAGAAGCCGCGATTCGAAAAGGTACTAACTGTGCCGCCGCGGTTAAAGCCCCCGAACCCGCCGAAGCCATTGCTGTGCAGGCTCGGGGCGCTGCCGCCAAAGCCGCGCAGCCCACGGTTGCCGCCGCTGTTAAAGCTCTGCCCCCGCGCGCCGTTGAAGACGCCCGGTCGGCCCATTCCAAGGCCGCGCCCCTGATTGGTCTCCATTCCCTGGCCGCGATTGCCCACGCTGAAGGGGGCGACGCGATTGCCACCGCCCACGAAACCATGCTGGCCGCCGCGTGCCGCACCGATGCCGCTGTAGTTGCCACGCGCAAACGCATTGTGGTCATAGAAGGCGTGGCTGTGTCCCATATAGCGCTGATGGTCAAACATCAGCCA
>VFSW01009044.1_pt1 | contig 14235 bp, 17 predicted proteins | sample 5358111 | NCBI WGS metagenome assembly VFSW01 (sample SAMN11554181, study PRJNA540505) | mine drainage metagenome | isolation source: sediment from site ElyBrook_90M | place: USA: Ely Copper Mine, Vershire, VT | collected 2017
GGAGTCGCTCCGTGCCGAACGCACGACGACGCTGGAGCGGGTCTGCCTGGACAAGACAACGTTAAAGGACCTGTCGGAAATGAATTATCATTTCTTTTATGCGCCCGTTGTCGCCTATCTTTGCATGGATCGGACCCTTACGCCGTGGTCCGTATTCGACCTCGGACTCTTAGCTCAAAGCATTATGCTGGCCGCTCAAAACTACGGCGTCGATTCAGCAACAGCAGTCACCCTGGTTGCTCATCCCGACCTGGTCCGGCAGGAACTGAAGATTCCCGATGACCTTTCGATCATCATCGGGATCGCGCTGGGCTTTGCAGATCCGGGCCATCCGCAGAACCAGTTTCGAAGCTCCAGGCGGACTGTTCAGGACGCGGTTACGTTCCTTGGAATTTAGCAACTATCGCCGGGTCGGAGAAGGATAGTAAAATCACGGGCCATGCCGGTGCGTCATGGCTCGCCGCCTGCCTGTGCAACAGCCTCATGTACTGTTTCGCCGCTATTCCTCTGCAACCTTCGTATCATATCGCAGCTGTTCTGTCCGATTTCCAATCCCTGCTTCCCCATAAAACTTGACAGCCTGATGTTTTGTGCAATATTTATTTTAGAGGTTTGGAATGACGTGATTTCGGAGGATTTTCAATGGCAGGAGCGACGATGTGGAAGGGGTACATCCATTTTGGCGACACGGACGTGCCTGTGAAGCTGCATTCCGCGGTCAGGGAGGAGCGGATACAGTTTCACCTCCTTCATACGCGCGACCAGGTGAGATTGCGCCAGCAAATGGTCTGCGCCTTAGAAAAAACCCCTGTGCCCGCTGAAGAACAGTCGAAAGGATTTGAAGTTGAGGAGGGGAAATATATCATCATCAATCCGGAAGAACTTGAACCAGCCGTTCCGGAAAACAACCGGATGATCGAGGTCCATGAATTCGTCGAAACCTCACAAATCGACCCCCTCCTTGTCGATCGTGTCTATTATCTGGAACCGGATATCACGGGGATGCAGGGGAAAGGGTATGCGGCACTCGTCAAGGCTTTGAAGGAATTGGATGTGGAAGGCATCTGCACCTGGACCATGAGAAAACGGTCCTATCTCGGGGCTTTGCAGGCAAGCGGGAAGATTCTGCGTCTGAATGCCCTGCGGTATGCCGATGAAGTGATCCCCGTGGCATCCCTTGGGCTGCAGGATATGGCGTTGTCGGAAAAAGAATTGAAAATCGGGAGCGAGTTGATCGACAAACTGACCGCTCCTTTTGAGCCGCAAAAGTTTGAAAACGAACATCAGAAAAAGCTGCTGGAGATGATCGAGAAAAAAGCCCGGGGAGAGAAGATTGCGGTCCTGTCTCCCAGGCGCTTGAAACCCACGGAATCGGATGATCTGCTTCAGGCGCTTGAAGCGAGCCTGAAGAAAGCCGCGTGATTTTTTGTGGCGGAGGAACAACATGGCTGCACAGGGAATATGGGGCGGAACGATCAGTTTCAGTCTCGTGGCAATTCCGGTGAGGCTGGTCAAGGCGGTCGAGCCGCGTGGTTTATCTTTCCACCTGCTCCACAGCAAGGATTATTCCCGTCTCTCACGAAGAATGTTTTGTCCGGCAGAGGGAACGACGGTCCTCCCCGATGAGCTCATCAAGGGATATGAAATCCTGCCCGACAAATACATTCTGATGACGGACGAGGAACTGGAATCAGTGTCTCCGGAGCGGAGCCGCACGATCGAAATAGTCGAGTTTATCGATCTGAAGAAAGCGGACCCGGTCTATTATGATCACCCTTATTATCTCGTGCCTGCTAAAGGGGGTGAAAAGGCGTATCAACTGCTGGTCGAAGTGATGCGCCGGACGAACAAAGCCGGTCTCGCAAAATTCGTACTGGCTGAACGGGAGTATCTTGTAGCGGTCTTCAGCAGGGAGGGAGCGTTGGCACTGACCACGCTTCATTATCATGACGAAATACTTCCTGATGACGATATATCGCCGAAGAAAGGAAAGACCGAAGCAGAAGAGGAAAGCCGGATAAAAAAAAGCATTGAGCACATGGTTGAAGACTTCAATCCAGGGAAATATGCCGACGGCCGCAGGAAGAAACTTACGGACCTCCTGGCAGCGAAGATGAAAGAAAGGACCCTGGTAGAGGCCCCGGCGATCGAGGAAGAAGAAGGAGAAGGTCCGGCTGATCTGGTTGCAGCGCTGGAAGAGAGCATGCGGAAAGTGAGGGAGAGCCGGTGAGCCGGACATTCGTCGAAATCGCGGGTCGGAGACTCCCGTTATCAAACCTTGAAAAGGACCTCTATCCTTCCTATGGTTTTACCAAGGCCGATATCCTGGAATACTACCGCGGGATTGCCCCTTTTATCCTGCCCCATTTAAAAGACCGGGCATTGACCTTGAAGCGTTATCCTGAAGGAGTGGAAAAGGATTTTTTTTTCGAAAAACGTTGTCCCGGGCACCGTCCGGAGTGGGTGAAGACTGCGGAGATCCTCCATCATGACGATGAACCGATGACCTCCTGCGTGGCAAACGACCTGGAAACGCTGATATGGGTGGAGAATCTGGCGTCTCTTGAACTTCATGTACCGCTGGCCAGGGCGGTTTCTCCCGAGACGCCCGATTCCATGGTCTTCGACCTCGATCCCGGCGAGGGAGCGGATATTCTCGCGTGCAGCCGGGCGGCGCTGATACTTCGGGACCTGCTCTCCCACATGGGACTTGCAACCTATGTAAAAACGTCGGGCAATAAAGGGCTTCATGTCCTTGTGCCCTTGAACCGGAGAGAGACGACTTTTGAAGATACCAAAACATTTTCAAAGATTGCGGCGGAAATCATGCAAAAACATTATCCCGATTTGGTGACCGCGAAGATGGCCAAGCAGGAGCGGAAAGAGAAGGTCTTTATCAACTGGTCTCAGAACGACGCGAAGAAAACGATGATCTGCGTTTACTCCCTTCGTGCCCGGGAAAAACCCTTTGTTTCGTTTCCCCTGGAATGGAGTGAAGTGGAGCGTTTTATGGAGCTCGGTGACCCGGAAAGGCTGCACGTCATACAGTCGGATGCCGTGAAGAGGGTGAAAGAGCAGGGAGATCTTTTTCAGGAAGTGCTTGTGAAAGAACAGAAACTGCCGCATCTGTAAGGGCAGGAATAAAAGTCGTCTCACGCGCCCTGCACTCGCGACAAGCACTCGTAATCGCTGGGTGCAGGCGGAGGCGCGGAGGACGCGTAGAATACAAAACCAAATGAAACGCAACAGAATTATAAGAATTTCCGAATCCGATTTTTTTGCCACTTAAGCATTTTCTCCGCGAACTCCGCGACTCCGCGTGAAAACAATTTTAAGAGATGTTATGGGATTAACAGACTACGCATCGAAACGGGAATTCGAGAAAACACCGGAACCGAAACCGGGCGTTACCCAGGAGGGGGGCCGCCTCCTGTTCGTCATTCATAAGCACGCGGCCCGGGCCCTTCACTACGATCTCAGACTGGAGCTGGACGGAGTGCTCAAAAGCTGGGCAGTCCCGAGGGGGCCCTCTCTGGAGCCTTCTTCAAAACGGCTGGCTGTCATGGTTGAAGACCACCCCTTTGAGTACAAGGATTTTGAGGGAGTCATCCCGGAAGGCAATTACGGCGCAGGGAGCGTCATTATCTGGGACAGAGGTTTTTATCATCACCCTACCGCGATAGACGAAAAGGAAAACGAAAAACTGCTTCGCGAAGGTTTGGAAAAGGGTGATCTGAAGTTTGTCCTTGAAGGGGAAAAGCTTCGCGGTGAATTTGCTCTCGTAAAAACGGGAAAGGACGGCAAGTCGTGGCTGCTCTTGAAAAAAAAAGATCGAAATGCGGCCAAAGGGGACATTCTTGAAATGAACCATTCCGTTGTATCCCACAAAACATTAGAAGAGATGCTCGAAACCGGCGGGCAGAAATCGTTCAAACAGAAAAAAGTACACCAGATCCGCGTTCACGAAGCCCTGGAAAGCGAGAACCTGAAGGATGCCCCGGACAAACCGATGCCGCATGCGATAAAACCGATGCTCGCGACAGCGGTTGCGGAACCGTTCGATCATTCTGACTGGATCTTTGAGGTGAAATGGGACGGCTATCGGGCAATTGCCGAAATTCGGGACAAAGCTGTTTCGCTCTATTCACGGAGCCTGATCTCGTTCGACAAAAAGTTTGCTCCTCTGGTGGAGTCACTTCGCAAATTCGGGTTCGACGCCGTGCTGGACGGTGAAATTGTCGTCGTGGATGATCAGGGACGTTCTGATTTCCAGAAGCTGCAGCATTACCAAGGCTCCGAAAAAAGTCATTTGCTCTATTATGTTTTTGATCTCCTTTACTTCCAGGGTCATGACCTGACGGACCTGCCCCTCCTCAGGAGGAAGGAACTGTTAAAAAAAGTACTTCCCTCGGACCCGAAGATAAGGTTCAGCGATCACGTAGCGAAAGAAGGCGTCTTGTTTTACCAGGTCTCCAGGGAAAAGGGACTGGAAGGGATCATCGCGAAACATGCTCAAAGCGTCTATGAAACGGGCAGAAGGAGCCGTCATTGGCTGAAGGTGAAGACGCGGCTCTCGCAGGAGGCCGTGATCGCCGGTTTCACGGAACCGGGAGGGGGCAGAAAATATTTCGGCGCCCTTGTTCTCGGCATGTTCGAAGGGAATGATTTGATTTTTATCGGTCACGTAGGAGGTGGATTCTCTGAAAACGATTTAAAGGAAATTCGCGAACGATTGGCCCCCCTGATCCAAAATGAATCCCCCTTTCATGTGCGTCCGGAGACGAATGCCCGAGTTACCTGGGTTAAGCCGGAACTGGTCTGCGAGGTCAGCTTTTCCGGTTGGACTGACGAAAACGTTATGAGGCAGCCTGTGTTTCTGCGGATTCGTGAAGATAAGGTCTCCCGCGAAGTGGTACTCGAAAAGCCACTCGGGAGCGGTGAAGGAGGACCATGACATGATGAAAATCTACGCTGGAACAAGCGGGTTTGCACATAATGAATGGAAAGGGAAATTCTATCCTGAAAAGATCAATCCCAGGGAAATGCTACGCTTCTATTCCGAACATCTCAACTCGGTAGAGATCAACAATACGTTTTACCACATGCCGAAAGAGAGTGTGCTTACGTCCTGGGCTGAGCAGGTCCCGGGAGATTTTGTTTTCGCGCTCAAAGCGCCCCAGTTAATAACGCATAGGAAACAGCTTCGTAATGTGTTTGAGGAGACCGAGTACCTATTCAAGTCACTGTCCGTTCTGTACAAAAAACAGGGGCCCGTCCTTTTTCAGTTTCCCAAGAGTTTTCACGCGCACCTGCCCGCCCTGGAAGATTTTCTTCCCCTGATTCCGGAAGATGCGGCCTGCGCATTCGATTTCCGCAGCCCATCGTGGCTCGATGCGGGGATGCCGGAGCTCCTTCGTAAAAAAGGGTGCAGCCTGTGCATCGAGGATACTGATGAGAATCCGGCACAGGAGATCGTCAGTACGGCAGCCTGGGGGTACCTGCGCCTGCGCCGTTCCGGCTATACGGATGGGGACCTGTTGCAATGGGTGGAAAGAATTCTTTCCCAAAAATGGGAAAGGGCTTTTGTGTATTTCAAGCACGAGGATGAGGCCAAAGGGGCAGAAATAGCGATGCGTTTTCACGAGCTTGTCGATTTAAGACTGAACGGAGAAAAAATCAACACGGGACGGATAAGCAAGTGAAAGAAGCCAAAGGTTATCCGTCGGCTCCGACTTGTTTCAGGCGGGTGTCATGGATAGGAAGAGGTTCGCCCGGGTCGAAGACCTCGTTGTCATGCCTGATGCGGTAGGAACGGCCGGGGACCTGTTTGCTGTAGGTAATGATGAGGCGGCCGATGGTTTGCTTGATATCCTGGGTAGGCTTTCCGTTCAGCAGGGCAACGGGTCCGGGAAAATCGTCGGGCATGAACAACTGGTAGCCGTGAGGCGCCAGGGACATGAGCACGTTGTTCTCCCTATTGTCTCGGCCCAGCACGATCTTGACGCCCGCATCGATGCGGTAGTGGCGGCCCACGGTAAGCAGCCGGATGTCATTAGGCGTAACTGCCTGGGTGTCCTCGTACAGGTCGCGCAGCTTGTCTGCAAAGTTCTTGTCCGTAAGAAGGCACCCGCCTGCAGGGGTCGAGAACCCGTGAATGCCGTAGCGTTCCGCGAGCCGCAACTGGACCGTTCGGGACCGTCCGCTGATGCCCAGGAGTTTGTCCCGCTGAACCAGTCCGTCGAGTTCCGCTTTTGTGGGCGGCAGGACCGTTGCCGAGAGCGGACGGAGGATCATGCCGCGCATGTCGGCGTCGCGTTCGATCACGTGAAAAGTGTCGCGGCGCTGGGACATGGGACGCTGGCCCAGGACTTCGCCGGTGACGACGAAGGACGTGTTGACCTCCTCCATCACGGCCTTGGCTTTCCTGAGCATGAAGATCTTGCAATCAATGCAGGGGTTCACGTTTTTGCCGTATCCGTGAACGGGGTTTCGGACCAGGTCGATATACTCCTGGCCCATATCCTCCACCCGAAGGTCGATGCCGATCTCCTTCGCAACGCGCGCAGCGTGGGTCTGATGTTCGCTCCCATAACTTTTGGAAAAGGCAGAGGTGAAATAGAGTCCGATAACGTCAAAACCCTGTTCCATGATCAATTTTGCCGCGAGTACGCTATCGAGTCCGCCCGATAGGAGGGCGACTGTTTTCTTGCTCATCAACTGTCTCCCTGTTCCCTGAAATCGAAGCGCTATTATAAATCTCTGGATACGATTTTTGCAATAGAGAATAATAAAAAAAACGACTTAAAAATTTTCTGATTCAGTCAATTTGGTCAAAAAACGAGTAAAATTGTTACAGGAATATTGACGAGGAGGGAAGGTATGGCAAAATGGACGATCGATACGGACCATTCCTGCGTTGCCTTTGCGATCAGGCACATGGCGCTCGCGCACGTGCGCGGACAGTTTAACAAAATGAAAGGTACGATCCATTTCGATCCCGCGGAAAAGCAGCGGACTTCTGTGGATGTTGAAATAGATGTGGCAAGCGTGAATACGGGCATTAAAAAACGGGACGAGCATCTTTTGACCAGTGATTTTTTCGACCAGCAGAAATACCCGCTCATCACCTTTACGAGCACTGCCGTTGATTTTCCCGATGCACGCCGCTGCCGCGTGAACGGCACCTTAACGATCCACGGGATGTCGCAGCAAGTCGCCTTCGAGGGGGAATATGCAGGGCCTAAAAAAAATCCCTACGGCGACGAGACGACAATCGGATTTTCAGGCTCGACGACGGTCAACAGGGAAAGCTTCGGTATTCTGTGGGGAAGCGTGCCCATGGAGGGAGGCGGCCTGGTGGCAGGGAAGGACGTCCAGATCTTTCTCGACGTGGAGGCGGACCTCGCTGAAGAAGAGTCGTCTTGACAGCTTCCCGATGATTCCTTATAGTGGAACAGTGAAGATTATTTACCACGGAACTGCCGTGGTTTTTTCTGAGGGGCCCGGCATGCGGCGATCAAAGAAGGAGATCAAGGATAGAGAAGTCATTGTGGGGCTGTTGAAGAGGTGTCACGTGGGCAGGCTCGGCACGATCGGCAGGGACGGCTATCCCATGGTGAAACCGCTCAATTTCGTCTATCTTGACAAGAAGATCTATTTTCACAGTGCACGGGAAGGCGAAAAGATCGACGACATCAGGAGGGACAGCCGGGTTTGTTTCGAGGTCGACCTGCCGATAGCACTCGTGAAGAGCACGGGAAGCCCCTGCAGGGCAGAATATCTGTACCGAAGCGTGATTGTGAAGGGAAGGGCGCAGATGGCCGAAGAACCGTCGGAACGGCTGCTTGCGCTCACAGGCCTCATGGAAAAGTACCAGCCCGAAGGCGGTTACGGAGATTTCCCCGACGAAAAAATGAGGATCACCGGCATAGTTCGCGTCGATATCGAGGAAATGACCGGGAAGGAAGACCTCGGCAAAGAGGGCATGAAAGATACCGTGATCCACGCCCTCAGTGAAAATGTGCCCCTCCCCATCGTTCTTGAGCGCGAAGGATCGTAACCGCGCTCCTCTCTAATATCGTTGACTCAGTCATATATTCGTGTCAAAATGCGCAAGGAATTAATCGTATCAACAGGGGAGGATATTGTGAAAAAGTCACTCGGCGCTAAAACACTCGCTCAGCCCGCGCCTGCATGGGTTGTCGGAAGTTATGATGCGCAGGGCAAGCCGCAAGTCGCGGTAATTTATTGTTACGAAGGGGCATAATCATGTCAAAGGTTTTGATCCATCCTGCTACCTATGAAAATATCCATCCGGCTGTAGACCGGGCTTTTGAACTCTTTCCCATTACGGTAAAAGGGAAAAAAGTGCTGATAAAGCCAAACGTGCTTCGTGCTTCAACAGCGCAGGAAAGCATCGTCACCAACCCTGCTGTTCTTCGCGCTGTTGTGGAAAAGGTGGCGACCATGGGGCCCGCCTCCATCATTGTCGGCGATAACCCGGGCCTCGTCAGCTATGGGGCAAATGAGGAAAGTTTCATTCAAACGGGCCTGATGGAAGCAGCCAAAGGCCATTATCAAAACATCGGGAACGATTCCAGGAAGGTCGCTTTCAACGCCAAATTTATGCCGACCGTAAGCGTATCCAGTGCCGTCCTGGACGCCGATATTGTTATCAGCCTGCCGAAATTCAAGACGCACGGACTGACTGTGCTGACCGGAGCGATCAAGAACAGTTACGGCATTTTACCCGGTGCCCAGAAAGCCATGCTTCACAAGGCTGCCGGCAGCCCTGAACGCTTTCATGAATTAATTGTCGATGTGTTCCGGCTTCGGGTGCCGGACCTGTTCATCGTAGATGCCGTGGTCGGCATGGAGGGCAACGGACCCGCCTCGCCTGACCTCAGAAATATCGGTCTTCTGCTCGCCTCCGACAATGCCGTCGCCCTTGACTCCGTTATCGCGACGATGATGGGGGTCGAATCAGGCAGGCTGCGTTTCCTTCAGAAAGCGAAAGAAGCGGGTCTGGGCAACTACGAAATCAATTCGATCGAGATCATCGGAGAGTTGAAACGGCTGCCCGATTTCAAGCTTCCTCCCCTGGGCGGGGAGGCTATCCTGCGCAATGAAACCATGCAAACGTTGATCCACAGTCGAACGCTCCTTCGGCCGCAGGCGGATCCAGGCAAATGTACCAGCTGTGGCACCTGCATTGACCACTGTCCGGTGTCTGCCTTGTCCATGATTGATCATATCCCCCAGGTCGATGCTGCACGGTGCATCGCGTGCTTCTGCTGCCAGGAAATGTGCCCTGAGAAGGCGATTGCCCTGAGATAGATTTGCGGCGGACGGTAAGAGGGCCGCAAGACAGAGCTCAGCAAAGGGCAGTTATACGATTGATATTCCTTCCATGAGTGTTTGCCTGATGAAGTCCCTGATTAATTCCTGCTCTTGTGACCCGATCTTCAGAAATTTTACTCCGATGCCGGGCAGCCCCTTGCTGTCTTTGCTGACGTGATTATAGATCACCTGTCCTTCGATCCTGAAGAGCCAGCCCGGAGCGTTGGGGAGAGAGAAGGAGAAGGGATGAATGCTCCCGTAGGCAAGCGGCGCGGTGGTGTTCACAAACATGCCTTTTTCCGAGATCGCGATTATGGAATCACTCCCGACCTTGCTGACGGGCGGCAAACTGGCCCCGATGATCACGTCGAGACAGGTCGTGAGGCGGAAAAAGCGGCGCGGCTTTGTCTCAGTCGCATTCTGGATCGCCGCGTACAGCTCGTCAAGCGGAGCGGCCGCTTGCGTGAGGTACGCAGCGGCTCCGGCTTTCCTGCAGCTTAGTTCCATGCGGGGGTCTTTATTCGAGGTATAAATAATAAAAGGGATGTCGCACGAACGACGGTCCTGTTTCACACGCTTCAGCAGATCAATGCCGCTCGTCTGCGGCAGGTCTACATCGGCAATGATGACCTGAGGAGTAGATAAACCCAGAAAAGACAGAGCGTCTTCTGCGGTTTTTGCCATGATGACGTGATACTTCAGCCGCTGAAGAAAGATGCTCGTGTAAAATTGGCGTAATGGTTTATTGTCGACGACGAGAATGATCTGTTGCGTTTTTTCCGTTTGCTGTTTTTTTTCGCTTCCCCTGCGCAGCGTCGTGAGCCAGGACGAAATTTCCTGCTGATTGCCCTGCGAAATGCTCGCTGCTTGCGGTTGTGTGTTCATGTTAAGTCACCTTGGGGTGAGATTCGTTTTTGACGGCGGATGATGTATAAATAAAAGCACTCTATTTATATTCTTTTGACGGTATTATGTCAATACCCGGTTGTGGGTATTTTTAGGGTATACAAGGACCATACTCGCCTTCATTTGGCCGGTCTCCTGCTTTGCGGTGATAAGGAAAAAATGCCTGGTGATTTCAAGATGGGCGGCATTGTCCGCCTGAAGCGGTTCGATGATGGGCGATGGGCACTTGAGTGGATGGCGGCGCCGGAGATGATCAGGCAGGGCGCCGGGGACAGCTTAAACTCCGTTGGGGAATTGCGTCGGTTGTTCGATAAAAAAATCATTTGCCTTTTCCGTCGCTCAATTTATAAAATACTGGTTGATCGGCTTCATTTCCGGATCGTACGTTCGGGTCGGGCAACGAACAAAGGAGGAGCTTTTTTACAAATGGAAGATCTCGAGATTGATGAAATGTTGGGTGTGGTCAGATGCGACCGATGCGGACACCGGCTTGAAAACGAGATCGAATGCCCCTTTTGCGCCCCGTTCGAGGAAACAGGAAAAAAGGATGGTTTGCCGAAGTGGATCTACCTTACTGCCTGCTTTATTACTTCTCCGCTCAGCATATATTTTGTTTTAAAAAATAGCCGACTAAACCGTAACGAGAAAATTGTTGCCCTATCAGGCTGCTGTTTGTGGGCTGCTTTTTACCTCTTGAGATTTTAACTATCTTCATTTCCCATGAACAAGGTCCGTGAGCCAATAGCTGATGAACCGTAAACTAAAGCCACGGCAGCCTGTCGATCCCATAGATCGCCCTTACTGTGACCTCAAATGCGGCTCAAATCGTATCCTTTCCGTGATTTTTTATCCTAAAAGTCATTGTTTTACACCGAATAAAAAACATTATTCCTGTTAATTCAATATATTATAAATGCAAAACACAATTTTATAAAACATAATTTTAAAAGTTGACATCTTGTAAAAATGGAGTTACAATCTCGCCTTCGCACAAAGTTGCAAAACAATGCAGAGCCATATGAAAGGAGAGATAGAAATGCCCGATGTAAAACCAGGTGTAAAAATCGACAAAGTTGTTGATGCAAGGAAGGCTGCATGTCCGGGTCCCCTCATGGAGCTGATTAAGGCCATGAAATCCGAGGACGTAGGAACCGTTATCGAGATCCTCTCGTCGGAAAAAGGAACAGTGGTGGACGCGCCGGCATGGCTGAAGAAAGTCGGCCAGGAATTGATCGCTATCGAAGAGCACGGCGACTACTGGAGCATTGTTGCCAAAAAAATTAAATAAAATAAAAAAAGGAAATCACGCATGCCTAAGAGAATTGTTATCGTTGGAGGAGGCGCGGGTGGCACGATCACCGCAAATCTTCTCGTCAGGAACCTGTATCGTCAACTTGTGAACGGCGAAGTAGTGATCAACATGATCACGAACAAACCGGATCACGTGTATCAGCCCGGTTTTCTCTACGTTGTATTCGACAAAATACGGCCGAATGAAATTGTGAGAAAACAACGAGACCTTCTCGATCCTCATGTCAATCTCTTCGTCGACCCCGCGGTAAAAATCGACCGGGAGAACAATGTTGTATTTACCAAGAGCGGAAAGGGCTTCCCCTATGATTATCTCGTCGTTGCTACCGGCTCCCGGATCGTGCCTGAGAACATCCCTGGTCTGAAGGAAGGCGGACACTGGTTCTATGACCTCGAAGGCGCCGTGAAATTGCGGGATTCCCTGCGGAACTTCCAGGGAGGCCGGGTGGTCATTGCGACCGGCGTGCCGCACAAATGTCCGGTTGCTCCCCTTGAAATAACCTTCATGCTTCATGACTACTTCAAACAGAAGGGGATGCTCGACAAGGTCGAGCTTTATTATACCTACCCGATCAACCGGCTTCATTCCCTCGAACCGGTCAGCAACTGGACCTATCCGCAATTCGAAAAAAAGGGGATCAAGTACGAAGTGCTCTTCAACATGGAAGAAGTGGACCCCGTGAAAAAGGTCGTCAAGTCCATGGAAGGCACAGAACTCAACTACGATCTCCTCGTTACCGTGCCGCCGCACAAGGGAGCGCCTGTGGTTGAAGAATCCGGCATGGGTAAAAACGGCTGGGTTTCGACGAACCGGCAAACCCTGAGGAACGAAGGGTTCAACAATGTCTACATTGTCGGAGACACGACCGACCTGCCGATCAGCAAAGCCGGTTCCACTGCTCATTTTGAGGCTGATGTCATCGCGGAGCGGATCTCCTCCGAAGTCCTCGAAGGAAGCGCGGCAACGGAATACGACGGGAAGGTGGTCTGCTTCGTGGAGACGGGGTTCGATGAGGCGACCTATGTCTGGTTCAATTACCAGACGCCGCCGAAGCCGACGCCGCCGTCGAAGATGCTCCACTGGATGAAACTGGGTTATAACCGGCTCTACTGGCTGTCTGCGAGGGGGGTCCTCTAAATGGAAACGGACAGAAATACTAGCGAGGCCCTTGTTGAAAAACTGTCCAACCCCGCGACGGTGAATGCGCTGAACAGCCTCGTCGATCGTTTGACCGAACTGCACGAAACGGGCGTCATGGAATCGTTTTTCCAGACCATGCAGGCAGTCACGTTCATGAAGGACGGACTGACCGATACGATGGTGGGCAAGAACGCGGCCATGGCCGGGGAATTAATGACGATTGCCAACGAAGCTGCGGACCCTGAGATGGTCGAGGCGGTGCGGGAGATAAAAAAAATGCAGAAGTCGGGAAACCTCAAAACGCTTTCCGAGGCTTCCGACATGATTGCATTTCTTTCGAACGCGGCGACGGACACCATGGTGCAGCGGATGGCGTCCTTTGTAGCCGACTTCGTGGAAGAGGTAAGTGCGCCACACATCACCGATATCCTGCGAAGCTCGACCAATTGTATCTCTCAGACGATCCAGCAGTTCGCCAACGACCCGCCCAAGCCCGGGATCAAGAATCTGGTGTCCACCCTGTTTGACCCGGAAGTGCAGATGGGCATGCTGTTTATGGCAACGATGGCAAAGAACATGCACAAGTGCATGATCCAAACCTATTCCGGTTCAACAAATGGCAACGGAGGAAAGAATCGTGAAAATTGGTATTTTAATCACCCAGACAGCACAGGCAAATAAAATCATTGAGCTGACGAAAGCGGCTGTTACGCGGAAGCATGCAGTCAGCATATTCATGACTGATGACGGCGTCTACCTCGTTACGAACAACGAGGTCGCCGGTTTGAGAAAACTGGAGGGCGTCGATATGAGCCTCTGCGACTACAGCGCCAATGGAAGGCATATCGCAGACAGCCTGATCCCGGAAGGCGTCATCAAAGGCACCCAGTACCAGAACTCGCTTATGCACAGCGAGTGCGATAAAATTCTGGTCTTTTAGGAGGATAGGAACATGTCAAGGAAAATAGCCATTCTGGTGCGGGAGCGCCAGAGCGAGGCGTTCAGGATCAGCGCGGGCCTGATCATGATGGACGATTCCGTCGACATTTTCGTGCTTGATCGAAAGGTCGCGGGGGACCCGGACACCCGGCGAAACTATGAACTTTGCAAAGAGATGGGCCTCGGTCTGTACACGAATGCCGAGGGGAACGGCGATCTGCAGTACCTCTCAACCGAGGCGCTGGCTGACCGGCTCCTGGAATACGATATAATAGACCCGTATTAGAAGGAGACGCACGTGAAAATTGCATACATACTGAAAAAAGACCTCGACGAAACCGGCAAAAGGATATTCGAAAAGCATAAAGCAGCCAATGAGGTGACCTCGGTCATGCTCAATGAAACAAGTGCGGACGAATTGCTCGATCTCATTGAGTCCCATGACAGAGTGATTATGTGGTAGCCGGGTCTACCATATAAAATCGCGAGCGCCGCCAAGTGGGGGTTCCGCCGGCGGCCGGGGCGCCCGGGCGCAACCGAGTGGTGGGGGACGGGGAAAACCAAGGGGGGGGGGGGGGTGGGTTTTTAATAAAAGATTT
>VFSW01009045.1_pt1 | contig 14234 bp, 6 predicted proteins | sample 5358111 | NCBI WGS metagenome assembly VFSW01 (sample SAMN11554181, study PRJNA540505) | mine drainage metagenome | isolation source: sediment from site ElyBrook_90M | place: USA: Ely Copper Mine, Vershire, VT | collected 2017
GGTATTGCTATTAAAAATGAAAATATTCTTAAATTAGGAATAGCTGGTTTTACGTTTGTAAAATTCAAGTTGGAACCTTCCCTTGAAATGACCGCAAAAGTAGATGTACACTATTTGTGCATAAAAGATTTTCATTTGCCTTTCGACAGCACGGCAGAACAAATTTCAGCATTTCATGGCAAATTAAAAGAAAAGGGGATAACCGGGTATGCCGTAGGTCCGATTAGTATGAAATCAGAAGCAGATGCAGACCGCGCATTTGAATATGCGAAACGTGTGGGTGTTAAGCTGGTTGTGGGAGTCCCTGTTCCCGAATTGCTTCCTTACATAGATAAGAAAGTCAGAGAATATGATTTCCACTACGCTATACATAATCATGGTCCGGAAGATAAAATTTTCCCATCACCGGAAAGCGTTTATGCAAAGATTAAAAATTTAGATCAGCGTATTGGTATGTGCCATGATATCGGATATACTGTGCGCTGTGGCTTCGATCCGGCTGAAGAAACTATTAAATATGCCAATCGCATTCATGACATGCACATAAAGGATGTTCCCACAGCTGAAGCCACAGGACAAGATTGCGAAGTAGGACGTGGAATCATTGATTTTCCCGCCCTGGTCAGAGCCCTCAGAAAGATTAAATACTCCGGAGTATGCAGTCTGGAATATGAAAAAGACAATACAGATCCTCTGGTGGGAATAGCCGAGTCTGTCGGATATTTTAAAGGAGTAATGAACGCAGTTTAAGCATTGCTGAAATTACCTGATATGCACAGAGTTTAAAACAGTTAAGGCAATTTATTTAATAAGTTCGTAAAAATTTAAGAAATAAATGAAGAAATTGATTTATGCTTTTTCAGGATTGTTAATCTTCCTGATCTCATGTACCGGAAGTGAACCGTGGGAAAATCTTATTAAAAATGATCTGAATGAATGGGTACAAATTAACGGTCCCGCAACTTATCAGTTAAAAGATGGTGTTATAGTAGGAACTACAGTAACCAGCTCCCCTTCTGACGATTCATTCCTCTGTACTAAAGCTGAATATGGAGATTTCATTCTTGAATTTGATAATTTGGACGATCCTGAGATTAATTCCGGGGTTAACATCAGGAGTGAGAGTCATCAGGATTATCTCAATGGACAGGTTTACGGTTATCAGATAGAGATTGATCCTTCTGAAAGAGCATGGACAGGAGGTATTTATGATGAGTCCCGCAGAGGTTGGCTCTATCCGCTTAATTCAAATCCCGCTGGCCAGCGGGCTTTTAAAAATGGAGAATGGAATCATTTTCGTGTAGAAGCAGTCGGTAATTCCATAAGGACCTGGGTTAACGGAGTTCCATGTGCTGACATTGTCGATGATTTAACTCCTTCAGGATTTATTGGCCTGCAAGTTCATGGAATAGGTAATGATTCAACTAAAATGGGGAAAATGGTCAAATGGAAGAATGTAAGGATCATAACCAAAAATGTTCAACAATATCTTACCCCCTATGAACCTGTTATAATTCAGAAAAGTTTTCTTACAAACAAGCTTAGCGAACGTGAAGTTAAGGAAGGCTGGAAGCTTCTCTGGGATGGAAAAACAACAAACGGTTGGCGCGGTGCAAAGCTTACGACTTTTCCTTCAGAAGGGTGGGTGATAAAAGATGGAACACTCTCTACTCTTGAAACAGGCGGAGGTGAATCAGCCGCAGCAGGTGATATTGTTACAGTTGACAAGTACAGGAATTTCGAACTTATTGTCGACTTTAATTATTCACCAAACGCAAACAGTGGTATTAAATACCTGGTAAATACTGAGTTAAATAAAGGAGCAGGTTCATCAATCGGGTGTGAATACCAGATTCTCGATGACAAGCTGCATCCCGATGCTCATGAAGGAATCGGAGGTAACCGCACCCTGGCAGGTCTTTATGATCTTATAGCCCCATTACCCAAGCGCGATAACGGTCCAGGACAATGGAACAGAGCTACTATCATTGTTAACGGAAACCACGTTGAACACTGGCTCAATGGTCAAAAAACCGTAGAATACGAAAGAGGAAATGATGCCTGGAGAGCGCTGGTTGCAAAAAGCAAATATAAAGTCTGGCCAAACTTCGGAGAGGCAAATGAAGGACATATACTTCTCCAGGAACATGGCAATGCAGTCTCTTTTAAGAATGTTAAGATAAGAGTGATAAGAGACTGAAGACAATCCCATCATTTTGTCATATAATAAGTTATCGATTGAATTATAGATAGCCAATCGTTACGATCCTGACGATGTAGCTCTAATTATTTCCAAAAATCAGAGCGTTGGTATAATATTGTTAAGAGACATGAGTGAAGCAGAGAAAAAAACAGGCAATTATCGTTACAGGATTCTGGCATTGGTATTTGCAGCTACCACGATCAATTATTTTGATCGCAGTATTGTTGGCGTAATGGCGCCAACATTACAAAAGCTTTTCGATTGGTCAAATAAGGACTATGCAGCCATTATGGTTTCCTTCAAGATTGCTTATGGGCTGGGATTATTGTTTATGGGGGGTATTATTGACAGACTTGGAACTAAAATCGGATATACCATTTCAATTGCAGTCTGGAGTATATTCGGGATGTTACATGCTGCAATCAGGCCAGCTTTTAGTTTAATCGGATTTATTGCAGCGCGTTTCGGTCTGGGAATAGGGGAGTCGGGTAATTTTCCTGCCGCAATTAAAACTGTGGCTGAGTGGTTTCCAAAAAAGGACCGGGCTTTTGCTACCGGCATTTTTGACGCCTCAACAAGTGTTGGGGCAATTTTAGCCCCGTTTATTGTTGGTGCTATTGTTTCTGTTAGAGGAGATAACTGGCAGATACCATTTCTTTTTACCGGGGTGCTAAGCGCTATATGGGTATTTTTATGGATAAGAACCTATAAAAAACCAGAGGTACATCCGAAAGTATCGAAAGAGGAATTAGCTTATATTAACAGCGATTCTGCTGATGAGACGATAGAAAAAATTCCCTGGTTAAAACTATTACCAAAAAAAGAGACATGGGCCTTTGCTTTAACAACAATAACTGATGGTGTCTGGTGGTTCTACCTTTTCTGGGGTGCAAAATTCCTCGCCGAACAATTTGACGTCGATATAAAAAACATCGGACTTCCTTTTCTTATTATTTTTATCATGGCCGATGCAGGAAGTCTGACCGGGGGATATGTCTCCGGTGCCTTAATAAAAAAAGGCTGGTCGATAAATAAAGCCAGGAAAATAACCATGCTGGTTTGTGCAATCATTATTTTGCCTGTAAGCTTTGTTCCGGTTATTACAAGTAAGTGGATTGCGGTTTTATTAATTGGTCTGGCCGCTGCAGGACATCAGTCCTGGTCGATTAACAGCTATACTCTGGTTTCAGATGTTTTCCCCAAAAAAGCAACTGCTTCTGTAATAGGCATAGGAAAAATGATCGGAGTGGCTGTTGCAATAATTGCAGATATTGCCCTGGGAGCAGTACTGGATACTGCCAATAATTCCGGTTATTTCTGGGCATTTGTTATTGCAGGTTTATCTTATCTGGCAATTATTGGCTTTGTACACCTGCTAATGCCAAGAATGACACCATTGGATGATAATTTGAATTATATAAAGAAATAATTTTTGTATTGATGCAGTAATAGAAATCCTGATAAATGGGACAAAGCTGAAGGATTTCAGGTTTACAATAAGCTGATAAATATTTTAGTTGAACCAGTATGAAACTTTAACTACCAATGCCCTGTTTTTTTGTACCATATATTCGGGGAAATAGTTATCTGTGTAAACTATGAAGAAATCGGAAACAGGCTTGTACCGCCATTGGAATCGTGCATTAATATTTACATTGTCAGCCTGCTGGTTATATTGGACATAAGTGGTAAAGAATAACTTATCTGTAAAAGTTACATCCAGTTTGGTTCCGACAAGAAGTAACCCGGTACGTTCCCACGGCGCAGGTAACATCAGGTTATTGTAGCTGTAAACCAATGAGATATATCCGAATGGCTGAACCCGGTAATTTAAGTTGCCATCTATGAACCACCGTTTGCCATTATAATAACCTCCATAGCCCGATTGTATTATGTATTTGAAAAGCTTGCTGTTATCTGAAGTAAAACTGAGTGCAAATTCATACCCATCGTATGAACTTCCGGCAGGCAGATAATACTCCCTGATATTTGTAGGATCATATTCTTTTTGAAGGATTATATATCTCGTGTTATTTAAAATTTCCAGATGTGCCCTGTTTTTAAACTGGAAAATATAATTGGCACTTATTTGCCTGTCAATTAACTCCATGTTTCCGGGAGAATAAAAATTGTTTACTTCCGCAACAAAACCATGGTATTCCAGAGGACCACTTTTGGGATAAAATTTTATGGTCACCCCTGGATTTATCCTGAGAAAATCGGTACGAGGAACATACCCTGCCTCTGCGTTAAAATTACTGCCAACATAGTATTCTTTAAATTCAAGCAGATACGACTTTCGTGAATATACAAAATCGATACCCTGTGAATACTCTTTTGACGCAATTTTCCCGGGTGTAAAAGATTTTTGTCCGAAAAACTTCGTATTCCAGAAGTTATTACGACTGGCCAGGTTATATTCTAATCCTGCAATGCGGTTATTCCCGTTGCCCTGCCAATCCGACGGTATATTTATTTGCTGTTTGTTCACAAAAATAAATCCCACATTCGATCTTGCAAAAACTTTTTTCTGAGCCGATGCAACTAAAAAATTTCTGGCTAACAGATCCCCTTCGGTACCTGTTTGCATATCCATGAGCCCTATCCGCCAGTCGCGCCCGACCTTGCCACTCAATCTGGCGCCAGCAGTGACAGGCGCATCCAGACCTATCCGGCGTGAAAAAAATGGTCTGATATTATCTACCCCATAATTTCCAAAGAGATCGCTGTTTTCCAGGAAAAACTGCCTCTTTTCAGGAAGATAAAGCTCATAACGATCAAGATTGGTAACCTGATCATCAACTTCAGCCTGTGAAAAATCAGGATTGTAAGTCAAATCAAGATTTAATGAAGAGGAGAGACCTACCTTTGCATCAAAGCCAAAATTATATTTATCTTTTATATCTTCTCCCACCTCAAAGTTCTGGGAAGCACTGGCTTTTAAATACGGGATTAATGATAGTCTGAGCCCTGAGCCGGGAGGTGGTGTTTCCCATAATAGTTGTCCGGCGTATGCCAGGGTTGCTGTTGCAAATTGACGCGGAACAGGAGCCCAGGCCGATTTTTCATTTAGCTTCATATCATTGCGGGAAATTTGAATTCCCCAGTGATCAACTCCTGTTTTATACCGGATAGATTTAAATGGAATGCGTACCTCTCCGGTCCATCTGTCATTAAAGTTCTTGATGACAGATTCCCACTTACAGTCCCACATCAGATTATTAATATTTCCATTACTGATTGATCCGTCACGTTGAGCGCCTGCAGCATTAATACCTAAGGAATAGCCTGTGGTCTGATCGTTGAAAGGATCAACATAAATCGAAAAATTGTCATTATTGGTAAAAACAAAATCGCGTCGTAAGGACTCAACCGGCCTTTTCCCCGGTATGGTATCATGAAAGATAAATGCAAGGTAAAATGCTTTTTCATCGTATGTCATCATAACCTCAGATCTTGCAGCGGCTTGACCGGTATCATAAGGGAGAACCATGTGAGAAAGGTTAATGATTTCAGCTTTTCGCCAATCATCTTCGTCGATTATTCCATCAAGTTTAATTTCACCTTTTCTCTTTTTAACCCGGATCTTATAATCTTTATTAATGGTTTTGATTATTGGAATGTTCTTTCTATGTGAATAGAAAAAATTCTTTTTAAGTGTATCAATTTCACTATTTGCTGAATACAGAGGTGCCGGCATTAAGGTTAGAGCATATAAGAAGAATACCGGTAAAGTCCTTGGCATGTTTTCTAACCTGATTAATTCATAGACTTAAAATTAGCATAATAATTGACATTATCCTCCGGTTTAAAATCAACCACCCCGGCCCTGCAGTGAACCCTGTAAAAATCAATTTATAGTCTTTGCTGAATGCCGGCAGCTCTTATAAATCAGATTATCTCTTTCCGGCATCTTTTGGTTTTAAGCCAAAAGGGGCAGAGATCATTAATGCCGATACAAGAGCCAGTGAAAGGAAAGCGCCTTTGTAGCCGGCAGCGCCACCACCAAGACTTGCAATTAATGCTCCTACCAGTGATGAACTGACAATAAGCCCTACACTGGTAAAAATTAATATTACACCCTGACCTGATGCTCTGTTATCATCAGTAGTTTCGTTATTGACCAGATATCTTAAAGGCGCTCCGGTTATAAAAGAGAAGCCAAAACCAAGGATTGCCTCAGCTATATAAAAACTGGTAATATGTCCGTGAGCTTTCCAGATGCTTACCAATCCTATTGTAAGTACCGCTGTCCCGATTAACAATACATACTTTGCTCCTGCGGCATCAATTAGACGGCCGGCAAGTGGTGCCCCTATCAATAAAGCTACCAGCATTGGTATCAGGGCAAAACTGGCATTTGAATAGCTTATGTCGAATGTTTCTTTTATATACCCGGGAAGAAACATCATAGCTGTCTCCCCAAGTCCTGCACCAAAGGCCAGAAGATAAGCAATGATAAGCTGTTTCGATCTGAACAACCCGGTATCGATTACCGGGTTATCGGTTTTTTTCTGATAATAGATGAAAAATGGCAGAACAATAAAAGATGATATGAGCCAGGGAAGTATCTTCAAAGAAAGTAATGACCTGATAAAGTCTTTTGTATTTATATGGCTGACAGAATAAGCGAACAGTCCGAGGCAGATAATCAGCAATGACATTCCGATCCAGTCAAAAGAAGCTTTTTTTTCAATTTTCTTTGTTGGGAAAAGTTTCAATGAAGCAATGATCAGCGCTAATGACATTGGCAAATTTATTACAAAAACCCAGTGCCAGTTTATCAATAGGAAGAGTCCGCCGATTACAGGTCCCAGAATAAAAGCCAATCCATACACAGCGCCTAATATACCAAGGGCTGAGCCCTGTTTTTCTTTTGGGAAAGTATCTCCGATAACAGCTGTGGCAACGGGGAAAAAGCCTCCTGACCCGAATCCCTGGATGCCACGTCCTATAACAATTAAATTAAAGCTGTAAGAAAATATTACAGCCAGTGATCCTAATGCAAAAATTACAACCGAGAGGATATAAATTATTTTCCTTCCGTAAAGATCCGAAAGACTGGCCAGCAATGGTGTGCTTATTAAGTTGGAAAAAACATAGGCGTTAATAACCCAGATAATTTCCCTGGAGGTGACGTGAAAAGATTTTTGAATTGCATGAATAGCAGGGCTTAGTAGGGCAATGTCCATAGCGCCCATCAGAACTCCGAAGAAGAGTAATCCCAGGAGTTTTTTATTCATCAGGATATGTTTATCCAAGTGTGTTAAAATAAGTTATGTACTATTCCATTAATAATTTATTTCGTGACTTTCGAAAGTGTCAGTGTAACAAAACAGGTATAAAAAAGTTCAGGTTTCCGGGGGCCGGAACCCCCAGGATTTAGAAGCACCGATGGAAGTGTCAGTGTGAGTGTGGGTATGAGTTTGAGTGAAAGCGGGAGCTGGTTCGGGGTTGACACCCGTCAGGTATCACTCCCGGATCTTCTGAGGAACCTGAGATGGCTTGCTACAAACCGGATATCGCTCCATGACACGTTTTCTCCCAGGGAAGCTTTTACCGGTCCTGTTTTAAGATCATCGTTCCCTTCAAAATGGCCTGCGATCAGGTCTGTCATTTCCTGTGATACAAATTTATTGACCGGAATTTCGCCCGTGCCTACATAATACGCCAGATGATTCTCGATAGTAGTTATACTCAGTTTTCTCTCCTCTGCGATTTGTGAAATTGCTTTACCTTCCTTAAAAAGATTGAAACTTATTTTCTTTGTTTCTTCCTTAATCTTTTTTTGAATCTTTTTCCCGGGGAGCGTTCCTTCAAGTGGCAGATTTTTTTCTTTTCTATATGAAATAATAATATCCAACAGCTCTTCACCGAATTTCTCTGATTTCTTCATTCCCATACCTTTTACCAGTTTAAGGTCAGGCAGGGACTGAGGCAAAAAACTGGCCAGGGTTACCATAGTTTTCTGAGGCAGTATCATGTAATGAGGAAGCTTCATCTCCATGGCTTTCAGATTACGCCACTCCTTCAGCCGGCTTAATAATTCAGGATGTTGAACAGTTCCGGAAGTATCTTCCACAGTCTTTGGAGGATGAGATTTGACCGCAGGAATCTCAACTGCCGATTTGGCTTTGGTATCGAGATATTTACTGATTTTAAAGCCGGATCTGACAGCATTGAGGCAGGCTAGCTTTGTGACAGCCTCCTTTTTTATGCGCGACAAAGCCTCAGAAACAGATTTACGGACTGTTTTATTATCTGTTTCCACTGAATAACCAGCCAGAATTTCTTTCAGGGCCGCTTCAAGTTTAGCTGAAAAGTATTCGCCTGCTTTTGTAACCCGTTCCTGCAACCGGATATTTGATTCAGCATCCATTTCCCCGTTTAAAAGTACCTTCAAATGGGGATGAAATTTTTCGGATACCTCAATAAGGTCGGCCCTGGTGCCTGAAATAGCATTTTCAATCATTTTCCGTGGATCTCCCAAAAGGCTCATATGGTGCTCGTCGACTATCTTAAGACAATAATTGAGGGTCCGCAAAAGGGGAGTAAAATCGAATAGCTCTGTCAGCAACATCTGCTGGTAAGCTTTTTTCGACTCTGACAGCTCTTTCTGTCCGGGTTGATTTCGTTCTGTATGACTTACAAATTCAGAAATGGCACGATCGTCGATAATGCTTCTCTGATTGATACGGGTGCTGAGCACCAGTCCCTCAAGAGTACGGCACCGGCTGAGAGCCACATACACCTGTCCATGGGCAAAAGCATCACGTGCATCAATAACAGCCCTGTCAAAGGTCAGTCCCTGGCTTTTATGGATTGTTATAGCCCAGGCCAGCCTGAGAGGGTACTGGTTAAATGTTCCGATTACTGTTTCCTCAATCTCTTTGGTTTCGTCATCAAGGGTATACTTCATGTTTTGCCACTCCGCCTTTTCTACCCTTATGGGGAAATCGTCGCCCGGGCACTTAACCACAATGATGTCGTCTTCAAAAGTCTTTACTTTCCCTATTTTTCCGTTAAAGAAAAGTTTATCCCCCGATAAATCATTCTTTACAAACATAACCTGTGCGCCTACCTTCAGGATCAGCTCGCTGGCAGCAGGGTAGGAGAACTCCGGAAAATCATCCTTAATGGTGGCCTTAAAGGAATGAGGGCTGCCGGGAAGTTTTTCCAGCTTTGAATCATTCAGCATCCCGGACTGATAATTATGAGTAGTAAGAGTAATGTATCCCTTGCCGGAATCAGGATCAAAATCAGGAATAAATCTTTTGTTAAGTTCGCTCAGCACATCTGAATCCACATGATTGTCGCGCACCTTATTGAGCATGTCAATAAAAACCTGATCATTTTGCCTGTAAATATGTTTTAGCTCAATAGTTACATAATCGGTACTGCGGAGTGCCCGGCTTCCGAAAAAAAAATATGAATCGTAGTACTTATCAAGTATCTCCCGGTCCTCATCTTTGACAACAGGAGCAAGCTGCCGGAGATCACCAATCATCAACAACTGAACACCGCCAAATGGCAGATAGCGGTTTTTGTATCTCCTCAGTGCAGAGTCGACAGCATCGAGTGTATCTGCCCTTACCATACTTATCTCATCGATAACAAGCAGATCGAGGCTTTTGATTATATTAATCTTTTCACGGCCCATCTTATAACCTGACGCTTCTTTTTGCGCTGCCGGATCTTCAGAAAAATGTTCTGAAATGTAAAACGATGGAACATACGGGTGAAAAGGCAATTGAAAAAACGAATGTATAGTTACCCCTCGGGCATTTATTGCGGCCACTCCTGTCGGAGCCAGAACAACCATCCGCTTTGGGGATGATTTTTTAAGGTCATGCAGGAAGGTTGTTTTGCCGGTACCGGCTTTACCAGTAAGAAAAATGTTGCGATTTGTGTATTTAACAAAATCAAAAGCCAGTTGCAGATCCTGATTTGAGACACTTTCCATTTTGATTAGCACGATTTTTAATAAAGGATAAAAGTATTAAATTCAGTTCAGACAGAGGTTATTCCTTTACACATTTGCACCATTAAGCCGTTAAGCTTTTCAGAAGCCAATATCTGAAGCAGCAAAGCTGGAAAAACCATAATCGCCGTTATATGTTCGTTCATTGAACCCCATGCCAGGATTCCCAGACGTAATTATATTGTCGGTGGCCTGACCCATTAATACTCCATTTTTATAGGCTGAGATAACATTTTCCACCACAGTTGCTTTGATGATATCACCCGTTTTTGCCTGATACTGTTGGCCTTTCTGGTTGAAAAGATAAGTGAAGTCTCCCAAAGGCCCGTTCCATCTGACTATGATGAGGTAAGCCCTGCCATCGGGTTTGAGCGAAAATGCGATTTCATACCCATTGCAAAAGTGAGCCGATAGTGTAGAACGCAAACGAAGTTCCACCTCAGGATAGCAAGTGTCGCTCTGGCATGTATTTTCGATATTTCCGATGGTAGCCATTGCCATCTGATCAGAATCCCATGTTCCTGTCAATAAAGCTGTTGCGTCAGCATATGGCGCAGTTCCGGGATGTGTATGGGTTTGTCCGGCAGTTGTGGAGATATAACCCCAGTCGAGACCTTCTTTGCTGCCATTGATCCAGTTACCCGCTTCAGAAACAGGACTTTCAGTCAGGGGAAAATTGGTAGAATATGTTCTGCCGGCCACAATACTTAAGTCAGCTTTGTCAGAATTGTCGTTTATGCAGCCCACCACCCGGATTTTAAATTGGCCACCTGATTTACAGAGTGAGGCAATTAAAATAGTTAATAAAAGAAAGCTTTTCATAGAGTATTCATAAAGCGGCATGCGGTGTAGTGTTTTGCGGTCTTGATGTCTTTTTATTTCCCTTGAGCCGTTATACCTTTACGCCTTTTTTACGCCATCTAAATTATTCATTATATTTATTTCCTCAATCCATATCTTTCCTTATCTTATTTAAGAGATTTAGTAGCAATGGAATCAATAGCTTTTTTTGATCTAGAAACGAGTAATGATGGAAATGATATTGCCGACATTGGTTGTAAAAAATCTGATGATTCTTCTTTTCACATGAATTCTTTGGATGGCTTTCTCCAATTTATTAGTGATCAAAGATACCTATGCGGACATAATATTATTAACCATGATCTGAAAGTATTAGCACTTAAGACCAGTCCTGACCGATTCAGGAAGTTTAAAATAATTGACACTCTGCTTTTTGCCCCCATTCTTTTCCCTCACAAACCTTATCACCGGCTCTTAAAAGATGAAAAGCTTCAGCCGGAGGAGATAAATAATCCACTAAACGACTCAATAAAAGCTCGTGATCTGTTTTATGATGAGGTTACCGCTTTCAGACAACTTGACGGAGACCTGAAATCGATTTATTTCATGTTGTTGAGAGACAATCCGGATTTCAGATCATTTTTTGAATACATATCTTTTGCTTCCCAGGATTCAAAATCCGTTACTGAACTTGTTCATTTCCGTTTCAAGGATAAGATCTGTGGAATTGCAAACATACCGAAACTGGTTAATGGACATCCTGTTGAACTTACTTATTGTCTGGCTTTAATAAATTGTGCAGATAAGTATTCTATAACTCCACCATGGGTATTAAAAAGTTTCCCACATGTAGAAAGAATCATTCACCTTCTGAGGAGCAATCCTTGTATTACCGGATGTGATTACTGCAATAGAATTCATGATCCGCATGTTGCACTAAACCATTTTTTTGGATTATCTCAATTCCGGGAATTTGGAAAAAAACCTTTACAATACGAAGCTGTCAGCGCAGCTATTTACAATAAATCTATTCTTGTCATCTTCCCGACCGGAGGAGGCAAATCATTGACATTCCAGCTACCTGCACTAATGAGCGGTGAAAGCAATAAAGGTCTTACAATAGTGATTTCGCCTCTTCAGTCATTAATGAAGGATCAAGTTGATAATTTGGAAACTAAAGGGATAACAGATGTTGTTACAATAAATGGATTGCTCGATCCTATCGAAAGATCAAAATCCATTGAAAGAGTAAGAAACGGATCTGCATCGTTGCTATATATATCCCCCGAATCATTAAGATCAAAAACAATCGAAAAGCTTCTTATGGATAGAAGGATCGAAAGGTTTGTCATCGACGAGGCCCATTGTTTTTCATCTTGGGGACAGGATTTCAGGGTTGATTATCTTTATATCGGGGATTTTATCAGGACTCTGCAGGAAATGAAAAATAGTGGTGAAAGAATTCCTGTTTCGTGTTTTACTGCTACAGCTAAACCAAGGGTAATTGAGGACATAAAATCATATTTCAAAGAAAAACTGACTATCGATCTCGAACTCTTTACGTCAAGGGTAGGAAGAACAAACCTGAACTATAAGGTATCACCTAATACCACTGAAGAAGATAAATACAATAAATTGCGTAACCTCATTGATTCGAAAGACTGCCCAACTATTGTATATGTTTCCAGAACTACCAAAGCTAAAAACCTGGCTCTCAGGTTGAATAATGACGGTTTTGTTGCCAGGGCTTTTCATGGTAAAATGGATCCAAGAGAAAAGACTGAAAACCAGAACGCATTTATGCATGGTGATGTGAGAATAATGGTAGCCACTTCTGCATTCGGAATGGGAGTTGATAAACCCGACATTGGAATGGTAATCCATTATGATATTTCAGATTCTTTAGAGAACTATGTCCAGGAAGCAGGCCGGGCCGGACGAGATGAAAATATCAATGCAGATTGCTTTATTCTTTATAATGAAGATGATCTTGGTAAACATTTTACATTACTTAATCAGACCAGAATAAATTTCAAGGAGATAAACCAGGTTTGGAAAGCAATTAAAAATATCACGAGGACAAAAGAAAAAATGTCCAATTCTGCTCTTGAAATTGCAAGAAAAGCAGGTTGGGATGATAATATTAAAGATATTGAGAACCGCATAACGACTGCCATCGCTGCACTCGAAGATGCAAAATATCTGAAGCGTGGACACAATGAGCCGAGGATTTATGCTAATAGTATTCTTGTTAAAACCGCACAGGATGCTATAGATAGAATAAATTCATCATCAAGGTTCGATGACAGACAGAAAGAAAAAGCCGTCATGATCATTAAAAGCCTGATCTCTGCCAGGAGCCGTAAGAATGCGACTGATGAACTTGCTGAATCACGGGTTGATTATATTGCAGATAATCTCGGGATAGTTAAGGAAGACGTTTTTAAGATACTTACTCTTCTCAGAGAAGAAAAAATACTGGGTGATTCAAAGGATCTTTCAGCATTTATTAAAGAAGGAGACTCGAAAGATAAATCAATCAGGATCACGGAATCATTTGCTGAGATAGAAAAAAGGATTTTCAGCGAGATCGAAGACCATGAAAAAATCTATAACATTAAGGAGCTTAATGAAATATTAGGCTCTTCGGGCTGTTTATCCGTAAGTACAGATAAAATAAAAAGAATTCTGAACTTCTGGAGTATTAAAAACTGGATCAGGAAGCAAACCAAAGAGTTTTCAAAAAATCATCTTTTAATCAGCCCGACACAACCGAAAAAGTTCTTAAATGACAAGCTCGAAAAGAGGCACCATCTGGCAAAATTCATAATAGAATATCTCTATTACAAGGTTCGGAATGAACCTGTGTCCGGATCGGGTGAAATACCTGTGGATTTTTCCGTGCTCGAACTCAGGGATGCTTATGAAAAAAACAATGAACTATTCAAGCATAAGATCGACCCCGATGATGTGGAGGATACATTGTTTTATCTTTCAAGAATTGAAGCTATCAAAATAGAAGGTGGATTCCTGGTCATTTATAACAGGCTTACAATTGAAAGACTGGAAAAAGGCTCCAGGATTCAGTATAAAAAAGAGAATTACACTAAGTTACAGGAATTCTATGAAAACAAGGTCGAACAGATCCATATCGTGGGAGAATATGCAAAAAAAATGGTTGAGGATTATCAGGATGCTCTCCATTTTGTAGACGATTATTTTAATCTTAATTACAATATATTCTTAAAC
>VFSW01009046.1_pt1 | contig 14234 bp, 10 predicted proteins | sample 5358111 | NCBI WGS metagenome assembly VFSW01 (sample SAMN11554181, study PRJNA540505) | mine drainage metagenome | isolation source: sediment from site ElyBrook_90M | place: USA: Ely Copper Mine, Vershire, VT | collected 2017
CGCGCGGGGGGGGTCTCCGGGCCCCCCGCCGCCCCCCCCACGTCACATGGCGATCGGCCACCGCTAGCAGACGCCGCTAGCAGACGCCGCTAGCAGACGCCGCTAGCAGACGCCGCTAGCAGACCTTGTGAATCCAGTCGAAGGGGTCCGGGATGCGGCCGTACTGGAGGCCGAGCAGTTCCTCGCGCAGGCGCATGGTGACCGGGCCCGGATTACCGTCGCCGACCAGCCACTCGCAGTCCGCGCCCTTGACCTTCCCGACCGGGCTCACCACCGCGGCCGTGCCGCACGCGAACACCTCGGTCAGTTCGCCGGACTCGCATTGCCGCCGCCACTGGCTGACCGACAGGCGGCCCTCCGACGCGCCGATCCCGAGCCGCGGCGCCAGGCGGAGCAGTGAGTCGCGGGTCACCCCGGGCAGCAGCGTGCCGGTGAGGGCAGGAGTCATGATCCGCGGTCGGCAGCCGCCGTAGACGAAGAACAGGTTCATCCCGCCCATTTCCTCGACCCAGGCGTGCTCGGTCGCGTCCAGCCAGACCACCTGGTCGCAGCCGTTAGCGGTCGCCTCCTGCTGGGCCGCGTACGCTTGCGCGTAGTTGGCGGTGGCCTTGACCGCGCCGGTGCCGCCAGGCGCCGCGCGGGTGTACTCACGGGACAGCCACACGGCGACCGCGCGCGGGGTACCGCCGCCGAAGTACGCGGATACCGGCGAGGCGATGACGCAGAACAGGTAGGTCGACGACGGCAGGGAGAAGCCCAGGCCACGCTGGGTGGCGATCATGAACGGGCGGAGGTACAGGGCGTCCCCGTCACCGGAAGGCACCCAGTCACGGTCCTGCGTCACCAGCAGCTCGAGTGCGCGGGTGAAGTCCTCGGCCGGGAGTTCCGGCATCACGAGGCGGCGGGCGCTGGAGTTGAACCTGGCCGCGTTGGCCCGCGGCCGGAACAGCGCCACCGACCCGTTGGCCTGGCGGTAGGCCTTCATGCCCTCGAAGAACTCCTGGCCGTAGTGAAACGCGGAGGTGGCGGGATCGAGCGGCAGCGAGCCGTACGGCTCGAGGCGGCCGTCGTGCCAGCCGCGTCCGTCGGTCCAGCGCAGGGTGATCATGTGATCGGTGAAGAACCGGCCGAACCCCGGGGACAGCAGCACCGCCTCGCGCTCGGCGTCGGGGATACGCTGGCCGCCCGGCACGACCTCGAACTCGATCATCAGGAGGACTCCCTTTCCACGCGCAGCAGGTCGCCGGTGAGTACCGCGATGACCTGCCGCTGGCCGGCGGGTTCGAAGAAGTGCCCGCCAGGGATGAGGTCCAGGGAGAAACTCGCGCTGGTCTCGTCCTGCCAGGGGCTCATCAGCTCCGGGGGCGACTCGGCGTCAGCGGTCCCGGCGAAGGCGCGCAGGGGGATGTCCAGCGGCGACCGCGCACGGAACGTGTCCGTGGCGAGGACCGTGAGGTCCGCGCGCAGCACCGACAACAGGTGGGTACGCAGGTCCCCTTCACCGAGTATTTCCGGCGGTGTGCCGCCCAGTTCGCGCATGTACTCGATGAGGCGCTCGTCCGACTGGTTCCATTCTTGACCGGAGCTGGCCACACTGGGCGCTATGTTGCTTGCCACGTACAACGCGCGGGGCAGCGGCATTCCCCGCTCGCGCAGCACGTGCCCGAGCCGCCAGGCGACACGGGCGCCCATGCTCGCGCCGTAGCAGGCGAACGGCTGGTCAAAGAACGGTTTGATCACTTCCGCGAGCTTGTGGACCAGGGGGTCCATCGACTCGTACGGCGCCTCGCCGAAGCTGTCGAGGCGCCCGGGCAGCTGCACCGCGACGGGCTCGACGAAGGCGGGCAGCCACCGGTGCCACTGCCGGAACATCATCGCGTTGCCGCCGGCGCAGTGAAAGCAGAGCAGCCGCGTCCTGCTGGCATCCCGCCGTCCGAAACGCTTGAACCAGCGGCGCTGCTCGTCGGTGTAGGCACCCACCGGCCTACCCCCTCCGGACGCCGGAACTCAAGACGGACAGCAGTTCCGGCGGCGCCTCGATGAACCGGTGATGGCGGCCCTCAAGCAGTTCGAACGCGGCGTCGCCGCAGTCACTCCACCCGGTCATCATCGAGAACGGTATCTCGGTGTCCTCGGTCCAGCCGATCGCCGTGACCGGGCACGACAGCCGGAACGGATCCGGCATCACGTACCTCTTGTTCGTTTCGACATCGGCCACGAGGACTTCGAGGTAGAGGGAGATGAGGTCCGGGCTCGGCGTGCCGCCGAGCTCGCGGATCAGCGTTTCCAGCTCGACCCCCAGCTCCGCGCTGCTCATCGTGAGGAACCGTCCGTAGGGCCCGTCCTGCGGCGCCACCTCAGAAGAGACGAACACGTTAGCTGGGACCAGGTACCCGCCGCGGCTCAGCTCAGCGGACACCTCGTAGGCGGCGAGCGCCGATCCGCAGTGGCCGAAGAAGCCGTAAGGGACGTCGAGGAACGGCTCAAGGCCGGCCGCCATGAGCTTGGCCAGCTCCTGGTAGGTCGCGAAGTTCGGCTCGGCGAATCTGGTCTCGTGCCCGGGCAGTTCGACTGGCAGGAACTCGACGCCGTCGTGCTCTTGCGGCCACAGGCGGTACATGCTCGCGCCGCAGCCCGAGTACGGGATGCAGAACACCCGCCCGTTAGCGGTGGGGGAGGGGGTACGCCGCAGCCACTTGTTCCTTCCGGCCACGTGTCCGGTCATTGCTGGCGCTCCTGTCGGTGGTCTGTTCCGGGATAACCGGCTCGCCGCGGCGATGGGCATGTGCGTGTATCCCGAGACGAAGTTCGAGCGAAGGCGGACGGCGGGTCCCGTGTGGGTGAACCCGCTGAACCGGGTGAGCAGCTCGGTGAACAGGATCCTGAGCGTCACCCGGGCCACCGTGTGGCCCACGCAGTAGTGCGGCCCGGCGCCGAACGCGACGTGCTTGTTGGGCTTGCGGCGCAGGTCGAAGGTGAGCGAGTCAGGGAAGACCTCTTCATCGCGGTTGGCCGCCCCGAGCCAGACCACCACGGCGTCCCCCGCCTTGATCTGGGTGTCGTGTACGCGCGTGTCGCGCACCGCGTAGCGCATGAAGTGGCTGACCGGCGAGGCGAGGCGAAGGGCTTCCTCGACGGCGGTGGGCGTGACGCTCAGGTCGGACGACCACCGCTCGAGGAGCCCGTCCCCGGCGTGTTCCGCCATCACGTAATTGGGTGAGTGCGGCGTGGTGACGACGGCGCCGAGCAGCACACTGTAGCAGTTGGACATGATTTCGCCGGGGGACATGGTCCGTCCGTCGAACTCGGTGGTGATCAGCACGCTGATCAGGTCGTCACCGAGCTTCTTGCGGCGTTCCCGGTAGATGTCCTGGAAGTAGGCGAACAGCTCGCGGTGGGCCGCCTCGAGCGTGGCCTGGGTCCCGCCCGGTTGGGCGTACTCCGGGTCGTCGGGCGCGATCGACGAGATCAGGAGCCGGCCGAGCCGTGGCCAGTCCGCCCGGGGCAGCCCCATGGTCTCGCCACCGATCGCTACCGGAAGCGCCAGCATCGCCTCGGAGAAGTCGAACGTGCCGCCGTCGGCGAGCGGCGCGATCGCCTCCAGCACGAGGCCGCGGAGCATGTCGCTCTGCCGCTCGATCGACTTGATCGCGAGCGCTTTCTGTAGCCGGGCGCGCATGGCCGTATGCCGGGGCGGATCGGTCGCCGCGATCTGGCGGCCGCCCGCCGGGTCTTCCGCGCCGAGCAGGTTGAGCAGCGTGCCGCGCTCCGAGGTAAACCTCCTCGGGTCGCGCAGCACGTCGAGGGCGTCGTGGTACTTGAGCACCGACCAGAAGCCCCGCTTGTCGTCCACCTGGTGCCAGGTGAGGTGGTCAAGGTCGCGGAGTTCGTCCCACGCGGCCCGGTAGTCGCATTCGGCGTAGAGCAGCGGGTCGGACAGGTCGTGCGCCCCGGGCGCCACCGGGCAGCCCGCGGCGTCCAGGGTTACGCTCGGTGCCACGGGGCAGCCCGCGGTGTCCTGGGTGCTATTGGACTGGTGCATCCGCCGTCTCCTCCAGCGTCGCGCCGTCACGCTGCTTGCGCAGTTCCTCGGCTAGATCGGCGATGGTCGGTCGTAGGTACAGGGTCCGGGCCGGCAGGGTAACGTCGAACTCCTGCTGCAGCGCGGTGAGCAGCTCGGCCGCCATCAGCGAATGGCCGCCGAGCTCGAAGAAGTTGTCCTGGGTGCCGACCGGCTCGATGTCGAGGGCGTCGCTCCAGATGGCAGCGAGGCGGTGCTCGATCTGGTCGGCCGGCGTCACGTAGTCGTTCCACACGTTGCGCGGGATCTTGGAGGCCGACAGTGCAGTCCGGTCCACCTTGCCGTTGGGGTTGAGCGGAATCTCCGGACGGACGATAACGGACCACGGAACCAGGTAGGCAGGAAGGGACGCGCGGAGCCGCTCTCGCAGGGCGGTGCCGAACGCCGTCCACTTGTCCTGGCTCATCGCTCCAACGCCCACGTAGGCGATCAGCTTCACGTCGCCGGTTCCGTCGGCCTGGGTGAACGCGGCCGCCTGCGCGACGCGCGGGTCGCGGAGCAGTGTCATCTCCACCGTGCTCGGCTCGACCCGGTAGCCGCGGATCTTCACCTGCCGGTCCGACCGGCCCAGGAAGTCGAGCGTGCCGTCCTCGGACCTGCGGGCGAGGTCCCCGGGCCGGTACATCCGGCCGCCCGGGCGGGGCGGATCGATGTCCGCCACGAACTTGTCCGCGGTCGCACCCGGCCGGTTCAGGTAGCCGACAGCCACCCCCTCGCCGCCTACCCAGAGCTCGCCGACCTCGCCGTCTGGCACCGGCCGCATGTCCTCGCCGAGCACCATCGCGGTGGTGCCGTCGATCGGGAGACCGATCGGCACCCGGGGGCCGGTGCTGCTGGTCCGGGTGGTCCAGCAGGTGGTGAAGGTGGTGTTCTCCGTGGGCCCGTAGCCGTTCGTGAAGATCAGGTGCGGGTAAGCGGTGAGTACCCGCTCCACGTGCGACGGTGACAAGACGTCGCCGCCCGCCAGCAGGTGCCGTACGCTGCCGAGGCCGTCGAGGTAGTCCGCCACGAGTTTGTGGAAAAGGCCCGCGGTCAGCCACAGGACGGTCACCCCCGCGGCCCGGATCGTCTCGACCAGTTCGGACAGGTCCGCCGGACCGGGCGGCGCGATGGCGAGGCGGCAACCGCGGACCAGCGGCATCCAGATCTCGAAGGTTGAGACATCGAAGCCGACCCTGGTGAACTGAAGGAAGACGTCGTCGTCGCGCACCTGCATCCAGGTCTGGTCGTGCACCAGGCGCGAGATGGCCCTGTGCGGCACCACGACGCCCTTGGGCTCCCCGGTGGAACCCGACGTGTAACAGACGTAAGCGGGGGTGTCCAGGGTGACCTTGGCCGGCGGCAGGGGTGCCGTCGCGCCGGGACCGCCCGTCGCCCGCACGGGCAGCACGTGGGGGACGTCCGGTACCTGGCCGCTGGTGCCGGGGCCGGTCACGGCGAACTTCGCCGCCGCGTCGCGCGTGATGCTGGCCCGCTGCGGCGCGGGCTCCGCCGGATCGAGGTACAGGTAGGCGCCGCCCGCCTTGAGTATCCCGGTCAGCGCGACGATGAGCTCGAGCGAACGCTCAAGCACCACGGCGACCGGCGTGCCACCCCCGACCCCGGCGGCACGCAGTCGCTGTGCCAGTTCTTCCGCCTGGTCGTCAAGCTGCTGGTAGGTGAGGGTCCGGTTGTCGTGGCTGACCGCGATCCGGTCCGGCGTGCGGGCGGCCTGCTCCGCTACCAGCTCGTGTATGCATCGCATCACAGATCCCAATCAGATCCGGGCGCTCCGCGGGCGCAGATCCGTCCAGTTTTCCTCGATGTAATCCAGGCACGCCTGGCGGGTGTCGTCCTCGTGCGCGATCTGCCAGCCTGGCGGGACGGGAAGCTTGCTTGGCCACAGCGAGTGCTGCTCCTCATCATTGACAAGTACCGAGAAAGTCCCATCGGGATCGTCGAATGGGTTCACAGTAATTCCTTTCCGCAGAGGTACCATTAACGTACTCACGCTCGAAACGAGCGTCTTGTCCCCTGAACAATGGACAGGGGATTGCCGGTCCGTGAGATTCACGGGGGTAAACCGCGGCGGAAAGCTCAATTCACGAGACGGCCGCAATACGCGCGTCCTCGTGCATCACCCGTTCCACCCGGGAAAGCCCGGCCGCGAGTTCGCTGGCGGTGCCGCCGAAGCCGAGCCGCGCGCGGCCGCGGAACGCGTCACCGAAGCACTCTCCGGGTACCAGCAGCACGCGGTGCTCCTCCGCGAGCCGGCGGCAGGACCGGGTGACGTCGGGCTGGCCGGGAAACTCGACGAAGGCCGTCACCCCGCCGTCCGGGGGGCTGACCCGCACCAGTTCCGGCACCGTCGCGGCCCACTCGAGCATCATCCGCCGGTTCGCGGCAGCGTGCTCCCGCTGCCGCGCGACGATCCGGTCGGCGTTGCGTACGGCCTGCTCCGCGAAGAACTCGAGCACGGGCGACACGTACAGCGCGATGTAGTCGCGGAGCAGGGCCATCCTGGCCAGCAGGTCCGGCGGGGCCAGGCACCAGCCCACCCGCAGGCCGGCCAGGCCGTAGCTCTTCGACAGCGTGCCGAACGACAGGCACTTGTCGTACTGGTTGTTGGGCAGCGGCAGCGGGCCGGCCGTGTAGGTCATCTCTCCGAACGCGTTGTCCCACACCAGCCAGGCGCCGGACTCGGCCGCGATACGCACCAGTTCCCGCTGCTGGTCCTGGGTAATGGAGGCGCCGGTCGGGTTGTGCGGGAAGTTCACCACGATCATCCGCGGCCGGGACGCCGCGAGCTCGGCCAAGCGCGGCAGGTCGGCGGAGAACCCCTGGCCGGCCAGCAGCGGCCAGCGGGTAATCGTGCAGCCAAGGCCCCGGGCGATGTCGTAGAGCTGCTGGTAGGCGGGATCAACTACGATAACCTCGTCGCCTGGCCGCAGCAGCATGTGCATAACCAGGTAGATCGCCTCGCTGGAACCGTGCGTGACCATGACCGGGTCGATGTCGCCGCCCGTCCACCGGTCAGCCAGGGCGGCGCGCAGGCCGGGCCCGCCGTAGCTCTCGCTGTCGTGGAAGATCAGCGGATCCAGCTCGGACAGGTCGAAGCCGCAGATCTCGCGGAACTCGGCCATCGTCAGGTCGCGGACCCCGCTGCTGCCGATGTCGTAGTCGACGTTGTGGTAGTAACTGCGCATCCAGGCTTCGAGCTTGGCAATGGCAAGGTCCATGCCAGGGGACGCTACGCCGCGCGGTGACTCTGCCGGTATCGCTTTTTCACGTGACATCACCGCCCCTTTCTCCGGCGGTAGTCTTTTTCACTTAGAGGGCCCGGTAAAAGCTGCCAACTAAAAACCGCGGAGAGGATTCCTGCCGTGACATTCCCGCAGCAAGCCGACTTCGTCTCCTTGCTGCGCTGGCCAGCTCTGGCTGGCAGATTCCGCCGGCGAGCGATACACGTGCGACCTGAGGTTCGTGGCTACAGCAGCAGACAAAGACGAGCGAGGAGCGGGCCGTGCACCAGATGCGACTCACTGATGAGGAGACCAGGGTCATCCTGCGCCTGGTCGACGAAATCTGCGCGGATTTTCCCAGCGTAGAGGACCCGCGACTGATCGAGATGGCCCCGGTACTCGCGCACGAGCTGCCGCGGACGCTGCGGCAGTTCCTGGAGCGGTTCCGGGTCGAGGAACCGTCGGCCGTCTGCGTTATCTCCGGGTTCCCCGTGGACGATGCCCGCATCGGGCCCACACCGGGACACTGGAACCAGGTGGGGCCGGACTCGCCGGCGCTCCGCCAGCAGGTGTTCTTCCTGTTGTGCGGGGTGCTGGTGGGCGACGTGTTCGCCTGGGCCACCCAGCAGGACGGGCGCATCATGCACGACGTGCTTCCGATCAAGGCGCACCGCGACGAGCAGCTTGGCACCGGAAGTGAGATGCTGCTGTGGTGGCACACCGAGGACACGTTCAGCCCGTTCAAGGGAGACTACGTGGCGCTGATGTGCCTGCGTAACCCGGACAATGTGGTGACGACCTTCTGCGACGCCGACGCGATCGACTGGTCCGCCGTGGACAAAGACCTGCTCTTCCAGGCCGAGTACCCGATCCGCCCGGATGACTCCCACCTGCCCCGGATCGGGGTCGGTGACCGGCAGACCAGCGATCCTGTCACCGCGCGGCTCGTCGCGGAGTGCAGCCGCCGGATCGTCGACCAGTACGAGAACCCGCGCAAGAAGCCCGTGCTCTACGGTGACAAGTCGCGGCCGTACATGGCACTCGACCCGTACTACATGCTGCCCGATCAGATGACACCCGCGGCGAGGGCGGCGTTCGACGCCTTCACCCGCGCCATCGACGAGGCGCTGACCGGCATGGTGCTGCACCCGGGCGACATCGCCTTCATCGACAATTTCCGCGCGGTGCACGGCAGGGAACCCTTCACCGCACGGTACGACGGCACCGACCGGTGGCTGAAACGGCTGAACATCACGCGAAACCTACGGGTTTCGCGGGGCGCGCGGCGTTCCAGCGCCGACCGGGTGGTCTTTTGAGTGCTGAGCTGAACCACAGCCCGCCGCTCCTCCAGTTCGTGGACCGGCCGGGCATCCTCGACCTGGGCTGGGGACATCCGCACCCGTCGCTGCTGCCGGTCAGCGGGTGGGCGGCCGCCGTCCAGCAGACGTCGCTGACCTACGGCTGGCAGGCGCTGACCTACGGGTACTCGGCGGGGCCCGGGCCGCTCATCGAATGGCTCGCCGGGCATCTCGCGCAGGTCGAGGGGTTCACCACCGATCCGTCGCGGTTTTTCGTCACCGCGGGTGCCTCCCATGCGCTATCGCTGGTCGCCACGGTGCTCGTGAAACCGGGCGACACCATCGTCGTCGACTCGCCGACCTATCACTTCGGCCTTCGCATCCTGCGCGACCGCGGAGTACAGGTCGTCAAGGCGCCAACGGACGCCGACGGCATCGACACCGGGGCACTCGGCGCGCTGTTCTCCTCGCTGCGCAGCAAGGGGCGTCGCGCGGCCGTGCTCTACCTCGTCCCGACCTTCGGGACCCCCACCGGCCGCAGCCTCCCCGACCAGCGCAGGCAGGCCCTCGTGCGGCGGGCGCTGCGGAGCAGCGGGACGATCGTGGAAGACGACACCTACCGTGAGCTTGCCTACCAGGGCACAGCGCCGCCCTCGCTGTGGCGGCTAGCCGAGGGCGCCGGGGTCGTCCGCATCGGGTCCTTCTCCAAGACCGTGGCCCCGGGACTGCGCCTCGGCTGGATCAATGCCGACCGCGAGATCGTGCGGCGGCTCATGAGCCTGGGCTATATCGACAGCGGCGGCGGGGTGAACCACGCCACCGCCCTCGCGATGGCCACGTTCGGGGATAGCGGCGCGTACCACGAGCACCTCGCGCGGGCGCGCGGTGCCTACCGGCACCGGCGCGACACGCTGGTCCGCGCCCTGCGCGCGGGGCTGCCCGGGCTGGGCGTGGCGTCCGTGCCGTCGCCCGCCGGCGGCTGGTTCCTGTGGCTGCCGCTGCCAGGTGGCATCAGCGCGAGGGCGCTGCTTCCCGTGGCCGAGCGCCGCGGAGTCTCGTTCGTGCCGGGCACGGAGTTCTGCCTCTGCGGCTCGGAAGGCGCCCGCTTCATCCGGCTGTGCTTCTCGTTCCTCGCACCGCCGGAACTGGCCGAGGCCGCTGCGCGGCTGACCGCCGCCATGAAGGCAATCCGCACGTAACCGCGATTGGCTGGGATGACCATGGACCTTACCGCGCTCCAGCTCAACCGGGCCTCGCTCGGCAGGCAGATGCTGCTGCGACGAGAACGGCTTGACGTGACCGACGCCATCCGGCGCTGCGCCGCGCTGCAGGCGCAGGAATCGGCGTCACCGTACCTGGCGCTGTGGAGCCGGCTCGACGGTTTCGACCCGGCCGAGCTCGACGCCGCCTTCGCGAGCTTCGCGGTGGTCAAGGCCACGCTGATGCGCCTCACGCTCCATGTCGTGCAGGCCGGCGACTACCCGGACTTTCACAACACGATGCTGCCTCATCTGCGGGGTCCCCGGCTGCTCGACCGTCGTTACACCTCAACCGGGCTGACCGCCGACGATGCGGACGCGCTGCTTCCGCACCTGGCCGAGTTCGCCGCCCAACCGCGGACCGCCGCGGAGATCAAGGAGTTCATCACCGCCCGGCACGGCGAGCGCGGGGACCGCCTGTGGTGGGCGCTGCGGACGTACGCGCCGCTGTACCACGTGCCGGCCGGGGCGCCCTGGTCGTTCGACGGGCCGCGCTCGTTCGTGGCCGCGCTGGCTAAGCCCGGCCCCCCGTCGCAGCCCGAGTCCGTGCAGCGGCTGCTGCTGCGCTACCTGGAGGCGTTCGGCCCGGCCACGGCACACGACTTCTCCCAGTTCTCCCTGCTCACCATGCCCGTGGTGCACTACGTGCTGAGCTCGCTTGACGGCAAGCTGGAAAAGCTGAGCGGACCGGGCAACACGGTGCTGTTCGACATCCCAGGCGCGTGGCTGCCCAACGGGGACGTCCCTGTTCCGCCGCGGCTGCTGCCCATGTGGGACAGCGTCCTGCTCGCCTACCGCGACCGCGGCCGGGTCGTCCCGCCGGAGTACCGCACGCTGATATTCCGCCGCAACGGAGACGTCCTGCCGGCTGTGCTCGCCGACGGTTACGTGGCGGGGGTATGGCGCGCGGCCGAGGGCGGCATCGAGGTGACAGCGTTCCGCGCCCTCGACGACGAGACATGGCGCGGACTGGCCGCCGAGGCCAGTTCCCTGATGACCCTGCTGGCCGCCCGGGACCCGGCCGTCTACCGGCGCTACGCGCACTGGTGGGACAAGGACATGCCGAGCGCCGAGACCCGGGTTCTCGCTGGCCGCTGAAACCGCCGTCACCGCAACGCCCATAAACAGGGCCACCTGAATTTCCTACGCCCGCGCCTGTCCCTTTTTTCGGTGATTCCTGGTGCTGTCCCTGGAATCAGGGGCTGCGTGGAACGCTGCCTTTGGGCTTCAATAACCTGGAGGAGGTCGCGCACATGGCGAAGCTACTGGATGATCTGCGCACCGAGAATTCATCGCTCATCGAGATAGACACGTCGCATTGGTTCGATGCGCTACTGCAGCGCTTTCCGCGGCGGGCGAGCGAACTCGTGGCGCCGTCGGCTGGCAGCGGCCTCTTGCCGGTCCCGGGAGACCGCGGGCTCCCGCTCGCGGGATTCGGCATTCATATTCTTCGGTATGGTCCGGCCTTCCAGATGCAACTTCTGCGGCGGCACGGTCCGGTTTCCTGGTGTGCGGTATTTGGCCGGAAGATCGTCATGGTTTCCGGTCCAGACGCCGCGCAGGAGGTGCTCGCTAACAAGGACAAGGCCTTTGCCAGCGGGTGGCCAGATGTCATCGGGCCCTGGTTCGACGGCGGCCTCGTCGCGATGAACGAACCCGAGCACCTCAGCCACCGCCGGCTCATGCACGCCGTATACAGCAAGGAAGCACTCGAGGGATACATCCGGTGCATGGCCGAGGACGTGCACGCGGCGGTGGACCGCTGGCCGGCCGACACCCGGTTCGCGGCCGTTCCCGCTGTCCGTGAACTGTCGGGCCAGATAACGACGCGGGCGATCCTGGGGCTCCGGTACAACCCGGCAGGCCAGCGGATCATGCGCGGAGTCGAGGAGTGCATCCGCGCGGAAACCGCGGCGCTACGGCTCAACATCCCCGGCACCCTCTGGCACCGGGCGCATTCGGCGCGCGGGCAGCTCATCGGCTTCCTTGCCCAGGCCGCGGCAACAGCCTCCGCGCGCGAGGGCGACGACTTCATGTCGGTGCTCAGCCGGGTCGGCGGACCAGGCCAGGGCCGGCTCAGCGCGGAGCAGATCGCCCGGCACGTGCTTTTCACGCTCATCGCGTCGCACGACACCACCGTGTCCGCCACCCTCGCGACCGTCTATTTCCTGGGTCAGCACCCGGAGTGGCAAAACCGCGCCAGAGCGGAATCACTCGAGTGCCCAGAAACACCCATGGCCGGCGACGCCCTGAACCGCCTCAAAACGCTTGATTCGGTTATCAGGGAGAGTATCCGCTTGGTTGCGCCGTCCCCTATCAGCATGCGCCTCACGGTCAAAGACACCGAAATTCTCGGCTATTTTATTCCAGCCGGGCACCTCGTTTCTGTGTGCACAGCGGTTAATCACCTCCTCCCGGAATTGTGGCACCGCCCGGAGCACTTCGATCCGGACCGCTTCAGCCAGGAACGCAATGAGGACCGCGTGCACCGGCTGGCATGGGCGCCATTCGGCTATGGACAGCACAAATGTATCGGCATGGAATTCGGCATGCTGAAGGTGAAGGCCACCCTCGACGCGCTACTGCGCAGGTTCGAGTGGAGCTTCCCCGAGGGTTACCAGGCCCCCTGGCGCTACACGTCACTGCCGGCGCCGTCGGACCAACTGCCCATCGTGCTCCGCCGGGTACGGGAACGGACCCCGATGCGGCCACTGGAGCCGGGTGAGGATCACCCGCGAAGAGAACGGTGACTGCTATGCGCCATGTGCCTGAGCCGGAAGCGTGTCCTATTGCCGTTGTCGGCATGGGTTGCCGATTCCCGCCGGCGCTTTCCACCCCGCAACAGCTGTGGGACTTCGTTGCGGGCGGCGACTGCGCCACGGTTGCGGGGTTCCCGGCCGACCGCGGCTGGGATTTGCGGGCCGTGACCAACCCCGACACCGCGGCACCCGGGGCGACCTACGCGCGAGGCGGGGCATTTGTCAGCGGCATAGGCGACTTCGACGCGTCGTTCTTCAGCATCAGCCCTCGGGAGGCGCTGGCCATGGACCCGCAGCAGCGTGTCCTGCTAGAGACCTCGTGGGAGGCACTGGAGCACGCTGGAATCGATCCGACGAAGCTGGCTGGCACCCGCGCCGGCGTCTACTTCGGCGTCGTGGCCCAGGAGTACGGCCCGCGCGTGTTCGCGGGACAGGCAGATCATGCCGGGCACCTGACGACGGGCGTCGCGCCCAGTGTGGCCTCGGGGCGCGTCGCTTACGCGCTGGGCCTGGAAGGGCCTGCCGTTACGGTCGATACTGCCTGTTCGTCGTCTCTCACGGCTATCCACCTGGCCGTGCGGGCGCTCAGGACCGGCGAGTGCTCGCTCGCCCTGGCCGGCGGCGCCAACGTGGTCTGCACGCCGAGCATCTTCGTCGGGTTCGGGCATCTCGGCGCGCTGGCGCCCGACGGACGCAGCAAGCCATTTTCCGCCGAGGCCGACGGGTTCGGAGTGTCCGAAGGCGCTGGCGTCCTTGTCCTGGAACGGCTCTGGGACGCGTGGCGCCACGGCCACGAGGTCTTGGCCGTGCTGCGCGGCACCGCGGTCGGGCAGGACGGAGCGTCCGACGGCCTCTCAGCGCCGAGCGAGGCGGGCCAGCGGCGTGTCATCCGTGACGCCCTCGCCGATGCCCGGCTGACTCCGGATGACATTGACGTCGTGGAGGCCCACGGCACGGGGACGAGGGTGGGCGACCCCGTCGAGGCCCGCGCGCTCATCGCCACCTACGGCGCGGGCCGGCCCGCGGACGCCACGCTGATCGTGGGGTCGGTCAAGTCGAACATCGGTCACACCCAGGCGGCGTCCGGGGTGGCCGGCATCATCAAGATGGTCGAGGCGGTGCGCCGGGGCGAGGTGCCGGGGACCGCGCACCTGGCGCAGGTGACGGACGCTGTCGACTGGTCCGCGGGGACCGTGCGGGTCGTGCCCGAGACAACTTCCTGGCCGGTCAGGGGGGACCGGGACGGCAGCCGGCCGCGCCGCGCGGCCGTCTCGTCATTCGGCATCAGCGGGACCAACGCCCACGTCATCGTGGAGCAGGCACCGCCGCGGTCGGCCCGGGGCGACGTGACCGCGCAGCCGCCGGCGCAGCAGCGAGTAGTGCCGTTGATCCTCTCGGCAAAGACCGAAACAGCCTTGCGCGCCCAGGCCGCGAAGCTGCGCGCGCACCTCACCGAGCGCCCGTGGCTCCGTCTGGCTGACGTCGCCCACACATTGGCCGTCGGGCGGGCCCGGCTGGCACAGCGTGCCGTCGTGGTGGCAGGTGACCAGGCGGAGGCCGTCGGCGGGCTGGCCGCGCTCGCGGACGGCAGGCCGAACGACGCTACCGTCACGGGG
>VFSW01009047.1_pt1 | contig 14233 bp, 10 predicted proteins | sample 5358111 | NCBI WGS metagenome assembly VFSW01 (sample SAMN11554181, study PRJNA540505) | mine drainage metagenome | isolation source: sediment from site ElyBrook_90M | place: USA: Ely Copper Mine, Vershire, VT | collected 2017
CTTCGTACTCGCGCCCGGGGTTGCCGAGCCCCACCACCAGCTTGGGCAGCGCGGGCAGCACGACGCCCCTACTTCTTCTTCTTCTTCTCTTCCTTGGCCGGCGCGGCTTCGGCGCCCGCCGCCGGAGCACCCGCCGCCGCACCGCCCGCCGCCGGCGCCGCTCCCGCCCCCGGAGCCGCCGCACCCGCGGCCGCGACTACAGGCGCTGCCGCCACGCCTCCTCGACTTCCTTCTCGGGCGCAACGACCGCGATGAGCGGCTGCTCCGGCGCGAGGCGCACCGAGACGCCCTCGGGGAGCTGGAGGTCTTGCGTCGCGATGTGCTCGCCGAGCTCGAGCCTCGTCACGTCGGCCTCGAGCTTCACGGGGATGCGATCCGGCAAGCAGCGGACGGGGATCGTGCGGTGAACGACGCGGAGGACGCCGCCCGCGACGACGCCCGCGGACTTGCCGACGGCGTGGAGCGGAACGTTCACGTCCACGGGCTTGTCGAGCTTCACCTCGATGAAGTCGACGTGCTCGAGCTCCCGCTTGATCGGGTGAAGGGCATACTCGCGGATCATCGCGAGGAGCGTCCTTCCCTCGAGCTCGAGCTCGAGGACCGTGTTCTGACCGCGCTCGCTCCGCAGAATCGTCGCGACCTCTTTGGGCGGGACCGCGATCGACGTGGCCGGCAGGCCCTTGCCGTAGGCAACCGCCGGTACGAAGCCGGACCGACGGAGGCGCTGGGCGGCGGTCTTGCCTGCGGCAATGCGCGATTGGGCCTTGAGGACGGGCATCTGAGGGGTGGTCATCGCGGGCTCCATCTTCCTGTCCGCGCGGGTTTCGGCCGCGCATGCGGGAGGGTGATTGGGGGCGCGTTACCTAGCAGACTCCGCCCGTTACGCAACCACTCTTGCGGCTAGCTCGCGAATGGCTGGTGACCGCTCGCGACCCGCTCGTCACGCGAAGAGCGAGCTGACGCTGTCGGAGCTGTGGATGCGCTTGATCGCCTCGCCGAGAAGGCGCGCGATCGAGAGCTGCCTGATCTTGGGGCAGCCCTTGGCAGTGTCCGACAGGGCAATCGAGTCGGTCACCACGACTTCGGTCAACGGCGACTCGGCAATCCGCTGGACGGCCGGACCCGAGAGGACCCCGTGGGAAGCGCACGCGACGACCTTGCGCGCCCCTTTGTCGGCGAGGGCGCGGGCCGCGCCGCAGAGCGTGCCGGCCGTGTCGATGATGTCGTCGATGATGATGCAGTCCTTGCCCTTCACCTCGCCGATGAGGTTCACGACCTCGCTCACGTTCGCTCGCTCGCGGCGCTTGTCGATGATGGCGAGCGATGCGGCGAGGCGCTTGGAGTAGGCGCGCGTCCGCTCGACGCCGCCCGCGTCGGGCGAGACGAAGACCGCCGACGCGTCGAAGTGCTTCTTCAGGTAGTCCTCGAGAAAGACGGGCATCGCGTAGAGGTGGTCGAACGGGATGTTGAAGAAGCCCTGGATCTGGCCGGCATGAAGGTCCACCGAGACGACGCGGTTGACGCCGGAGACCTGGATGAGATCTGCCACGAGCTTGCTCGTGATGGGGGTCCGCGGGGCGACCTTGCGGTCCTGCCGGCCGTAGCCGTAGTAGGGCATGACGGCCGTGATGGATCCGGCCGAGGCGCGACGCAGCGCGTCCGTCATGATGAGGAGCTCCATCACGTTGTCGTTCGTCGGGCTGCTCGTCGGCTGGATGATGAAGGCGTCGACGCCGCGGACGTTCTCGCCGATCTCGACGAAGCTCTCGCCGTCGCTGAAGCGCGTCACGCGGCACTTGCCGAGGGGCGTCTCGAGGTATTGCCCGATCGCGAGCGCCAGCGCGGGGTTCGCGTTGCCGGAGAAGAGGCACACCTTCTTGAACACGCCAACCTCCTCTGACTACGTCCCTGGCGCGCTCTCGTAGCCGGAGCGACACACAGAGTCAACGCCATCGCCGCAGACGGCCTCGTGCTCACGCTCTAGCCGCTCCACCGCAGGCCCGCGGTCCGTCTCGAATGGTACGCTCGGCGTCCATGCTCGCGAGTCCTGCTCTCGCTGATTCCGTCGTCGCCGACCTCGCCCTCATCTTCGAGTCGCAGGCCCCGCTGATTGTCATCGAGGACGCCGAGGAGGACCGCGTAATCGCTCTGCTCGACGCGGCCGCCGCGCGCCTCCACATCCCGGTCATCGCCTGGCGCGCGCACGTGGGCATCAGCCCCCCGGACGACGATACCCCCGTCGCCGGCACCGAGGATCCGCTCCACGCTGTCGCCTTCGTCGAGGCGGCCAACCACGAGACCGTGTACCACCTGCGCGACTTCGCCGAACACCTGCGAGATCCGCGCATCCTGTCTCGCATGAAAGAGGTGTGTCGCAAGCTCCAGGAGCACCGCGGCGCGGTCGTCGTGTCAGGCCCGTCGGTGGACGTTCCGCCGGAGCTCCAGCCCTACGCGACGTACTTCCCGCTGCCCCCCCCGACCGCCCACGAGTACCACGAAGTCATCTCCGACATGCTCGCCGAGGTCCGCAAAACGCGGCAAGTCGCGGTCGACCTGCCCGCGGCGGACTTGGCGGAGCTTTACGGGGCGGTGCGCGGCCTGTCGCTCGGCGAAGTGCGGCGCATCCTCGCCAAGGCCGTCGTGAAGGACGGGCGCCTCGATCACGAGGACATCGCGGACCTCCGCGAGGCAAAGCGGAGGAGCCTCGAGCGCACCGGCGTGCTGTCGTGCGTTGCCACGCAAAACAGCCTGTGGGACGTGGTGGGCCTCGCACACTTCAAGGCGTGGATCCGCACGCGCACGCGTGCCTTCCGCGAGCCGGAGGCGGCCAAGTCGTTTGGCTTGTCGCCGCCGCGAGGCGTGCTCCTGATTGGCGTGCAGGGGTGCGGAAAGAGCCTGGCCGCCAAGGCCGTCGCCGGTGAATGGAAGCTCCCGGTCGTGCGCCTCGACCCGGCGAACCTGTTCTCCAAGTACGTCGGCGAGACCGAGAAGGCGCTGCGTCGAGCGCTCGGCACTGTCGAGGTCATGTCGCCGCTCGTCTTGTGGATCGACGAGATGGAAAAGGCGTTCGCACAGTCGAACGACAACGACGGCGGCGTGAGCCAGCGCCTGCTCGGGTCGCTGCTCGCATGGCTGCAGGAGCACCGCGCCCCGGTGTTCGTCGTGGCGACCGCGAACGATATCGCGTCGATGCCACCCGAACTGCTTCGCAAGGGCCGCTTCGACGAGATCTTCTTCGTCGACCTGCCCGACGACGAGGCGCGCAAAGACCTCTTCCGCGCGCATCTGTCCGCGCGTGGGCGGGTGATCGACGAGGAGAGCATCGCGCTACTCTCAAAAGAGACGGCGGGCTTCAGCGGCGCGGAGATCGAACAGGCGGTCGTCGCAGGCCTGAACGTCGCTTTCGCGTCGAACGAGGACCTGTCCGTCGAGCAACTTACGGCCGAGGTGCACTCGACGACGCCCCTCTCGAAAACGATGGTCGAGCGGATCGCGGCGCTGCGCGCGTGGGCGGACGGGCGGGCGGTGCGAGCGGACTGATTCAGAGCCTGAGCATCTCGGCGCACTCGGTCTTCGAGCCGTGCCTGCCCTCGGCGAGGCACGATTTGTAGCAGCGCCGCGCGTTCTTCATGTCCCCCTTCTGTTGATACGCGGCGCCCAAGATCAGCCAGGCCTCGCTGTCCGTCGGGTCGAGGCGGACAGCTTTCTCGCCGGCGTCGATCGCGTCGGTGACCTTCCCCCGGTCGAGTTCTCTTTGCGCCTGCACCTTGGCCTTGGCGGCCTCTTTCGTGTCTGGCTCGAGCGCGGCCGGCGTCGCCGAAGCGGCGGCCGCGGCGCTCTCGGACGCGACGGGCGCCGATGCACCTTCGTCGGCGCGTCCCGCCGGCGCCAATGCGGCCGCAGGCGCGGCGGAGACGGTCGTGCTCGGGGCCTCCATCGGGAGGACGCTCATCGCAGCGGCTTGCGGCGGGCGCACGTCCGCACGCGCGTCCGTCCCGGGAGCGTGATGCACGATCAGCACCTTGCCCGCAGCCGCGACGCACACCGCCGCCGCAAACCCCACCGCGACATTAACGTACTTCGCCAACTCCGCCCGTCGCCGGGCGGCCGTCGGGGAGAGCTTCTGCGCGATGCGCGGGTCGCGCTCCTCCGGCTCGATCGCATGCTCGACGTGCGATGACCGCGATGCCGGTGACTCGAAGAACTGGTGATCGAACTCCACGGGCGGCAAGCTCTCCTGAACCGGGTCCACTGCGTGCGCCGAAGCGGCTTGCCCCGCCCGCGGCTCCGGGTCCTGCGTCGCGACGCTCTTCGGCGGCGCGGACGACGGGCCCTTTTTCGACGACTTGGCACGACGCCTCTTCTTGCTCATCTTCGTGTACGTCTCCGGGGGGCCAGCAATTCGCGTGCGAGCTGCGCTTCTCTTCGAGCCGAAGGCCACTCGCGTAGCCGCGGAAAGCTCGCACGACACCGACGCCCGAAACCATCTACCCTGGGCGCAATCTGGCACAGTCGCCCGCACCCATGCCACGCCCGAAGGAGCTCGAGCGGTCCGAACGCATCCGTGAGATCACGCTCCGGAAAACGGGAGCGGCTTCCGCCCTCGAGCGGGGGCATCCATGGGTATGGAGAGAAGGCGTGGCGCGAGGTCTCGAGGGGGCGAGGTCGGGGGAGGTCGTTCAGGTCGTCGCGCCGGATGGCACGCGGGTCGGCCGGGGGCTGGTAGATCCCGCATCCCCCATCGCCGTGAGACTGTGGACGCACGGTCACGACCCCGTGAACCTCGCGTTGTTCCGCGAGCGCGTCGAGGCGGCCACGGCGCTGCGCGGGCGGCTCTTTGCCGGGGAAGACACCGACGCTTACCGCGTGCTTCACGGCGAGGGAGACCGGATGCCCGGATTCGTCGCCGACCGCTACGGCCCCGTCGCGGTCCTTCGCGCGGACGGCGAGGCGGCAGAAACGAAGGCGGCGGAGGTCGGCAAGCTCGCTGCGCCGTTGCTCGCTTCGCTGGGCGTCACCTCCGTCGTGCACCGGACGGGCGCCAAGGGCCAGCCTCCGCGCTTCGAGGTCCTCGCGGGGGACCCTCTCCCCGAGACGGTGGTCGTGCGCGAGCACGGCGTCCCGTTCGTCGTGGATCTCGCGTGCGGGCAGAAGACGGGCGCATTCCTCGATCAGCGCGAGAACCGGCGGCGCGTCGGCGAGATGGCGCGCGGGCGCAAGGTGCTAAACCTCTTCTCGTACGCAGGCGGTTTCTCGCTCCACGCGGCGCTCGGGGGCGCCTCGCACGTCACGAGCGTCGACGTCGCGGCAGCGGCCCACGCGACGGCGCAGGCTTCGTTCCGCGCCTCGGGAATCGACCCGCGAAGGCACGCGTTCGTGACGGCCGACGTGAAGACGTTCCTCGCGGGGGCGGCTTCGCGCAAGGAGACGTGGGACCTCGTCGTGAGCGATCCCCCGAGCTTCGCGCCGAGCGAAAAGGCGCTCGCGCGCGGCCTCGCCGCGTATCGCGCCCTCCACCGCGCCTGCGCCGGCGTGCTCGCGCGGGAGGGCATCTTCTGCGCGTCTTCCTGCTCGAGCCACGTCACCGAGGCCGAGCTCCTGAAGACGCTCGACGACGAGGCCCTCGGGCGGACCGACCTGCGCGTGCTCGAGACGTTCGGCGCGGGGGCGGACCACCCGACGCTCGCGGCGTTTCCCGAGGGGCGGTACTTGAAGTTCGTCGTGATGGCCTGACGGTCGGCTTCACACCGGGCGGTCAGCCGCGCTCGAGCTCGTAGAACACCTTGTCCCCTCCCTTGACGTGGTGGAGCCCGCAGCCGACGGCCTCGAAGCGGCGCGCGAGGAGGCGGCGGTAGAAGGAGGCGGGGCGCGCGCGGACGGTGGTGTCGGTCTTCGTTCGATCGCACGCGTCGCGGATGTCGCGCGCCGTGATGGCCTCGAGATAGAGAAACCCCCGGCACATCGCCGCCATGTTGCCGATCGCCTTGTCGCAGGCCTCGTCGTCCAGGTACGGCAGCACGCCCTGGCAGACGACGATGTCGAACCGCTGGCGCGTGCGCCACTGCGCGATGTCGCGCCGCTCGTGGCGGTAGCGCTCGCAGGCATACTCGCTCACGTCGATCGACCGATAGCGCGTCGACGGCAGGTGCTCGGCGAACCAGTCCCTCCAGAGCCCCGTCCCCGCGCCGACATCCAGCACCCTCTCGATCTCGCAGCCGAACCACTGGACCATCCCGGTCACGCCCCTGGCGAGGTGGTCGATGTGCTCGCGCCCGTACACGCGAGAGCGCCGCGATTCGTAGTAGCGGCGGTAATAGGCGGCGTCGAAGCGGTCGCACATGGGCCATGGCTTTTAGCGCAGGAGGAGCACCCGGACACCGACGCGGACGCGCCGTCGCGCATGGCGGGAGGCTGGGGAGTCGGCCTCGTGCGCGGCTTAAGGCGGTTTCCTCAACCAGCCTTCTCGTCACGGAGCCCGCAGCCCTGGATCGTGCAGGGCGCTTCCTATCTACCGCTTCCAGAGCCGGCTCTGCTCGATGAGCTTCGCGACGAGCGCCGTCCACCCCGTCTGCGCGCGCGCCCCGAGGCCCTCGCCGGTGTCGCCGTGAAAGTATTCGTAGAACGTGAGCTGGTCGCGAAAGAGCGGGTCGCGCTGAACGAGCTCGCGCGGGCCGTGCGCGGGCCGCCTTCCGTCGGCGTCGGCCACGAAGAGCCCGACGATGCGGCGCGAGAGATCCTCGGCCACCTGACCGAGCGTCCTCTTGCGCCCCGAGCCGGTGGGGCACTCCACGGTGAAGGACTCGCCGTAGTAGTGGTGGAGGCGCTGGAGGGCCTCGATGACCAGGTAGTTGACCGGCAGCCACACCGGCCCGCGCCAGTTCGAGTTTCCGCCGAAGAGGCCCGTCTTGCTCTCGGCCGGCTCGTACTCGACGCGGAATCGCTGGTCGCCCACGGCGAGGACGTAGGGCTGATCGGCGTGCGCGCGAGAGAGCGACCGGATGCCGTAGGGCGAGAGGAACTCGCGCTCGTCGAGCATCCGCGCGAGAACGCGCCGGAGGCGCTCGCCTTCGAGAAGCGAGAGCAACCGCCGCTTGCCCCGCCCCGGCACCTCCATGAGCATGCAGTGCTCGCCGAGCTCGGGGCGGTTCTGCAAAAACCACCGGGCACGCTTCCAGAACGCGGGGAAGCGAGTCGTCGTGTCGGGCTCGAGGGTCGCGACGGCGAAGAGCGGCGCGAGGCCGACCATCGAGCGGACGCGCAGAGGGAAGCTCTCGCCCGAGGGGCGCCTCATGACGTCGTAGTAAAAGCCGTCCTCCTCGTCCCAGAGCCCGCGGCTGCGCCCCCCGATGTGGTTCATCGCGTGGGCAATCGCGAGGAAGTGCTCGAAGAACTTGTTGGCGACGTCCTGGTAGCCGGGGTTCTCGCGCGCGAGCTCGAGCGCGATGTCGAGCATGTTGAGGCAGTACATCCCCATCCAGCTCGTCGCGTCCGCCTGCTCGAGGACCCCGCCGCCGGGGAGCGGCTTGCTGCGGTCGAAGAGGCCGATGTTGTCGAGCCCGAGGAAGCCCCCCTCGAAGACGTTCTTGCCGGAGGTGTCCTTGCGGTTCACCCACCAGGTGAAGTTCAGCATCAGCTTGAGGAAGACCCCCTCGAGAAACGCCCGGTCGGTCCGCCCCGTCGTCCGCCGCTCGATCTGGTAGACGCGGTACGCGGCCCACGCGTGCACGGGGGGGTTCACGTCGCCGAGCTGCCACTCGTACGCGGGCATCTGGCCGTTCGGGTGCATGTACCACTCGCGCACGAGGAGCGTGAGCTGGCTCTTGGCGAACTCCGGATCGACGAGGGCCATCGGGATGCAGTGGAAGGCCAGATCCCAGGCGGCGTACCAGGGGTACTCCCACTTGTCGGGCATCGAGAGGACCTCGGAGTTGTAGACGTGGCGCCACTCGTGGTTGCGCCCGCCCCAGCGCGACTCGGGCGGGGCGCACTGCGTCGGGTCCCCGCGGAGCCACCGCTCGACGTCGAGGGCGTAATACTGCTTGCTCCAGAGGAGGCCGGCGAGCGCCGCGCGGAAGACGCGCCTCTCGTCGTCCGAGAGGGCCGCGGGGGCGATCGCCGAGTAGTACTCGTCGGCCTCGGCGCGCCTCCGGTCGAAGACGGCGTCGAAGTCGGCGAAGGGCGCTGCGTGCGGCTCGGCGCGGTAGCGAAGGCGGATCGCGATCGATCGCCCCGCCTCGATGCGCCGCGAGTACCGCACGCCGGCCTTCGTCCCGCGCCCTTCGGGGTTGACCGCCTCGTTGCAGGCGCGAACGACGACGTCGTCGAAGGCGTCCTTCACGTGAGGCGACCGGTTGGGCACCCCCCAGAGCTTCTGGGCGTTCGACTCGTTCTCGGTAAACAAAAGCTCGTCGGCGCCCTCGGCGTAGAGGCGTGCGACGCCGAGATGGTCGTGGTGCGACTGGACCACGAGGACGTCGCCGAGGGGCTCTGCCGCGAGGAGCTCGGGGCGCACCGCGTCGGTCGACCAGCTCCAGGTGTTGCGGAACCATAGCTGCGGGAGGACCACGAGCGACGCGGCCTCCGGCCCTCGATTGTGGATCGTCAGGCGCACGAGCAAGTCGTCGACGTCGTCCTTGGCGTACTCGACGACGACGTCGAAATACCGGTTGCCGTCGAAGACGCCCGTGTCGAGGATCTCCGGCTCCGGGTCGCTCCTCGTCGCCGCCCTCGCACGCGCGCGGAGCTCGTCGTAGGGGAACGCGCGCTGCGGGTAGCGGTAGCGGGCGCGCGAGTAGCTATGGGTGGGGGTCGCGTCCTCGTACCAGTAGAGCTCCTTCACGTCCTCGCCGTGGTTGCCCTGCTTGCCCGAGAGGCCGAAGAGGCGCTCTTTCAAGCACGGGTCGACTCCGTTCCAAAGCGCGACCGCGAAGCACACGAGGCCCCGGTTGTCCGAGACCCCGAGGAGGCCGTCGTCCCCCCAGCGGTATGCGCGCGACGCGGCGTGCTCGAAGGGGAAGTACTCCCAGGCCTCGCCGTCCTCGGAATAATCCTCTCTGACAGTACCCCACTGACGCTCCGGCAGGTACGTGCCCCAGCGGCGCCAGCGTTTGTGCGCGGCCCGTGCTTCTTCGAGGCGGAGGTGCTCGGCGGTGGAATGGGTCGGCATCGTGCCGAGAATAGCCGGACCTCGCGGCGAGCTGCCCCGACGGCGCGCGCGAGAGTACAATCGACCATCGATGAACGGGGGAAGACTGCTTCGGGCGCATCACATGAGACGTGTGCTCGGCGAGCTTTTCGAGCGCGCGTCGGTGCCCATGATCATCGCCGGCCGCGACACCCGTTTCGTCTCGGCGAACGACAGCGCGATTCGGCAGTACGGCTACAGCCTGGAAGAGCTCATCGAGCTGGGGATCCGCGACCTGGTCATCTCCCCGTGGAATCCTGCGGACTACGCGCGGGTGTTCGCCGGTGACACCGCCGAACCGGGCCGCCGCGCCCACCGGCGCAAGGACGGGAGCATCGTTTGGGTGTTGCCGAAGCCGTCCGTGATCACCGTCGACGGAGAATCGCTCGTCGCCTCGGTCCTCCAGGACATCACGGCGCTCGTGACCGCCGAGGACGTCGCGCGCGTCTCCACCCAGCGAGAGGGCGTGTTGTGGGACGCGGCGGTGGAGCGAGCGACGCGCACCTTCGTGCTGCTCGACGCGGAGTGCAGGATTCTTCGAGCAAACAGCGCCGCGCAGAGTCTGATGGGAGGGTCCGAGGCGGAGCTTCGGGGCCGGCCTTGCCGAGACGTCTTCCTCGGGCGATGCGCCCGGCAGCCCTGCCCTCACCAGATCGCGCTCGCGGAGCGCCGGCGCGTCGTCGAAGAAATCGTCACGAGTCAGGGCGTACCGTTTCGCATCGAGGTGTGGCCGGCGGCGCCGAACGAAGCAGGCATCGCGCTCGTGCACGTCGCAGAGGACCTGCGGGAAGAGCACGCCCTTCGATCCCGCCTCGTCGCGGCCGACCGGCTGGCCAGCCTCGGGCGAGTGACCGCGGCGGTGGCGCACGAGGTGAACAATCCGGCGGGGTTCGTGCTGCTCGCGCTGCCGCTCATTCGCGACCGCATCGCTCAGGGCCGCACCGAGGAGGCGCTGGGCCTGGCCGACAACGCGCGCGACGCGATGATGCAGATCGCAGCCATCATGCGCGATCTGCGTGATTTCGGCCGCGACTATCCTCGCGCGGTCGTCGACCTCGCATCGCTGGCCAATGGCGCGCTCCGGATCGCGGCCCACGAGGCCGAGCCACGGGCGCGCATCGAGTGCGTGTTCGAGGACGGGGTGGCGGCGGACGTGCGAGGCGGGCGCATGGCGCAGGTCATCCTGAATCTGGTGCTGAACGCAGCCCAGGCGATCCCTCCCGGCGACCCGAAGCGCCACCGGATCGAGATCCGCGTCCGGCGCGCCGAGGACCGCGCGCTTCTCGAGGTGGCCGACTCGGGGAGGGGCGTGCCGGAGGAGATCGGCGACCGCATCTTCGAGCCTTTCTTCACGACTCGCGCCGAAACGGGGGGTACGGGCCTGGGACTGTGGCTCTCGCGGACGATCGGGGAGGAGGAGGGCGGCACCCTCACGTGGCGCAACCGCGCACCGGGGGGAGCCGTGTTCACCGTGAGTCTGCCGCTGGAGCGAGGCGCGGCGATCTAGTCTCGAGGCGGGCTCGGACGAGCGAGAGGAGCGCGTCGACGTCGAAGGGCTTTCCCAGATGGGGATTGGGCACGCGCTCGAGAAACTCCCTCGCGCGCGCGGTGAACGCGCCGCCCGTCACGAAGATCATGGCATCGGCCTGCTCGGGCGCCGTGGCGCGGATCGCTTCGTAGAGCGCGAGGGCGTCCATCTCGGGCATCATCAAGTCGCAAAGGATGACGTCGAAGCGTTGGCCCTGGCGCATCAGCCGCAGCGACTCCTTCACGCTCGTCCCCGCGACGACCTCACCTTCGCTCGCGAGAAGTCGCTCGAGCGAGAAGCAGACGATCGGCTCGTCGTCCACGACGAGGATGCGCCCGCGGGCGCTTCCCGGCAAAGGGACGGGGCGGTCGCCGAGCACGTGAGCCGCGGCGCTCGACCCGATCGCGCGCGTCGCGGCCGGGAGCTCGACCCGGAACACGCTCCCGCGACCGACTTCGCTCTCGACCGAAAGCGTCCCGCCGATGGAGGTGACGATTCCGTGGCAGATCGCGAGGCCGAGCCCCGTCCCGATGCCGACGGGCTTGGTGGTGAAGAAGGGCTCGAAAATGCGACCTCGCACCTGCGGTGCGATCCCGGTGCCGTTGTCGTGCACCTCCACGACGACGCGCTGCAGGCTCGGCGAAGTTGCGACGACCCGGACCTCGTTGGCCTCGCCCCGGCCTTCCGGCAGCGCCTGGACGGCGTTGAGGAGCAGGTTCAGAAACACTTGCCCGAGGCGCGCCTCGTTCGCCACGACCTTCGGTACGGGCGCGTAGTCTTTCACGAGCCTCGCGCGGTGGCGGATCTCGTGCGCGACCATCGCGAGGGAGGCGTCCATGATCTGCGCCACGTCGACGGGCGCGAGGGCTTCGCTCTCCGGCCGCGAAAACGTCTTGAGACCTCGCACGATGTCGCGAATCCGCTCGGCGCCCCCTCGTGCGTGCTCCAGTGCCACGCGGATCTCGTTCGATCGCACGCTCTCGGGGTCGATTTTCGAGAGCTCCTCGCCGACGTAGCCGAGGTTCAAGAGCACGTAGGCGAGTGGGTTGTTGATCTCGTGCGCCACGCCGGCGGCCATGGTGCCGAGCGAGGTCAAGCGGTCGGTCTGCGCGAGGCGCGCCTGGAGCTCGCGGTGCTCGCTAGCGACGAGCAGGCGATCGATCGTGTCGATGAGGGTGTCGTAGTCGACGGGCTTCTTCAGGTAGGCGTCGGCGTCGATCGCCGCGGCCTTCGCGGTCGCGTCGGCGCTGAGCGCGAGGACCGGGATCGTGGAAAGGCGGGGGTCGTCTTTTTGGATGACGCGGAACTGCCAGCCGTCCATGACGGGCATCATGAGGTCGAGCAAGATCAAGTCGGGCCGCGTCGAGATGCGCAGCCACTCGAGGGCCTCACGGCCGTTGGAGCACCCGTGGACCTGGAACCCCTCGAGCGACAGGAGTCCATCGAGCACTTCGCGGATGTCGAGGTCGTCCTCCACGACGAGGAGCGTGCGCTCCGAGGCTTTTTTGGAGGATCCCGGCGACCGCATGCAAGCCGCATTGTGGCGCACAAGAGCGGCCTGTCGAAGCGAACCGCACGTGGCAAATTGTCTCGGATGGTCTCGTGCCCTTCTGGCCGTCGGCTCGCCTTCGGCGAGACCTCAATCGATCCAGCCGCGGAGCCTCGCTTCGTCCTTGTAGAGCTCAACCCACGCAAGACCACCCTCGTGCTTTGAACCGATCCACGCCGCCGCCAGATCGAAACCCTCGGGCACGCGACGGATCTTCTGGCTCGTCGTGCTGCCCGATCCCCCTCGACGCCACCAACCGACGCCCTCGATGCGGCCGAGGAGGCGCACGTGGCTGCTCATGTGGCCGAGGGCGCCGAGCTCCAAGCGACTGGGCTTCGTCATGCGCGTAGGCTCGAGCGCCGCGGTCAGGAGCGGGTGTCGCGTGCAGCCTCCCGGATTGGCGCCGAACGGTACGAGCTTCGTTCGCTGCTCGGGCACCCAGGTGTCGACGAGCCCCAGTGTTCCGACGCAATGCAGACCGAGCTCGGCCCCGAGCTCGGCGACGAGCAGCGGGAGCGCGCGCTGAGCTTTCGGTTCCGGTACGAGGAGATCGAGCGGGCGAGACTCTTGGCGCGCGAGCTCGGGAGCGCGGAGCGTGACAGAGAGCGCCGGCCCGGCCATGGCGAAGTTTTCGAGGCGCGCACGCAGGACGGCGAGAAGATCTTCTGCACGCACTACCGGCATGGGGAGGACGACGTGGAGCGACGTCGAGGAATCCTGGCCGCTTCCGCAGAGCGTGCGATCGAGCACGAGGACGAGCTCGAGACGTACCGCCGCCATGGCTCGCTTCTCGAGGCGAGCCGCGCGCCGGTCGCATAGCGTCTTAACCACAAAGGCCCGGGCGTCGCGGGAGCGCACCCCCCAATCGACGGAGACGCGCTCCTCTGGCACTTCGGGCGGCCGCCACGCAACGAGGGGCGCGCGGTCGTCGCCGTCGAGGAGCTGCATCACGTCGAGCACGCTTGCGCCGTGACGGTCCCGAGCGCGGCCGGCATTCGCCGCCGCCAGGCGCGTGCCGAGCGACCGGCGGGGGAGACGCTGCAAGTCCGCACACGTCCGGACGCCGAGGTCGCGCAGCCACACGGTCGCCTCCGGATCGAGCCCGAGCGCTGCGACGGGAAGGACGCGCATCGCCGCCGCGCTCTTCCCTGCCGGAATAACGACGACGGTCGGCCCTCTCGGCGCCCGGCCGAATCGCGCGACGGCGGCCGCCACGCGCGGCCCATCGGCGATGGCGATGCGGCACCCGTGACCGAGCTGGCGGACGCAAGCCTCGAGCGCGCGCGCGAGCTCGATCTCCCCTCCGCGAAGGTGCGCGCACCCTCCCACGTCGACCCAAACGACGTCCTGCGCCGCATCGAACCCGGCCGTCGGCCCGAACGACAGCGCCGCTTCCGCCACCCGCGCGAGCGCCGCCTGCACGTCTTCTTCGGCTACGACGCGCACGCTCAACTCCGCATATGCGCCGCCTGCGCGGAGGGCCACGTTCGCCCTCGCCGCCGCCACCGTCTGCCCCGCACGAACTCCGAGCGCCCTCGCCTCGGACGAGACCACGTCGATACGCGTGCTGCCGAGGACATCGCGCTCGAGCTTCACCGCGCCGCCAGGCCGGGCGATCACAGCGGCGATGGGACCTATCGGGGGCGCGGCCACGCCCAGCGAGGCCAACTGCTCTTTCGAGCGAGCGAGCTCGAGGCGGACTTCGGGCAGGAAGATGCAGGCGACGCGGCGGAGCATCGCTCACCCAGCGGCGGCACGTCCGAGGATCACGACGGGGAAGAATGGGACGGTCTTTGCGAAGCTGTCGGGGCTTGCGCGGCCGCGCTTCTCTTTGGTGACGCGAACCGAGAGGTTCGCCGCATCGGGCCGGGAGAGCTCGAGGCGAAGCGCAACGGGCCATGGGGCGGGACGCTGGCGCGAGGCATCGGTGAGCAAGACCACCGTCGTCCCGCTCGGCTCCGCAGCGAGCGCC
>VFSW01009048.1_pt1 | contig 14233 bp, 14 predicted proteins | sample 5358111 | NCBI WGS metagenome assembly VFSW01 (sample SAMN11554181, study PRJNA540505) | mine drainage metagenome | isolation source: sediment from site ElyBrook_90M | place: USA: Ely Copper Mine, Vershire, VT | collected 2017
GTGCGATGCGGCCCGAAAAACGCGTCGTGGCCAAATCGAAACTGCCCCAGAAGAAATGCGAAGGGCTCGTTTTGCCGAGAAATTGCGCGCGAAACACCTTGCACAAACGATCCACCTGAAGAAGTACGCGCCAGAAGCGTTCGACGGCAAGGCGATCGTAGGACGCGTGAACCGTGTCGCGCTCGAAAGGAATCGCGTCGGCGATCTCGTTCGGTTTTCCATGGATACGGACGTTGACGTCGATCGAGCGAAGCGCGTCGAACGTGCGCCGGTAGAAGTCGGCAACGCTCATCGGCTCGAGCGCGAAGCCGACTTTCTCACCGTCGCATCCGTTGATTCGCAGTGCGTGATCGATAAAATCGAACGTAATTTCAAACGAACGCCCATCGCGATACGGCATGGCCGAGGTCGTAAGGCCGCGCGAGGTGACGTATAACGTGACGTTCCACCAATGATTGGCGAACGGCTCTTGTCGAAGCCGAATCTTACCGACGATTTGCGTCCACAGGTGCAGCGTCGCTTGCGTGTCGCTCCACTCGCTTTGTTTTAACTCGGGCCAGCGCTCCATTGAGGTTCCTTCTCGCCGGCTTCGACGGAAACCGTTTCATCGGATTGAAGGACCCACGCCGCAATAGCCGTCGATGCAAGCAGGCACGCCGTCGAGCCCGCAAATGCGAGATGGAAACCGCCTGCGGCCGAGATCGTCGCGAGCACCGCGAGGCCGAACGCGCCGCCACCTTCGGCGCTCGTGTTGAGAACGCCGGAAACGCCCCCCGCATCTTGCTGCGTCGTACCCGACATGGCAAAGAGCATCAGGGGCGGAAACGCGACGCCGAAACCGATGCCGATGAACAACATCGGCGCGAGCATCGTGGTGAAATAGTTTCCGTCGAGCGGGCCAACCGCGAACCCCGCCGTGCCGGCGGTCGTTAGCGCGAGTCCCGTCACCAGCACCGCGCGCGCGCCGAATCGCACCGTCAGCGTTTCCGCCCACCCGAGCGAGAGGGCGCCGATTGCGAGCGTGATCGGTAGAAAGGCGAGACCCGTTGCGACGGCATCGTAGCCGTGCATCTTGCGCAGCGACAGCGCCTCGAGAAAGAAGAACCCGAAACTCGCGGCAACCGCAAGCGCCTCGATCGCGTTGCTTCCGGCGATATTCCGCGACGCAAAATGACGTAGCGGAACCAGCGGTTTCGCCGCAGTTGCTTGCCGGACGATAAAGGCGACGAAGAGCAGCAGCGCGAGCGCTCCGCAGGTGAGCGGACGGCCGTACCAGGTACCGCCGTTCGGAATTTCGACGACGGCATAGACGCCGAGCATCAGCGCGGCCGTAATCGAAACCGCGCCGAATACGTCGGCCCCCTCGCGCAGGCCGATCCCGCGATTCCCGGTAAGAACGCGCTGCCCGACGACGATCGTGGCGATGCCGATCGGTACGTTGACCAGAAACGCCCAATGCCAATTGAGCGCCTGGGTGAGCGCGCCGCCGACCATCAGCCCGATCGAGCCGCCGGCGGCGGCCGTGAAGCTGAAGACGCCCATGGCGCGCGCGCGTTCCCCGGGCGCTTCGAACATGGTAACGATCATCGCGAGAATGACGGCGCTGGCCATCGCTCCGCCGATGCCCTGAATAAAACGCGCGGCGATGAGCACGTAACCGCTCCAAGCAACGCCGCACAACAACGAGGCTATCGTAAAGAGCGTTAAGCCCGCGATGAAGACGCGCTTGCTCCCGATGAGATCGCCGAGTCGCCCCGAGAGCAGTAAGAAGCCCGCGAACGCGATGAGATAGGCGTTGACGACCCAGGCGAGGGTGGATTGCGAGAAGTGAAAGTCGCTTTGAATCGACGGCAACGCAACGTTGACGACCGTCGTGTCGAGCACGATCATGAGCATACCGGTACAAAGAACGTAGAGGGAAACCCAACGCGAATCGCGTGGCATATATACTCCAAGGCGTGATGAAAGCAGTGTGAAGAAGCGCGCGTTGCGCGGAGCTGCAGTCGCTCTTGAAGCTATTTCATAAGGTCTCGGTTATACCGCAGGCAACTTCCCCATGTCAAGTGAAGCCCGTGCCATGAGAATGTGCCCGCGCATCGGCGTCCTCGCGGCGATCGCGCTCGCGCTCGCGGTGCAGCACGCCGCTCCGGCGCGCGCGGGCACCGATATCCGCGACTACTTCCGCGCGACCCTACAGCACGTGGTCGATCTCCCGCAGCCGGCGCTGGTGTCGTACACCGTTACCGTTTTTGCGAGCGGCCAATCGTTCTACGTTTCACGCGATCCGGAGAGCGGCCAAGCGGAGTTTGGCTTTGCGATCGGCAACGCGCTCGGCGACACGAAGGCGTCGTGGCCCGTGCGCGTGCGCGCGGCCGACGCGACGACGATCATTACGCTCGACGGTGACGACGCGGTGACAACGTACCCGCTCTTCGATGCGACCTGGTACGGGGCATATCGCTGGTTGCGCTATGGATTCGAAGGCTCGCTTCCAGCGACGCCTACACCATCGACACCTCCAAGCGGAGCGGCGTCGGCTACGCCGTCACCGTCGGCCACGCCGTCGCCGACTGCGGTGCCGCTGGGCGTCATCGCGGTCGTGCAGGCGATCAACACCGGCGCGTACAGCGTGCAAGATCGCGGGAGCGAATCGTGCGAAGGCGGCCATCCGGGGCGTCACATCCATCTCGCCGCGCGCGGCGACGGCGACGCGCATCCGGCGACCGATCTCATCGTCGATACGACAACCGGCGATATCTGCACGATGCGCTTCGAGCTGCGGCGCACGCAGTTCTTCGCGCTGCGCGGCAGCGTGGAGATTCACTACGAGCGCGTCGGTGCCTATCTGCTGGCATCCGACGGCCGGATTCAGCTGAATTCGGATATTCACGGGGTTGGCCGGCGCCGGATCGACGTAAGCTTCGTGTATTCCGATATCCAGGCAACGCCAAAGTAACTCACCTCTCCGCGGCGAAGGGCGACCGGTGCTCTCACGATTGAATGAAATCCGTACGGGTTTCGGGCGGCCGTTCTGGGTCGCAAACGTCAGCGAAATCTTCGAGCGGCTGTCGTACTATGCCGTGTTTTCCACGCTCGCGCTCTATCTGAATCAGACCCTCGGCTTTTCTACGTCTCTGGCAGCCGGTCTGTCGTCGATTTTCGGCGGCGCCGTCTGGGTGATGGCGATTTTCGGTGGGGCGCTCGCCGACCGTATCGGTTTCCGCCGCGCGCTCTCGGCGGCATATTTCATTCTGACCTGTGCGTATTTTTTGGTCGGGTCGATTGGCGCTCCATGGCTTGCGCCGATCCGGAGCGTGATTCCGCTCGGGCTTCTTGCCGGCATCATTCTGTTTCTCCCGGCGCTTGGCGTCGCACTCGTCAAGCCGTCGGTCGTGGGTACCACGGCGCGCGCCTCAAACGAGAACGTTCGCTCGATCGGTTATGCCATCTACTACACGATGGTGAACGTTGGCAGTTTTTTTGGCCCGTTTCTCGCGGGCTGGATTCACGAGCGGATGCGGCCGGAGGCGGCCTTTTTGCTGGCGGCAGCCAGCGTTTTCCTGATGTTCGTCGTCGTGTTGCTTTTCTTTAAAGAGCCGCGCGTCGATGTGGGAGCGAAGGCGGCGTCGCTGAAACAGGTTGGGCGCAATTTTTTAACGGTGGTTCAAAACTGGCGTTTCATGCTGTTCGTGGTCATTTTTTCCGGTTACTGGATCGTCTATTGGCAGCAGTATCTCATCCTGCCGATTTATATACACGACTACATCGATCCAAACGCAAATACCGCGATGATTCTTATCACCGACCCACTCATCGTCATCTCACTTACCGTCGCCTTTACGGCCCTCACGCAAAGGATCGCATCGCTACCGGCGATTATCATCGGTACGCTGCTCACATCCGTGTCGTGGCTACTAATCGTGGCGAAGGCGAGCGTGCCGATGGCCGTTCTCGCCTTGGTCGTGCTCGCTTTAGGAGAGATTACACTTTCACCTCGCTACTACGAGTACGTCTCGCGACTGGCGCCGCCGGGCCAGCAAGGCACGTACATGGGGTTTGCGTTCTTGCCCATTGGAATCGGTTCGCTCCTGGGCGGATTCAGCGGGCTACTGCTGCATCGCTTCGGTGAAGTGATGCACCAGCCGGCCCTCCTCTGGTGGGTGGTCTCCATCGTCGGTTTGCTCACCGCGCTGCTGCTTTGGATCTACGATAGAGTTATCCAGCCCGTTCCGAAGGAGACCTAATGATGCATTACCGTACGCTCGGAAATTCCGGGTTGCAGCTCTCGGTGATCGGCCTCGGCTCGTGGCTGACTTTCGGAAATAGCGTCGATTTCGAAACGACGCGCGAGTGCGTTTTTCAGGCGTGGGAATCGGGCGTCAACTTCATCGATACGGCGAACGTCTACGCAAAAGGCGCGGCCGAAGAAGTGCTGGGTCCGATTCTACGCGAGCTGCCGCGCGACGCGCTGGTGCTTGCGACGAAAGTGTATTTCCCGATGGGCGATCGCCCGAACGAGCGCGGACTCTCGCGCAAGCATATCCGCGATCAAGTGCATCATTCGTTGCGCCGGTTACAGCTCGACTACATCGACCTCTATCAGTGCCATCGATTCGACGACGCCGTTCCGCTCGAAGAAACGTGCGAGATGATGAACGATTTGGTGCGCGCGGGGACGGTGCTCTACTGGGGCGTTTCGGAGTGGAACGCCGATCAGATTACGGCGGCGGTGGCGCTCTGCCGCGCGCGCGGGTGGGCCGTGCCGGTGAGCAATCAGCCGCAATATAGCGCGCTCTGGCGTCGTATTGAGGATCGCGTACTTCCGGCGTGCGAGCGTTACGGTCTCGGCAACGTCGTTTGGTCGCCACTGGCCATGGGCATTCTCAGCGGCAAGTACGTCGATGCGTCGAAGCCGCCCGAAGGCACGCGCGGCGCCGGCGCCTATCGCGAAATGATGGACGACTATCTACAGCAGCCCGTTCTCGACGCGGTCGCGCGCTTGAAACCGATCGCCGCCGAGCTGGAGATCTCGATGTCGCAATTGTCGCTAGCTTGGGTGTTGCGGCAACGAGCCGTGACGAGTGCGATCGTCGGTGCGACAAATCCGGCACACGTGCGAGATAACGTTGCGGCGGGCAGCTTGCACCTCGACGACGAGGTGTTCGTGGCGATGGATCGGATTCTCGAGCCGATCCTACCGCGCGAACCGTACTCGGCATAGTTAGCGTTGCGAAATATATAAACGTGGACGCTTGCGCGCCCACGTTTATCTTGCTGCACTCTACGAGGTAAGGGGTACCGCGGAGGTGCGGTCGGTGGAGGACGACCTCACCCCCGTTCATCTCACACGAAACGTGCGGATGAAACTTTAAAGACGGATAAGATTCTTAGTTCCAGCGAATTAGGCCGCTGGAGAATCCGACGACCTTCGGTCCCCAACCGCCAAACGATGCGCTGCTCGGTGCGACTTCGATCACATGGGTAAACGAGACCACCGGTTCTTTGTCATCTTCGGCGTGGATATTGGGCTGCGAGGGCGTATTCACGAACGTTCCTTCCGATTTTAGACGCGTAATTGCGTCTTCCGTTTGTCACTCTACACCCGTCTATACACGCAACCTATGATTTATGTTTCACCCAAAATACGCGCATCCGTGAGGAAAAGCGTTAGGTGCCCTCGGCCGATCCGATGCGAAAGACGTACTTCACGATGAGTCGATCGAGCATCGTGCTCGCCGAGGGAGAACCGTAATTAATGTAGAGGTCGCCGTTTTTGGTTTGCGTGTGGAAGCCGAAGGCGAGATTCGTTCCGGGCTGGGTAACGAATCCGCCTAGGCCATTTATCCCACGCAAACCGATTGAGAGATTCGTCCGCTCGTTGATATTGAATCCGACCGAGACGCGACGCAGCCATTGCGATGTAAGTATGCCGGTCGCGAGATTGCGTTCGTAGGTGCCGTCGTATTCGAGCGAGAGCGTAAGCTTGGAGCCGAGCGGTCGCGACGTCTGCGCCGTATAGTAGTGCAGCCAGTTCCCCCCGAAGCTCCCCCAATTGGCGCTCACGTCGATCGGCGTCGGGCTTCCGTCGCGATACCCGATCGGCAGCGACATGAGATTGTAGGGGACGTTACTGCCGTCGAGATAGCATGGATAACCCGTGAAGGCGGAATAGCCGACGATGGGTCCGCTGCATCCCGGTCCCGACGGGATGGCGTACTGGCGCAACAGGCTCACCGTCGGCCCGACGCCGTTGAGCGAAAAGCCGTTTTTGAACGTCACGTTAAGAGCCGCGCTTGCGTCGGCTTCGTGAATCGCGTTGCTTCCGTCGCGCAAACGATCGCCGACCAAAAAGATCGACCAGCTCTTGAGTCCGGGTGCGGTGCCGTTGAAATTCAGAAAACCTTGGAGACCGCGAATGTCGGAGTTTGCCGTGTATCCGTCGATGGGATTAAAATTCGGGCTCGTGTCGACGTAGCCTAAGAAAACTTCGTAGTAGTGCTGGTGGATGTCGAGGGCGCCGTTGGTCGAGCGGGCCGTGCCTTGCGGGACCCAGGACCCGTGCTCGACTTCGGTATCGAAGATATACACGAATTTCGTGCGCAGGCTGCGTCCCTTGAAGCCGGCGTCGAACGTATTGTCGTCGCCGTTCAGGCTATGGTGCGCGAGCACGCCGTCCGCCCAATAGGTAAACGTCTGGTCCTGCAGCGCATGTCTCCAGCCGAACGCCTGATCTTGGAACGTCTCGCCGGTTTCCGGGTTATAGCCGTGAAACGACAGTGCGCCGAAACTCTGCAACCCGTAGGTTCCCTCGATCTTCGCCCCGCTATCGAACGATCCGATGCTGGGTGAATAGAAAACCCGGTTCTCAGGTCCGATGATGTTCGAATACGGCGTCGGATTGGGCGTGATGTACTGCGCGCCTTGGGCGAAGAACGGACGGTACTCGTTGAGCTGGCGTGCGAACTCCTGGGGCGCGATCGTCTGTTGGTCGACTTCGACATTGGAAAAATCGGGATTCAACGTCCCGACGAAATTGATCGTCGACGTGATGGGATAGCTGAGATCGGCGCCGTACGACCGCGTCGGTTGCGTGAAGAACGTTCCGTTCGCTTGTTGATATTGCGAGCGGTCGTAGCCGCTGCTCGAGAGCCCGTAGAGTTCGAGGCGCGGCTTCGGCCGCGACGACGCCGCCGCAGCGAGCGAGATCCCGGTGACGCTCGGCCAATACCGCAGATCGTTGAAACTCGGCCACCCGCCGCCTTGATCTTGCATCAAGCCGTCGAACGACCAGGTGTAGTGCTCCGCCGAACTCGCAACGCTACGGAAAAATCCCACCCGCCAGGTGCTCGCTCCCGCGCGAATGCGCATCGACGAGAGGGGGACGATCATGACCGCGCTCCAGGTGCCGTTTTCGACCGTCGCAGCCGCCCGCCACTCCGGCCGGTAGCGAACGTTTTCGGTCGCTTGCTGATAGCGCACCCCGCGAGGCGTGGTCTCGAAAAGATAGGCCTGGGTGCCGTCGCCGCTTGGATCGAAGCCGGCCGCCACGAAATCGTCGGTTCCGAACCCGACGTCGTTCGTCGTCTGGGTGGCCGTGATGGGCGCTTTCTGTGGGGCGACGAAACCAACGTAGAGGTTCCGGTCGTCGTAGAGCATGTAAACGGTCGTTTGGTCGGGAGCGTCTCGCCGGGTCGTCACGTCCATCCACGGTGAGGCGCTTGGTACTTTGCCGGCCTGCCAAGCGGGGTCGCTCAGGCGAGGGTCCAGCTCCATAGCATGGGGAGCTCTGACGGCCGGGAACGAAAAGGTAGCGGGCACGGCCGCCTGCGCGCGCGAGGCGAAACCCGCGAGCGCGAGGACCGTACTAGAAATGACGACGAGAGCTCTACGCATGATGGTTTCGAGCATGGACCCATCGGGCTGCGAGCGTCTTCAATCCTCAATCAAAAAGTTTCTTTAGCGCGAACGGGAACGAGAAAACATGAGCGTGTACAAGTTCGGTCCGTTTCAGCTCGACGTCGAGCGCCTGCTCTTACTTGTCGAAGGCCATACGGTGGCGCTCGGTCCGAAGGTCGTCGAAACGCTGCTCGCCCTCATCGAACATCCGAATGAGGTGCTTGCCAAAAACGCGCTGCTCGATCGCATTTGGCCGGAGGGCTTCGTCGAGGAAGCCAATCTGGCCCAGAACGTTTACGTTTTGCGCAAAACGTTGAGGGCCCATTGGAACGTCGACGCGATCGAAACGATCCCGCGTCGCGGTTACCGCTTCATCGCGCCCGTTTGCCGTTTGGCCGATATGCCGCTCGCGCAGGCGCCGGTCGCGGGGGCCGCCCGCCCCGCGCCGGGGGGGGGGGGGGGGGGCCGGCGGGCGCCCGGGGGGGGGGTGGGGGCGGGGGGGGGGTTTGGCTCTAACGACGGTGGCGTTTGTCGCGACGGCGCTCGTATTAGCGTTTGCGCGCGTGAGCGCGCACCGTGCGAGCGCGCCCGTCCTCTCAGAGAACGGCGCGCGTCTCTACGAAATCGGACGCTACTACTGGAATCAACGCACGCGTAGCGGCATCGGCAAGAGCCTCGGCTATTTCGAACAGGTCATCGACAGCGACCCGCGCGACGCGCGCGGCTACGCGGCGCTTGCCGAAGCGAACGCGATGATGGGCGACTACCAATACGGTCCGAGCAAGCCGCACGTCTATTTCGAACGCGCGCGCGGCTATGCCGAAAGGGCGCTCGCCCTCGACGCGAACCTCGCCGAGGCGCATGCGGCAATCGGGCTGATCGATCTCAACGAAAATCATGCGGTGAAGGCTATTGCCGAACTGCAAGCGGCGATCGCTCTGGATGCAAAGTACGGCCCGGCGCACGAATGGCTGGGAATCGCGCTCTTAGGCCGCGGCAGTTTGGCCGCCGGTTCGCAACAATTGCGCCTAGCCGCCGCGCTCGATCCGCTCTCCGTCGCCACGACGGCCTGGCTTGGCTCGACGGCGTATCTCGATCGAAACTTTAGCGATGCCATCGCCTACTCGAGGCAAGCGCTCGATCTGTCGCCGGGCCGCGTCGAAGTGCTGACGACCATCGGTGAAGCCTACGAGGCGCAGGGAAATTACGCGCGAGCGATCGAGGCCTACAAACAATACGGCAACTCATCGAAGGGTAATCGTGCCGAAGCTGCCGCCCTGCTCGCGCACGTTTATGCCCTCGCGCACCGCGCGAATGAGGCGCGAGCCGAACTCGCTTACGCGCGCGCTCACGCTGCAAACGTGGATCCGACCGACCTGGCCGCGGCCGAAGCGGCCGCGGGCGAGCGCGCCGTCGCGTTGCAACAGCTTCGCCAGATGCGCGGGCGCATGACGTGGATGGCGATTCAAAACGATCCTCGCTTCGATCCGTTGCGTTCGAACGCCGCCTTCCGCCAGTTAGTTCAAACGCAAGCCTAGGAGCGTTGCGACGTGTTTGAGGCTTTGGCCGCGCGGCCGCAGATCGCGCGCTCGCTCGCCGCGCATTTGCGCGATCTTTCCGATTCCGGCACCGTTCCGGCGCGGACGAAGGAACTCATCGCGCTGATGGTCGGCTGGCTGAACGCGTGCGAATACTGCACGTGCGTGCACGAGGAGATCGCGCTATCGCTTGGCGTAGACGAGGCGACGCTCTCCACGCTCGGCGATTTCGCGACGAGTCCGCAATTCGGCGACGCGGAACGAGCGGCGCTTGCCGCCACCGTCGCACTGACGCGCGAGCCGCGCGCGTTGCCGCCCGCCGTGTCGCAAGCGCTGCGCGCGAACTACGACGAAGGCGAAATCGTCGAAATTCTCGCAATCATCGGTGCGAACAACTACGTCAGCCGGCTGAGTAACTCGCTTGGCTTGCGGCGCGAGCCAAAATCCGCTCGCTCGTAATCAAACGCGTTCCGCTCCAACGATCGTGCAGCATAACCTTGCGCATAAAGGGGCTGATTGCGAGAATCGGTAGCCAGAATATCCACCCGATCGTGTAGCGCCAGAGCGCGCGGCCGATTCCAGGTGGTCGAAAATCTGTCGTGACGACGCGTAATCCGGTGATCATCATCCCAAAACTTTGACCGACCAACCCAACGAGTAACGCTAGATAGGCGGCAACCGCGACGAAGGAGCCGAAATAGGTACCGACGCGGCCAAAGACCGCGCCGAGCGGCCCATCGGTGTCAAAGGTGATTCCGTAATAGGAAACGTGCGCACCTAGAAAATTAAGTAGTCCGTCGTAATGCTTGATTTTTTTCGTCGCGGGGCTTGAGGTACCGTTCGGCACGGAAACGGTCGTTGTGGCCGGTGCGGTAACGACCGGGCCGGCTTCGTGCTGTGCGCCGCTGCTTATGGCCGTGATTGCGGCTCCAACGACGACGATGTCGATGATCAACGCGACGGCCCGTCGCCACCATCCGGCGCAGTCGCTCCGCTCGACGTGCATTTGTCCGCGTTGCGGAAGGGCGGGCGGTTCGGTCGCGGTCTCGCGCAAGAACCAATTCTCCATAATCGCGAAATGGGCGGATCCTTCGAAACGGCGCATGTTCGCGATACGATTGGTCGCGTAGGGTTCGGCACCGAGCCACTCGCCCAGGCGCAACACCGGATCGCCCGCGATTTCACTGCCCTGTTCGGCAAATTGCGCGACGTTTACGTGCCGGCCAAAGTGATGGAACGACGAAACGGCGATCGCACGCGTTGCGGCGTCGAGCGAACCGCAGACCAGAAGCCCCACGAGGTCGCAGGTATAGTCGCACGCACGCAGCCAAGCGCCGAAAACGAGTGCGATCAGCGGATTCTCGTTACCGTTGACGCTCAGGAGCGAGAGGTAGCGCGTGTGGCCGGCCGCGATGTGCCCGAGCTGGCGGCCGATGACGAAGGCCAGTTCGTCGTCCTCGAAATGTTCGATCCAGTGGCTCGATACGATGAGCGCGTAGGGCTCGCCGAAGCCGAGCGCCGCCGCGGGGACGTTGTAATCCTCACGTACGAAGACGAGCGGCATGGGAATTTCGAGTGCGGCGCAGGCGCGTCGGACGATCGCGAAGACGCGCGGGTATTGCGCCTCATGAATCATGACCGACGAGCCGATTAGTCGTCCGCGCGCGAGCGTGACGTACAGCATCGCGATGACGATAAAGAGCGCGACTTCTTGATACGTGATCGCCTCGTGCAGCACGAGACCGATCACGTAGGCGACCGGAAGCGCGAAGATGAGGGTCCCGACGAGCGCTAGACGCTCCCGAGGGTGGCGAAGAGACGATGGGCCGGTGAAGAGTGGACTTGGCACGCGGTCTTCTCGGTTGTGCCTGCGGCGCTTTCCTCCCGCTCCGGCGCAAGTTTGATGCCGCTTCCGCCGTTGCGCTTCACCACGTACATCTCGCGGTCGGCGGCGGCCAGCAGCTCTTGGGGCGTCGCACCGCAACGCGGATAGGTTGCGAGGCCGATACTCGCGCTCACGCCGATCGAGCGAGGGCCGATGAGAAATGGCTCGTCGAAGCTGCGCAAGATCTTACGCGCGGCATCGATGCCGGCGACGTCGGTAAACAGATCGTCGATCAGTACGACGAACTCATCGCCTCCGTAGCGAGCGACGGTATCGGAAGCGCGCACGTGGCGACCGAGCCGTTCGGCAACCTCTACGAGTACGCGATCGCCGACGGGGTGACCGTGCGCGTCGTTGATCGCCTTGAAATCGTCGAGATCGATGAAGAGAACGGCGCTCCGGCGTTCGTTGCGATCGCTGCGGGCGATTGCCGCTGCCAAACGCTCCTCGAGTGCGGCGCGATTCGGTAACCGCGTGAGAGCATCGTGGTGGGCGAGTTCGCTCAACTCGGCTTCGCGTTCTTTGAGATCGCTGATATCGACGATCGTGCCGATCCGAGCGATCGCTACGCCGCGGTTGTCAAAGATGATGCGAAGACGCTCGCGCACGGCGCGAACGCGACCATCGGCGCAAAGCACGCGATGATCGACCGAATACCCGTGGTCGTCCGCGTGTTCGGCAATCGTTCTTGCCACGTACGCGCGATCGTCGGGGTGATCGTGAGAGCGGACGGCGAGGTGGTTGCCATAGCGCGTCGTTCCGAGTAACCTCGCGAGTCCTTCCGAAACGGTGACGAGTCCGCTGCGTAGATCCTCGTACCACGTTCCGAGTCCGACGGCGCGTTCCACGTGCCCCAGGGCTTCGTGCAGCGGATGCGTTTCGCGCACTTCGATCGCGCGGCCGCTGACGCCGACGATAGAACCCGCGTGTTTGAAAAGCGTAGCGATTTCAAAACGATGGGCGACGCCGCGAATGGTGGCTTCAAAAGTCAGGGTCTCGCCGTCGAGGGCCCATTGATGCGAGACGACCGCCATAGCAAAGGGGTCGATCTGTCCCCAGAGGTCACTCACGGAGAGGGTGCCACCGCACGAGCCGACTCCAGCAATGTCGCGCAGCCGAGCCGTTAGCGACGTGACTTGCAGGTTTGAGTCGGTATTCCAGACCAGGGCCTGGTCGTGCATCGTGGTTCTCTCCGTGAGCGTCTCTGTGCCCCTATCCTAGCTTTTGCCCGCTCGCCGCCACATGCGGGGAAACCCCTAAAAAATTTTCTGCCGAACCCCTGGCGCACGAGGCGGCTGAAGGTCCGGAGCACAGGAGGTGCGCCCACAAATGAAATTTGTGGCCGGACCCTCTTGACGAACCCGCACTAATGGCATATTGTACTAGTGTACTAGTACGACAGCTTAGTGGTACTGGACACCAAGGAGAGAGAAATGACCCGTTTCATCAGTCGCCCGGAAGAAACCGAAGTCCGCGAGACGCGCGTGCACCTTCCGCACCTCCTCAGCACCCCGATGTTCCAAGGCTGGGGCCCGAAGCTCTAAACGCCGATGCCGGCAGTATTAACCGTTGATCCCCGCAGTGGGGTGCCGATCTACCTCCAAGTGATTGAGCAAGTCAAGCGCTCGGTGGCTCTCGGCATCCTCGCATCGGGCGAGCAACTCCCGACGGTCAAGCAGCTCGCGCTCGATCTGACCATCAACCCCAACACCGTGGCCAAAGCCTACCGGGAGTTGGAGCGCGATGGAGTGATCGAAACGTCGCCGGGCCGCGGCTCCTTCGTCAAAAGTAACGGCGCTGCCGATACGACGAAATCCGCCGCCACCGACATCGCACGCGACGCTATCGACGCCGCCGTCCGTGAAGCGAAATCGATCGGGCTCAAAGCCGAAGAGATTCGCACCCTTGCAAATACTGCCGTCGACCGTTGGTTCCGGGAGAATTAAATGAGTACGATCACGATAAAAAATTTGCGCAAGACCTACGGCCAATACGTCGCCGTCGACGACGTGTCGATCGACGTCCCCGAAGGTTGCGTTTATGGATTACTCGGTCCGAACGGCGCCGGCAAGACGACGACATTCAAGTGTCTGCTCGGCCTCGTGCGCCCCACGTCCGGATCGATGCTCGTCGGCGGCGAAGCGATTCGCCCCGAAACGTTCGAGCGCATCGCCTACGTTCCGGAGCGCAGCGTCCTCTACGATTGGATGACCGTCGCGGAACACATCGAAATGCAGCGCCGCGCGTATCGCGGCTTCTCGCCGAAAATCGCCGTCGATCTGCTTGCGCAATTCAATATCGACGTGCGTAAGAAAGCGCGCGCGCTCTCCAAGGGCATGCGCACCGCAACGATGGTCGCGCTCGCAATCGGACGTCAAGCCGACATCCTGATTCTCGACGAGCCGACGAGCGGTCTCGATCCGATCAATCAACGCCACGTGCTCAACCTCATCATCAACGAATCGGCGCGCGGCGCGACCATCGTGTTCTCATCGCACCAGATCGGCCAGGTCGAGCGCGCTGCCGAGCGCATAGCCGTAATCGATCGCGGCTTACTCGCGCTCGAAGGGTCCGTCGACGATCTCAAGGCGGATCGCAAGATCGTCGAAGCGATCTTCCCCTCGGAGAGCTTTTCGCTCGACGGCATCGCGACCGACGCGAGGGCGTTGCGCGTGGATCGCAGCGGGCGCATCGTTCGCGTGCTCGTGCGCGAAGGTGCGGCGGAGTTCGCCGCGCGTCTCGAGGCGCAAGGCGGTACGGGCGTACGCGTCGTCGACCTCAATCTCGAAGATATTTTCTTGTATGCCGTGTCGCCGAAAGACGCGACTGCGGACGTCGTAGAGGGAGCTGCTAAATGATGTATGTTGAATGGCTGCGCGTGCGCAACGTCGCGCGCGTGCTCGCGATCGTGCTT
>VFSW01009049.1_pt1 | contig 14232 bp, 11 predicted proteins | sample 5358111 | NCBI WGS metagenome assembly VFSW01 (sample SAMN11554181, study PRJNA540505) | mine drainage metagenome | isolation source: sediment from site ElyBrook_90M | place: USA: Ely Copper Mine, Vershire, VT | collected 2017
TGATGTCGGATAGCGCGCTGAGTTGCACGTTGCCGCCGATCCCATCGGTCGCCGTAACGTTGACCGTGCCCTGTAAATCAATCGCGCCCTGATCCGATGCGACGTTCACCGTCCCGCCGCTGGCGCCGCTAGCCTGCGCCGAACTGGCCGCATCCAGCGTCACGCCGCTTGCGCCCTTAATCGATACGGTGCCGCCGCCCAGTCCGCCGCTCGCGCTCAACTGCCCGGCGTTAAGCGCCGCGGTCGTCGCGGCGTTCACCGCGATCTGACCGGCAGCGCCGCCGGTCGCATTGGCCGATACCGGCGCGGATACGGTGACCGAACCGGCGCTCGAGGTGAGCGTTACGCTGCCGCCGCCCGCGCTGCCGTTGGCGCTCAGGTGCGCGGTCGGCGCGACCGTGACGGCGACAGGCGCAGTGACGCTGATGCTGCCGCCCTTGCCCTGCGTGCCGTTTGCCTCGACCGCGCCGGCGATGGTTGCGGTGCCCGCATCGGACTGGATCGTGATCGAGCCGCCGCTCGGCCCGTTCGCCGTGGTGCTGCTGCCGGCGGCGAGGGTCACGTCATTGCTGGCCTTAAAGAAGATCTTGCCGTTCGCGCCCACCACCGCGGTGTCCGCGCTTACCACGCCGCTTTGCTTGATCGCGCCGGCGAATATGCCGATGCTGCCCGCGTCGGCGATCATCTTGCCGACGTTGATCGCGCTGTTCTCGGGCGCGGTCAGCAGCACGCGCAGTTCGGGTGTCTGCGAATCGACCAGTTCCACGCTTTTGCCGGCGGCGAGGATGATCTGGCCGTTGGGGCTGGTGATGATGCCGTTGTTCTCGACGTTGGGCGCAACGAGGTAGACGAAGCCGCCGCTCGCGGTGGTGATGGTGCCGTTGTTGACGACCTTGCCCGAGTTGCCCGTGTCCTGCAGGTTGAATGTTCCGGCGACCGCGTCGCTGTTACTGATGTTCAGGCTGGAGGCGACGAAGCCGGCGGTGTCGACGCGCGCGCCCGAGCCGATGGTGATGCCGTTGGGGTTGATGAGGTAGACGCGGCCGTTCGACAGCAGCTGTCCCAGGATCGCCGACTGTTCCTGGCTGACGACGCGATTCAATACCGCGCTTTGCGCGCTTTGCTGGATGAAGCGCGTGACCTCGTCCTTGTTGACCGAGAACCTCTGCCAGTTGATGATCGCGCCGGGGGTATTCGTGACGTTGAGCGTGTTGCCGCTGGTCGCGAAAGTGGCCGCGCCGCTGATCACTGCCGGGTTCGTCGGGTTGGCATGTGCATACCCGGCGGCGCAGGCGGCCAGGGCAACAGCCAGGGCCCTGCACCGAAGTAACGAAGTCACCGCGCGTTCTGTTTTCACAAAACACCCTTCCGTTCACACCCGCCAAGCTTGTCGTATTTGCCGCGCCGGGTCAGCAGTGCATTGAAGCCACAACCGAGAAGGTGAACAGGGCCGCTTTCCACCTTGGTTTTCATGCTAGCACATTCCGGCCTATGTGCTTGGCGGGATTGTGAAAATCGGCCATGTCCGCGAGCAGGGCGTAAGCCGGTCTGTTCCCGTCTTTTCCGGTCCAGACTAGGGGCTCCGGTCAGGATAAGACAGGAACTATTTCACACTTTTCCGCAATTTCGGCGAAACCGACCAAGCGCATGCTCGCGGGCCGGATTTTGGCCCCGGGGTACCCGCGTTTGTTGCAGGGGCGGCACTGCCGAGCTTCTGCCCTCGACCTGCGCCTAATAGATGTATGCCAGGCTTGCATGCACGCGCATGTCGCCCTTGCTCTGCAAACCACCCGCGTCCATCACCCTCGCCGCGTCCAGCCTGACGCTAACATTGGTGCCGCGCGCGAAGCGCAGTCCGAATCCGACGCTGCCTATGTGCTGGCCGTCCATTTCGAGCACGGCCGGGTGTACGCGCTTCACCACTCCCCAGTCGGTGAACGCCAGTACGCGCATGGTGGCGCCGGCGACCGGGAGTTTGCCGCCGAAGTCCGGTCCGTACAGCTCGAGCGTGCCGCGATAGCCGTTGTCGTCGATGATTTCGCGCTCCAGGAATCCGCGCACGGAGTCGGCACCGCCGATGCCGAACTGCTCTCCCGGAACCAGCATGTCGCGCGTCACTTGTCCGCTCATGCCCCAGCGGAACTGATAGTCGCCCGGCAGCGCGTGATTGTGGTTGAAACTCCAGCGGACCAGGAGATAATCCGGATTCGCACCCGCACGCGCCGGCGGCCGCACCGGAACGGTCGAGGTGTCACCCTGGAACTCCCCGGTGCCGGCATCGTTGCCCCCGGGCAGGTTCCGGCTCACGGCGATAGAGAAACTGGTCTCGCTCTCGCGTTGCCGATACACGCCGGAGTAGGCCAGGGTCAGCGGATGCACGGTGATGTCCGGCACCAGGCCGAATCCGGCCACGCCGATCTGGGTCACCTCGCTGCGGTAGGCGCGCCAGTCCGCGCCGAAGCTCAGCGTGTGCTCCAGATCCCCGATTTTCTTGAGGTTATGGTTATAGCGCACGCCGAAAATGCTGCCGCTGCCGCTAATGTTGAACAGGTTCGCCACCACGCCGGAATTGACGTTGGAGTAGCCGGCCGAAAAATCCAGCGAGTCGCCCTCCCGGTAGAGCGGTATCTGGTATTGCGCGCCGACGATCATCACGTGCTTGCTCGGATACAAGCTGAGCCGGTCGGGTTTGTCGTCGTCGTTGGGCGCGGTCACATACTGCGCGTTCAGAACATGGTCGCGGCCCCACATATTGGCGTTCTGGTAACCGAATCCCAGGCGGAAGATGCCGGTCTGCTGCGTGCCGGTGTTGTCCAGGGTTATGCTGAGCCGGTTGGGACGCTGGTCGGCGACGCGCGCCACTGCGTCGACCTGGCCTTCCTCATCGCCGCTGCGCAACAGCACGGTCGTCTGCTTGGCCGGGTTTTCATTGGCCAGGCGCAGGTCGTCGGAAATCTGGAAAATGTTCGGCGCCAGCCCCGGCTGGACGTGCGGCAGGCTCGCGCGGATGTTGGCGTCGCTGAAATACTTGTTGCCCTCGACTACGACCTTGCCGATCTTGGCTTCGATGACATTGAATTCGACTGCGCCGGAGTCGAGCTGCTGCTCCGGCAGGATGACCTGCACCGCGCTATAGCCTTTGCTGGCATAGGATTTCTCCAGCGCTTCCAGCGCCTTTTGCACATCGCCGAAATCCTTGCCCTTGCCGGTGAACGGCGCGAGCAGCAGCCGCAGCCCGGCGGCGGTTATCTGGGTTGCGCGGTTAAGGTTTATTTTGTTTATAGCGACGCGGGGTTCGGCTGCCGGCGCCGCGGCCGCCGGCACGGGTGCCGGCGCGGCGGACGGCTGTGCTTGCGCCTGCGCGAGCGGCGCGTCTATGGACAACAGCGGCGCGATCGCGACCACAGCTACAAGAGATTTTATCAAACTGCCGGCGCCCTTTTTTTGGCTGATGTTGCATTTGGCGGACCATGATCTGCCACTCTTCACCGCAGCCCGCGAAACGAGGAAATCTGCTGCCCTGGAAAAAAGCCCCCAAACAAGCCTGCAATCTGCCCTAAGTGCGACCGGCCCGGAACGGTATAATTTGGCTTGTCTGGCGGATCGCCTTTTATTCCTTCTGATTTTTATTATATCCAACTTCAACTATATCAACATGAACAAGCACTCGCGCCTTCTTATCCTCGGTTCCGGCCCCGCCGGTTATACGGCGGCGGTGTACGCCGCACGCGCCAATCTGAAACCGGTGCTGCTCACCGGCCTCGCCCCGGGGGGCCAGCTCATGACCACCACCGACGTCGACAACTGGCCCGCCGATTTCGCCGGCGTGCAGGGCCCGGCACTCATGGAGCGCTTCCAAAAGCATGCCGAGCGTTTCGACACCGAGATCGTATTCGACCAGATTCATCGCGTCGAGCTGAAACAAAGACCGATAACTCTGACCGGCGACAATGCCACCTATAGCTGCGATGCGCTGATCATCGCCACCGGCGCCTCGGCCCGCTACCTCGGCATGGAATCGGAAACGAAATTCATGGGCAAGGGCGTGTCGGCCTGCGCCACCTGCGACGGTTTCTTCTACAAGAACCAGGACGTCGCCGTGGTCGGCGGCGGCAACACCGCGGTCGAGGAGGCGCTGTACCTGGCCAACATCGCGCGCCATGTCACCGTGATCCACCGCCGCGACAAATTCCGCGCCGAGAAAATCATGATCGATAAGCTGCTGGCCAAAGCGAGCGGCGGCAACGTCAGCATCAAGTGGGCCAGCGTGCTCGACGAGGTGCTGGGAGACCAGAGCGGCGTGACCGGGATACGCATCAAACATGTCGCAAGCGGCGCGCTCGAGGAGCTCAAACTGCACGGGCTGTTCATTGCCATCGGCCACTCCCCCAACACGCAGATCTTCGACGGCCAGCTCGACATGAAAGGCGGCTACATCATTACGCGCGGCGGCAATGAGGGCAATGCCACCGCCACCAGTGCGCCCGGCGTATTCGCGGCAGGCGACGTGCAGGACCATGTCTATCGCCAGGCCGTGACCAGCGCCGGCTCGGGCTGCATGGCCGCACTGGATGCGGAAAAATACCTCGACGATCTCGGCTGATGGACGACCCGCACGACACAGCCCGGGTCAGCCGTGAACAAAGCCGCCAAGACTGCGATTGACGACAGCGACCGGGATCTGTTCCGGCAGGCGGTCGCCGACGCCCAGCGGCTGCCACACCATGGCAAGCTGTTGCGCCGGCAGGACGCGCCTCCACCCTACCCGGTGCAGTCGCACCTGGACGAACACGCGGCGCTCGAAGAAAGCCTGAGCGCCGACTGGACGGCGCAAGACTGGCTGGACAGCGGCGACGAACCGAATTTCGTGCGCGCCGGCGTTTCGCGCCAGGTGCTGCGCAAGCTGCGCAGCGGCGCCTGGGTGATCCAGGACCAGCTCGACCTGCACGGACTCGATCGCCACCAGGCGCACGAGGCGCTCGCCGGTTTCCTGGCGAACTGCGCCAAGCGCGGCGTGCGCTGCGTGCGCGTGATCCACGGCAAGGGGCTGGGCTCGAAGAACCGCGAACCGGTGCTGAAAATCAAGGTGAAATACTGGCTGGCGCGGCGCGAGGAGGTATTGGCCTACTGTCAGGCGCGGCCCGTGGACGGGGGCAGCGGGGCCCTGCTGGTGTTGCTGACGGCGTGAACGCCTAGATCGCCGCCTCGTCGGTCTCGCCGGTGCGGATGCGCACCACCTGCTCGACCGAAGTGACGAAAATCTTGCCGTCGCCGATCTTGCCGGTACGCGCGGCCTTGACGATGGCTTCGATCGCCTGCTCCAGAATGGCGTCGGCCACGACGATCTCGATTTTCACCTTGGGCAGGAAATCCACCACGTACTCGGCGCCGCGATAAAGCTCGGTATGGCCTTTCTGCCGGCCGAAGCCCTTGACCTCGGTCACGGTTAGTCCGGTCACGCCGATTTCCGACAAGGCTTCGCGCACCTCGTCGAGCTTGAACGGCTTTAGCACAGCGTCTATTTTTTTCATGGCGGACTCTCCCGTGTCGCAGTTGCACCAAGTATAGCAACAAAAAGCGAAACCAGAGCGGGAACAGCCGCGCTTTTGCGCGGTCCCCGCCCGCTCCCCGCGCTAGCCCTTGAATTGCTCCTGGTACCTCGAGGTAATCGGATAGCGCCAGTCCCTGCCGAAACCGCGCTGGGTGATGCGTATGCCGACCGGCGCCTGGCGGCGCTTGTATTCGTTTCTTTTGATCAGCCCGACCACCCGGCGCACATCCTCTTCGCGCTGACCGCCGGCCACGATCTCCGCCGGAGTCAAATTCTGCTCCATGTAAGCCGACATGATCGCGTCCAGCACCGCGTACGGCGGCAGGCTGTCCTGGTCGGTCTGGCCGGGGCGCAGTTCGGCCGAGGGCGCGCGCTCGATGATGCGCCGCGGTATCACCTCGCCCAGGCTGTTGCGATATTCGGCGAGGCGATAGACCAGGGTTTTGGCCACGTCCTTGATCGCGGCAAAACCGCCGGCCATGTCGCCGTAGAGCGTGGAATAGCCCACCGCCATCTCCGACTTGTTGCCCGTGGTGAGGACGATGGAGCCGAACTTGTTCGACAGCGCCATCAGCAGCGTGCCGCGGATGCGCGCCTGCAGGTTTTCCTCGGTCGCGTCCGCCGGCAGCCCTTTGAATTCGCCGGCGAGCGCGGCGAGGAACGCGTCGAACATCGGCTTGATTTCGATTTCGTCATAGCGCACGCCCAGGCGCCTGACCATGTCGCGCGAATCGATCCAGCTGATGTCGGCGGTGTACTGCGAGGGCATCATCAGCGCGCGCACCTTGTCCGCGCCGAGCGCATCGCAGGCGATCGCCAGCGTCAGCGCCGAGTCGATGCCGCCCGACATTCCCAGGATCGCGCCGGGGAAGCCGTTCTTGCCGAGGTAATCGCGCACGCCCAGGCACAGCGCGCCGTATACGGAAGCCTCGAAGGACAGGGCCGGCGCGCGTGCGCCGGGCTGCGGCACGCCGTCGACGATGTCGATGTAGTCCAGCGCCTCCTCGAAAAAAGGCAGCTGGTGCGTCAGCGCTCCTTGCGCATCGAGCGCAAAGGAAGCACCGTCGAACACGAGTTCGTCCTGGCCCCCGACGAGGTTGGCATAGACGATCGCCAGACCGGTTTCGGCGGCGCGGTTGCATGCCACCGCCAGACGCGAGGCATGCTGGCGCGTGTGATAGGGCGAGGCATTCAGCACCAGCAGCACCTGGGCCCCGGCGGCGCGCGCGAGGCGCGGCGCTTCGGCGCGCCACACCTTGCGCTGATGCGCGGCCGCGCCGTGCTGCTCGGCACTGGCGCCGGCTTCCACCGGTCCCTGCTCGCCCCACAGGTCCTCGCAGATGTTGAGCCCCAGGCGCACACCGTGCACCTCGAACACCACCGGCTCGCCGCCGGGCTCGAAGTAGCGCTCCTCGTCGAACACCGTGTAATTGGGCAGATTGCGCTTGCGATAGGTCGCCGCGATCCTGCCTTCCTGCAGCAGCGATGCGGCGTTGTAGCGCCTGCCTGCCGCGAGTTGCGGATGGCCGACAACGACCGTGATTCCGCGCACCGCCGCAGCGAGCCGGTCCAGGGCCGCCGCGCAATCGCGAAAGAATCCGTCGCGCAGCAGCAGGTCCTCGGGCGGATAGCCGCACAGCGACAGCTCGGGCGTCAGCAGGATCTGCGCACCGCCGGCTTTGGCGCGCTCGGCGCAATCCAGGATTTTGGCGGCGTTCCCCGCAAGGTCGCCGAGTACGCAGTTCATCTGCGCGACGGCGATTTTGACCGTGTTGCTCATCGGCGGATTATAACGCTTGCAGCGCGCCGGCCCATCGCCAATAATCCGCTACATCAACGACATCGACGCGCGAGTTCGCCCATCCACGCGCCTCCCCTTCACCATGCGTTCGCTGCCGCATTAACCGCGCCGCCAGGACCCGCCAATTGCCCGAATTCGACTTGCGTGTACTCGATGATCTGAGCGGCGTCGATGCTGCGCAATGGAACCGGCTCGCGCCCGGCCATCCGCTGCTGTCATACGAGTTCTTCGACGCCCTGCATAGCAGCGCTTGCGCCAGCGCGGACAGCGGCTGGCTGCCGCAATTCCTGACACTGTGGGACAGGGCCGCACCCAATGGCGTGAGCGGGCCGGCTGTCCGGCAACTTCGGGCGGCGATGCCGCTTTATCTCAAGTCGCATTCCTATGGCGAATACGTGTTCGACTGGGCCTGGGCCGACGCCTACCAGCGCCACGGCCTCGCGTATTACCCCAAGCTGCTCGCCGCCATCCCGTTCTCGCCGGTCTCGGGGCCGCGCCTCCTGGCCACGACCGACGCCGAGCGCGCCGCCCTGGTGCGCGCGGCGCTGGACCTCGCGCAGCATGCCTCGTCGCTGCACGTGCTGTTTCCGCAGCCGCAGGAAGCACTGTTGATGCAGGCCGCCGGCATGATGCTGCGCTCCGGCGTGCAGTTCCACTGGCGCAATCCGGGTTACGCTTCGTTCGACGAATTCCTCGCGCAGCTGTCGCACGACAAGCGCAAGAAAATCCGGCAGGAGCGGCGCAAGGTGGGCGACGCGGGCGCGACCTTCCGCCGCTTGCGCGGCGACGAAATCAGGGACAGCGACTGGGCATTTTTCACGCGCTGCTACAAGCACACCTACCGCGAGCACCGCTCCACGCCCTATCTCAACCTGGAATTCTTCCAGCGCCTGGGGCAGACCATGCCGCAGCATGTGCTGCTGATCGTGGCCGAACTCGAGGGCAAGCCGATCGCCAGCGCGCTCAATCTGTACTCGCAGCAAACCCTGTTTGGCCGCTACTGGGGCGCGCTGCAATACCTGCCCTGCCTGCATTTCGAAACCTGCTACTACCAGGCGCTGGAATTCTGCATCGAGCAGAAGATCGGGGTATTCGAGGGCGGCGCCCAGGGCGAGCACAAGCTCGCGCGCGGCTTCCTGCCGGTGAAAACACTATCGGCGCACTGGCTGGCGCATCCCGAGTTCTCCGACGCGGTCGAGCGTTTCCTCGAACGCGAGCAACAGGGCATCGCGCGCTACGTGGACGAACTCAACGAACACAGCCCGTTCAAAACCATAAACGGCGGGGAATGATCTCCGCGCGCGGCAGGAAACGGCGCGAGCGCGGAAGCTTCGGACCGGGGTGCGGCTTGCCGGGAAGGCGGTAAAATGGCGCACCTCTCTGCATTCACCACTTCTGGACAGGCCCCCATGATCGACAAACCCATCACCCTCACCGACCTGCACAAACTGCGCAGCGAAGGCAGCAAGATCGCCATGCTCACCGGTTACGACGCGAGCTTCGCCGCGCTGCTGGAGAACGCCGGCGTCGAAAGCATCCTGGTGGGCGATTCCCTGGGCAATGTGGTGCAGGGGCACGGCACCACGCTGCCGGTCACCCTGGCCGACATGGTCTACCACATGGGCTGCGTTGCGCGCGGCGCGAAACGTGCGTTCCTGATCGGCGACATGCCCTTCGGCAGCTATCAGGAAAATGCCGAACAGGCATTTCGCAACGCCGCGCAGCTGATGGCGGAAGGCGCGCACATGGTCAAACTGGAAGGCGGAGCGACCTTTGCGCAGACCACGGAATTCCTGGTGAAACGGGGTATACCGGTGTGTGGCCATCTCGGCCTCACGCCGCAGTCGGTACATCAGTTGGGCGGTTTCCGCGTGCAGGGCAAGACCGAGGACGCGGCCAGGCAGTTGATCGAAGATGCGCTCGCGCTGGAGCGCGCGGGCGCCGGGCTGATCGTGCTCGAAGCGATTCCGGCAAAGCTTGCCGCCGAGGTCACGGCCAGCCTGTCGATTCCGACCATAGGCATAGGCGCAGGGCGCGATTGTTCCGGCCAGGTCCTGGTGCTGTATGACCTATTGGGCGTGTTCCCGGGCAGGAAGGCAAAGTTTGTGAGGAATTTCATGGACGGGGCCACGAGCATCCAGCAGGCAGTGGAGAACTACGTGCGCGCGGTGAAGGACGGTTCCTATCCGGGACCGGAACACAGTTTTTAGCCGGTCTTGCGCAGGCCGCCCAGCAACGCGGCTACCTGGCGCCCCGGCTGCCGCGGCGCCGGCCGCGGCGGCTCGGCCGCGGCGGGAGCAGCGCTGCTCGGTACGTAAGGCGCGGAAAAAATCGTGTCTACCGGCTTCGCCGGCGTCTTCGGGCCGTGCGCACGCCCGTTGCGCGTCAGGCTGCTGCCGCGCTCCGGGCGGCGATCGGGCCGCTCGCGCTCGGTGTGCATCAGCGCCGACACGCCCGAGGCGTCCGGCTCGAAGCCGGGAATGATGGTCTGCGGTATGCGTTGCTTGATGAATTTCTCGATTGCCGCCAGTTTCTCGTGCTCGTCGGCACACACCAGCGAAATGGCGCGGCCGGTGGAGCCGGCACGGCCGGTGCGGCCGATACGGTGCACGTAATCTTCAGGCGCGCCGGGCAACTCGAAATTGATCACCGCCGGCAACTCCTGGATATCCAGGCCGCGCGCGGCCACGTCGGTCGCCACCAGCACCGGCGTCTTGCCGGACTTGAAATCGGCCAGGGCCTGAATCCGTTCCACCTGCGATTTGTCGCCGTGGATCGCGGCAGCATGGATACCGTCTTTCTGCAGCTGATAGGCGAGGCGATTCACGCCGAGGCGCGTGCCGCCGAATACCAGCACCTGCGACAGGTTCTGCGTGCGCACCAAGTGGGCGAGCAGGTCGCGCTTTCGTTCGCGCCTGACCGGATGCACCTCGTGGCTCACCAGTTCGGTCATGGCGTTGGGCCGGGCCACTTCTATCAGCACGGGATGGTGCAACATATTGTCTGCCAGCCGCTTGATCTCCTCGGAGAACGTGGCCGAAAACAGCAGACTCTGCCGCTTGGCCGGCAATAGCGCGAGGATGCGGCGGATGTCCGGCATGAACCCCATGTCGAGCATGCGATCCGCCTCGTCCAGCACCAGAATCTCGACCTGGCCCAGCATCACCGTCTTTTGCTGCACGTGATCCAGCAAGCGTCCGGGAGTTGCCACCAGAACCTCTACGCCGGCGCGCAGCATCTGAATCTGCGGGACGATGTCGACACCGCCGAACACCACGCCCGGACGCAGCCCCAGGTGCTTGCCGTAGTCGCGCACACTCTCGGCAACCTGCGCGGCGAGCTCACGCGTCGGCGTGAGGATCAGCGCGCGCACCGGATGGCGTGCGGGCGAAGCGCTGGTGTTGGCATGCGGCGCCAGCCGCTGCAACAGCGGCAGGGTAAAGCCTGCCGTCTTGCCGGTGCCGGTCTGGGCGCCGCCCATGACGTCGAGTCCCTGCAGGATCACGGGGATGGCTTGCGCCTGAATCGGGGAAGGCTCGGTGTAACCCTTGTCGGTGACTGCGCGCAGCAACTCCGGCAGCAGACCAAGATCTGAAAAGGAGGCGACGGTCATAAACCCTGCAGTCGGAGGCGCGAGGGCAAAGCTGCATTAACGCTGGATAAGTTCGCTGATATGTCCACGTGTGACCAGATTGGGCGGCACTGTCGGGCAGGTCCGCCGTGATGAAACGAAGGCCCAATTATAGGCCCGTCGCGCCCTGCCTGCTCGCCTATCGGGCGCGATTTCCGCCCTAGAGCGGGTCAATCAGCTAAAATCATTGATTTATAGGCCCTGTTTCCTTCCGCTGTCTCAAACATGAGTCGATCCGGCGCCTTCCAGGTGGTGATTCCCGCGCGCTACGCTTCCAGCCGCCTGCACGCCAAGCCGCTGGCCGACATCGCCGGCAAACCCATGGTGGTGCATGTGGCCGAGCGCGCCCGCGAAAGCGGCGCCGAAGCGGTCTGGGTGGCGACCGACCACCAGCAGGTGTTCGACGCGGTGCGAAGCTACGGCCACCAGGCGCTGATGACGCGCGCCGATCACGCCACCGGCACCGACCGCATTGCCGAGGCGGCGCAGCAACTGGGGTTCGCCGAGGACGAAATCGTGGTCAACGTGCAGGGCGACGAGCCGCTTATCGCCCCGCAACTGATCCGCGCGGTGGCGCAATCGCTGGCTGGGGACGCAGAGTCGAGCATCGCCACGGCCTGCCACCCGATCACCGACACCGAGTCGTTGCTCAATCCCAACGTGGTGAAAGTGGTGCTCGACCATTCCGGCCACGCGCTTTATTTCAGCCGCGCGCCGATACCCTATCCCCGAGATAGTTTTGCGCTAAATCAAAGCGCGCTGCCGGCCGGGCTGCCAAGCTACCGTCATATCGGCATCTATGCCTACCGCGTCCGGTTCCTGAAGCTTTACCACCGGCTGGAGCCGGCGGCGATCGAACGCTTCGAAGCGCTGGAGCAGTTGCGCGCGCTTTGGCACGGGTACCGCATCGCGGTTGCCGTGACCGAGCATACGCCGGAAGCAGGCGTGGATACCGCGGAAGACCTGGAGCGCGTGCGCCTGAGCTTCGCCACCCGTGCGCGTCCAGCCTAGGGTGGATGCAGGGATCCAGCAGCTGTCCAGGATTACAAGGAGCTTACAATGCGATTCATACTGTTGGGACCGCCCGGCGCAGGCAAAGGAACACAGGCGAGTTTCATTTGCAAAAAATACGGCATCCCGCAGATCTCCACCGGCGACATGCTGCGCGCGGCGATCAAGGCCGGCACTGAGCTCGGCCTGAAGGCGAAGAAACTCATGGACGCCGGTCAACTGGTTTCGGACGAAGTCATCCTCGATCTGGTGAAGCACAGAATCGCTGAACCCGACTGCGCCGGCGGCTTTCTGTTCGACGGCTTTCCGCGCACCCTGGCGCAGGCCGAATCCATGAAAGACGCAGGCTTGCATATCGACTACGTGATCGAGATCGCCGTTCCCGACGAGGAAATTATCCAGCGCATGAGCGGCAGGCGCGTACACCCGGCCTCCGGACGCAGCTACCACGTCAAGTTCAATCCGCCCAAGGTCGCGGACAAAGACGACCTTACCGGCGAACCCCTGATCCTGCGCCCGGACGATCGGCCCGAAACCGTCAAGGAGCGCCTGCACGTGTATCACGCACAAACCCAGCCGCTGATCGAATACTATTCAAATTGGCAGGCCAGGGGCGATGCGCAGGCGCCCAGGCACTGCAAGGTCTCCGGCACCGGCACGGTAGAGCAGATTCGCGACCGCGTTTTCACTGCGCTTAAGTAATACGAGCGTAGGGGAAAGACGCGCAGAGGGATAGCACGCGCCGAGGAATTCCTGGGCTCCCCTCCGATCCCCCTTAGCTCTTAACCGAGGGATTCTCATGTCCAGCCACATCCGACGCATTGCCATCTGCACCGGGGGTGGCGACGCCCCGGGCCTGAATGCCGTCATCCGCGCGGTGGTCATCGGCGCCGCCAACCGCGGCTGGGAATGCTACGGCATCCGCGAGGGATACAACGGGATACTGTTCCCCGAACGCTATCCCGAGGGCGGCGTGTTCCGCCTCACCCGGGAAAGCGTGCGCGGGATCGCCAGCCAGGGGGGCACGATTCTGGGCACGACCAACAAGGGCAACCCGCTGGAATTCCCGATGAAAATGCCGGACGGAAGCATACGCAAGGTCGATCGCACGGACGAGATCGTGGAATTCTTCGCCAAGAAGGAACTGGATGCGCTGGTATCGGTCGGCGGCGACGGCTCTCTCACCATTGCCAACGCGCTGCACCTGAAGGGTCTGCGCGTCATCGGCGTGCCCAAGACCATCGACAATGATCTGGACAAGACGTTCACGACCTTCGGTTTCGACACGGCGGTGGCCTTCGCCACCGAATGCCTGGACCGACTGCACAGCACGGCCGAAAGTCATCAGCGGGTGATGGTGGTGGAGGTGATGGGGCGCTATGCCGGCTGGATCGCGCTGCACGCGGGCATCGCCAGCAGTGTCCAGGCTATCCTGATTCCGGAAATCCCCTTCGATCTGGACAAGGTTGCCGCCAAGATCCGCGCACGAGACAGCGCGGGACGCATGTATTCCATCGTCGTCGTGGCCGAGGGCGCCGAACCCGCCGGCGGCCATCGCGAGATTCTGGAGCCGGCCGAGATCGGCCACGCAGAACGACTGGGCGGGATCGGCGAAAGAATCGCCAGGGTATTGCAGGATCGAACGGAAAAAGATACGCGCGTGGTCGTGCTGGGCCATCTGCTGCGCGGCGGCAGCCCCACCTCCTTCGATCGCCTGGCTGCGCTGCGCTTCGGCACCGCTGCCGTGCGCGCCCTGGCGGAGAACCAATCGGGCGTCATGGTGGCCCTGGCCTTTCCCAACGTGAACTACGTCGCCCTCGAGGACGTCGCCGGCCGGATGAAGGGCGTCCCGCTGGACTGCGACACTCTTCAGACCGGCAGGGACATGGGAATCGCGTTCGGGGATTGAGCGCCGGCTTCGGAAGGGCTTTGTCCAAGCCGCTGTTTCCACGGCGTCTCAGTTGCCGTCGCATGCGAAGAGCCGTCATTGCGCGCTCTGCGCGCCAACCGTGATTTCTGAACGGATGAAAAACCATCCGTTCAGAAATCACGGTTATGGATAAAGACAGTGCGGGGGCGTTAATCCGAGATCCTCGATTGCGCACGGATGTGCTTTTCATCCGTGCGCAATCGAGGGTCCGCGCGGACGGGGCGCCGTCGGCGCAAGCTCAAGCTCAATCAACGTGGACAGTGACAGCATCTCATCCGCGCAAGCTGAATCGCAAACTTCTATTTCAC
>VFSW01009050.1_pt1 | contig 14232 bp, 12 predicted proteins | sample 5358111 | NCBI WGS metagenome assembly VFSW01 (sample SAMN11554181, study PRJNA540505) | mine drainage metagenome | isolation source: sediment from site ElyBrook_90M | place: USA: Ely Copper Mine, Vershire, VT | collected 2017
ATTTATAACAGATGGGGGTCGGAGGTATGGAAAGCCAACTCCTATAACAACACTTCCGTGGTATGGAATGGAAATAACTTACAGGGGCAGCCTTTGCCCGACGGCACTTATTTCTATATTGTGCAGGTATCAGGCGTTTCTTACAAAGGCTGGGTACAGCTTACAAGATAATGCAACCATCGTGCATCAAGGCATTATTTGCAACAATAATTTCTTAATAAGCTTTCAAACTCTATGTATCTCCTTTGCCTTTACAGAGGCCAACTATTATGAGTTATGTGCTGCCGGTAAAATCAATTCGTATTCACAGGCGGCTGACCTTCAGGAATAATATTGATCGTTTTCAGGCTTTCCGTCATCTGCCCGATAAAGTCTCCGGGGTTTCTGCAATAACATTTGTAAATAAATTTAACCAGTCTTCCATTTGCATCAGTAAAGCCATCCAGCTCATTAAGCTGCAAACTGTCTATTTTCATAGACAATTCACTAATTATAAAATGCTTGCCATTAATATCCTTAAGGTAGAACTGACGTTGTGCCGAGGCTTTAGCGTCTAAGGACTTGTAATATTCCATTATTGTATTCATCAGCCCTGCATTTACGGTAATGTACTCTTCACAGTCGGGGTTAAATGTTTGTATAATCGTGAACTGGTAGATTGAATCACTAAGGTCGGAGTATTGAAAATCGGAATTAGTGCTTAAACAGCAATCGTATTTCCTTGAAGCAAACCGGTGAAGTTTAACTTCTGCACAATGGTATTCCCCGTAATTTACTGCTGTATAAAAGGTATCGAGTGCGGCGGGCAGATACACCGACACAATTCCCAGCCCGTTTGATAATCTGACTGACTTTTGTGAATATCCTTGCAGACTATCTGGATTACTTTTGACCGTACAACCAGCTAACAATGCATAAAGAAACCCTAAACGAAATGCTGAATTGGGGAAGGAATATCGCATAACGGACAAATTTATAAAATTCTGCTTATGATTGGCCTAATTGATAAGTCAATGGCCATAAATTTTAAATGTTAAAGTCTGTAATTACCCTTTGATGTCCGGTAGGAATATCCTGCCTTTTTCAGATATATCCAAGTAGTTTATAGCAAACATCGCCCATCCATTCATGGAGTAATACATCCCATTCCTGCAAGGCAGATTTATCGGGTAAAAACATATAATCAAACTGGAACTTCATCGAACCGGAGTAGCGGTCAACCGAAAACCTGTCGGTGTGCACCCCAGCTTTTAAAAAGCAGCGGTAGGCTCTTGGCATGTGCGATGCAGAGGTTATCAGCAGATAATTGCCCCCGGGTGCGGCACTGTCTAAAATCGGTTTTGCAAACATGGCATTCTCATGAGTGTTGCGCGACCTTGATTCTATTAATATATCAGAAGGAGGCACACCAATTGCGATAAGGTAATTTCGTGCCACAGGCGCTTCCAGATTACCGGGCAACAACAGGCTTCCTGATCCGCCTACCACCAGTATTTTTTTTATCCTGCCTTCATGATACAAATTTAAACCCTGAAAAAGCCTGTCAGAACCCCTGTCGAACTGCACACGCTTTAGTTTAGGGTCATAACTCATCATACCGCCAAGTACTATTCCAATATCATAGGTTTTTGCTAATTGCGAATCGGCAACTGCAGGATATTCGTATGCATGCATAAACTCATTTACAATAAAGTTGTTGGTAAAAAAGCAATAAACAAGCAGTGTTGCAATCAAAAAACGTTTTCGGCGTACCGCATTACTGCTAAATACTGCTAAAAGCAGAAGAATGAGAATCCACATTACAGGTTCTATAAGAAACTCCAGCAGCTTGGAAAAAAGAAAAAACATGGCTATATATAATTTTAGGTTCGGGTTACCCGGGTATTCCAACAAAAATACCGGTAACGTAACGGCAAAACCCCTTCGCTTACAGATGTGATGAAAGCCTTCTTTATTGCGGCTGTGCACATAGCTTTCATATTATTCCCGTATAGTTTTGAGGAGTTATGCGTTTTAGTTCATCCTTAATTTTCCGGCTAACATCAAGTGATTCAATAAATGCCTGTATACTGTCGCGGGTAATTATCTCATTGGTGCGTGTAAGTTCTTTCAAAGCCTCGTATGGTTTGTGGTAGCCCTCGCGGCGGAGTATGGTCTGTATGCCTTCTGCCACTACAGCCCAGTTGCGTTCCAAATCGTTTTCGAGCGCCGAAGCGTTCAGTATTATTTTTCCGAAACCCTTTTTCAGCGAAGCATAGGCAATGAGCGAGTGGGCAAATGGCACGCCCAGGTTGCGGATTACAGTAGAATCGGTAAGGTCGCGCTGCAGCCTGGAAACAGGTAGTTTTGCCGCCAGGTATTCAAACAGTGCATTTGCCAGACCAAGATTGCCTTCGGCATTTTCAAAATCAATAGGATTTACCTTGTGCGGCATGGCGGAGGAGCCAACTTCGCCGGGTTTTATCCTCTGTTTAAAATAATTCATTGAAATATAACTCCACACATCACGGCTAAGGTCAATAAGTATGGTATTGATACGTTTAAGAGTGTCGCATAATGCCGCCAGATCATCGTAATGCTCAATCTGTGTTGTCCATTGCTGTCTCTTCAAACCGATGTATCCGAGGAATTCATCGGCAAACTTTTTCCATTTAACATCAGGGTAAGCTACGTGATGCGCGTTAAAATTGCCTGTGGCACCTCCAAACTTGGCCGTAAAGGGCACCTTATGAAGCATATCCAACTGACTTTTAAGCCGTTCCACAAACACCATAAATTCCTTGCCAACAGTAGTCGGCGATGCGGGCTGCCCGTGGGTATGCGCCAGCATAGGCACGTTCATCTGTTCTTTGGCAAACTGCTCAAGCCAGGATGTAAACTCAAGCAAAACCGGTAGAATGATGCCCGTAAGGCACTCCTTTACGGCCAGAGGTATGGCGGTATTGTTAATATCCTGTGAGGTAAGCGCAAAATGCACAAATTCTTTATAAGGCGCCATTCCGATGTTATCAAACTGTTCCTTAATAAAGTACTCCACGGCTTTCACATCGTGGTTGGTAACCTTTTCAAGGTCTTTGATCCGCTGCGCATGAGCGGAATCGAAATTTATGTAAATCCCGCGGAGCTTTTCGCTTACATTATCTGCATTCTTCTTCGGCAGGGCATCCTTTAATTGGGGTATTCCGCTATGGCAAAGCGAAATAAAGTACTCAATTTCTATCCGCAAACGGTATTTGATAAGCGCCTGTTCTGAAAAGTAATCTGAAAGTTTTTCGCTTACGCTATTATACCTTCCGTCAACCGGAGATATGGCGGTAAGGGTAGTAAGATGGCTCATGGAGCAAAGATAGCGAAGAATTAACACTCGGTTAAATCCGTCTGGTTTTTTAGTGGTATCTTTGCCTAAAATAACACCGTTATGAGGATAAAGGATCCTTACAAGAAGCCCATTTTATCCTCCTGCCCTGCCCTGTTGTTTCTGGCGCTGATTATGGCAACATCCTGCACACATAGTCAGATCAGCGGCAAGCTGGATGATTCCGGGGCATCAATCATTTCCAGTGGTTTTCATCTCACCAGCACAGCGTTAAAAAACGTAGATACCATACCTCCTGTATTTACCTGCGACAGTTCGGATATTTCACCTCCTTTGGAATGGAAGAAGCCGCCGGGTGAGGTAAAATCCTATGCCCTGATTGCGGATGACCCTGACGCTCCCATGGGTGTTTGGGTTCATTGGGTAGTATTTAACATACCTGGTGCATATACCTCCTTACAGGCACACTTCCCTATAGACTCTGTTACTAATTCCGGAATAAGGCAGGGCATCACAAGTTTTGGCACAATGGGCTATCGCGGTCCATGTCCACCCGATGGTGTTCATCATTATTATTTTAAACTATTCGCCCTTGATACCATATTAAACTTACCCTGTGCAGCCACAGGTGAAAAAAAACTTATAGAGGCAATGAAAGGTCATATAATTACAGAAGCCGGATTAATGGGGCTTTATAAAAGAAAATTAAAGAACATAAAATGAGAGTCGGAAAGATTAGGGGTGTTTTGTAATTAAAGCCGTATTTTTTTGTTACTTTGTAGTTTGAATGCACTCCTTCCTTAAATATATTTGCATAGCACTGCTCATTCCGCTTTTTCTGTCATGTACCAAGACCGCACATGAGAAAAAGATAAGAGACAGCTCCGCACTATCCTTTAAATGGAGTGCCAAGGTGGACAGCCTGCTGCACGACACATCCAAAACAAGACGCTTTGTTAAGATCCTGAAGTTAAAAATACTGCAATCGGGTTCCGATACCGATGCTATTAACAATTTGAATCAGCTTGCCTCAAAATCAGGCTTTCAGGCTATTTATTTTGCAGACGAAGCGCGTAAACAATCTCAAAAAATCGGTTATACCTATGGCTTAATCAATTCACTTTGCGAAAGGGCGCGCTACTTTATTGGCCTGGGAAAGGCCGATTCGGGTGAAAGGGATTTGCAGAAAGCTGCCATGGTTGCACAAAAGAGCGGCTCTGAAAGGCTTGTAGTCCAGGAGCTGTATTGGAAGGGTGAAATATATTTCGACCACTCCGAATTTAAAAAGGCCGTGGATATATTAAATGAAGCCGAGAATACCGCTGATTCTTCTGGATACAAACCGCTTATTGCAGACTGCCTTGCCGCACTCGGCGACGCTTCACGCATGGATTATAATTACTTCGACGCTCTTGGATATTACAACAGGGCTATTCAGGCTGCTAATGAAATAAACGATTCGGCAAGGGCGGTCAACTGCATATTATCGGTAGGAGAAGTTTACAGCCTCAAAGCCGAATACACCACGGCCCTGTTTTATTATGACTACTGCCTGAAAATGGTAAAAAATTCTAAAAATAAGGCAAAGGAAGCGTATTGCCTCTATTCCTTCGGACAGGTGTATAAGCAACAATCGGATAACGTTAAAGCCCTTGACTACTTCGGAAGAGCCATTGAAACAGCCATGGAGGTGGATGATCAGAAGGACATAGCCGCCAGCTATTCTGCAATTGCATCCATATATACAGCCGAAGCCGAATATGCCAAATCGCTCGAATACTTCAACAAAGCTGTGAAGATTGAAACGGAAATTGATAATAAGGAAGGTTTGGACTATGTATTCCTGGGAATAGGAGACATATACAGGCAGCAGCGCGATTTTGAGAACGCTGTTAAGTATTACGGTATGGCCATGGATATGGCAAAAGAAGTAGGCAATAAAGGCTTGTATAATACTGCCATTACCCTGCTCGGTAAGGTGTACGGTGATCAGGGTAATTTTGTTGAGGCCCTGAATTATTATAACAAGGTTATTGGGCTTGCCGAAGCGATTGAAGACGACGGCAACCTCGGAGACTGCCTGTTTAGTATAGGGCAGGTTTACAGCAACCTTCAATACGACGACGAGGCTTTAGGCTATTTTAGCCGCGCCCTGGAAATTGGCAACCGCATAAAATCAAAGCATCTTATTGCCTCATGTCTTTGCAGCATAGGCAATATTTATATGAATAAGAATTCTGCCAAGAAGGCAAAGCAATATGCGGCGCAAAGTTTGGAAGTAGCGAGGGAAAGCGGGGAACCCTTACTGATTCAGAATGCAGCCGGCCTTTATTCGCAGGCAGCCAAAAATATGGGCGATTTTAAAAACGCCCTTGCCATGCATGAACTATATTCAAAAACAAAGGATAGCGCCACCAATGTGGAAGAGGTAAAAAGGTTCTCAACCATGGAATATACAACCAAGGAAGAGCAACTTAAGATGCAAGCCGAAAAAACAAAGGAAATATTTGCCGCCGAACAATCAAAAAATGAAGCGGAACTGAAAAGACAAAGAACTTTGCGCTACACCTTTACCTTCGGCTTCCTGCTTGTACTTGTTTTCATGGTAGTTATATTCAGGGCATTGCAGCAGAATAAAAGGAAAACACTTATCATCACTCAACAAAAAGAAGAGGTTGAAAAGCAACGTGCCATATCTGAACAGCACAGGGCTCTTGCCGAGGAAAAAAACAAAGAGGTACTAGATTCCATCACCTATGCCAAGAGGCTTCAGGATGCCATTTTACCGCCGATCAAACTCATAGAGCAGCTACTACCCGATTCTTTCATCATTTACAAGCCCAAGGCCATTGTTGCCGGCGATTTCTATTGGCTGGAAAAATGCCAAACCAAGAACAGTGCGGAAGAAGTGATACTTATTGCCGCTGCCGACTGCACAGGACACGGAGTTCCAGGAGCCATGGTTAGCGTAGTATGCAGCAATGCACTGAACAGGGCTGTTAAAGAATTTCATTTGACGGAGCCGGGTAAAATACTTGATAAAACAAGAGATCTGGTGCTTGATACCTTCGCCCAGCGGAATGATACCCATTTACAGCAGGCTGCAGGGCACCGAATCGCCGACATAAAGGACGGAATGGATATTTCGCTGCTGGCTATCTGCAATGACAGGTCGGCAAACGGCTCCATAAAAGTTGAATGGAGCGGTGCCAACAGCCCGTTGTGGTACATACAAGATAATGAAATGAAGGTGATAGTTGCCGATAAGCAACCCATAGGAAGGCGTGACAAACTCACGCCGTTTACCACACACACACTATACCTGAACAAGGGAGATACCATTTACCTGTTCAGCGACGGGTATGCCGATCAATTCGGAGGCAACGAAGGCAAGAAGTTCAAAAGCAGGCAGCTGCAAGCCAAGCTTAAGGAAATGACTCTTCATACCCTGAAAGAACAGGGCGAACAGCTATACCGTATATTTGAAACCTGGAGAGGTTCGCTCGAGCAAGTGGATGACGTACTTATGATTGGTATAAAGGTATAGCCCCATCTTCCCCTCCTTGACCTGACTTACAGTTCACCTCGTTTTTCCTTTATTATACAGCCGTATATTCATTTTCTAACAAATGTCTGATAACTTGTGAGGAAAAAAATATCATCCTCGCGGCCGAACATTTTTATTAGTTTTATCTTTATACCATTTTTAAGATATGATGGTTCTAACCTTTAATCTACTACCCGCTTAATGGAAAATAATAAAGCAATTCTAGTACTTGAGGACGGAATGGTGTTTCAGGGCCACGCCGCCGGCATGACCGGAACCGCAACGGGTGAACTTTGCTTTAATACCGGTATGACAGGATATCAGGAGATATTCACAGATCCGAGCTATTACAGTCAAATTTTGGTCGCCACCCATGTACATATAGGCAACTACGGAGTGGAGGATCATGAATCGGAATCGGCTGGAATAAAGATTGCAGGTCTGGTGTGCCGTAGTTTCAATGAAATACCTTCACGCAAACGCGCCAGCGGCTCACTGAAGGACTATTTCATTAAGAATAAAATTGTTGCAATTTCAAATATAGATACCCGCGCCCTGGTGCGCCATCTGCGGGATAAAGGTTCTATGAACGGGATTATTTCCTCGGAGCTGACCGACATTGCGGAGCTGAAAAAACTATTGAAAAAAGTTCCCTCCATGTCCGGCCTTGAACTATCTTCGAAAGTAACCAGCCACAATAGTAAGGAATTCGGAAAACCGGATTCCGAAATAAGGATAGCCCTGATGGATATGGGTTATAAGCGCCACATTGAAGAATGCCTTACCGATCGGGGGTGTCTTGTAAAGGTGTTTCCGATGAACACCACCTATGCCGAAATGTTGAAATGGAACCCGGGCGGTTTTCTTATATCCAATGGTCCGGGCGACCCTGCTGCAATGAAAGCAGAAATACAAGAGGTATCCAAAGTTATTACATCAGGCTTGCCGGTAATGGGTATTTGCCTGGGGCACCAACTCATTGCACTTGCAAACGGAATACCCACCTATAAGATGCATACCGGCCACCGCGGCATAAACCACCCTGTAAAAAACCTCGAAACGGGCAGATGTGAAATTACATCGCAGAATCATGGCTTTGCCGTTAGTGAAAAGGAATTAAAGATGTCGAAGAACACGAGTATAACGCATATTAACCTGAACGACGGCACAATAGAAGGAATACGGCTCACCGATTATCCGGTATTTGCAGTGCAATACCACCCCGAAGCCGCTCCTGGCCCGTTGGATGCCCGGTATCTATTTGATGATTTTGTTGCTTCTGTAAAAAACCATAAGGTAAAGAGCACGGACAAACGTACCCGCGTATCTACCTGACAGCTGCAAAGATCCACCCAGCCCCTTCTCCTCTGCCGAAACAGGGAAAAGTAAGCACAGCCATTATTTTTTCTTCGCAGGCTTACTTTTAGAGGCTACAGGTTTCTTTTCTTTTGTTGCTGCAGCCTTCTTAGGGGCCGGAGCCTTTTTTTCCTCTGCAGGTTTTGTCTTTTTCTCGGTAGCTGCCTTTTTCGGTTTTCCAGAGCTGGCTTTTACGGGCTTCTTCTCGGCTGCCACTTTTTCATGAACCTCTTCAGCAGGTTTTTGAACCGCTGGGGAAGCAATCCGGGTATTTACCACTTCGGCCGGCGTCTCAACTATTTTTTCGACCAACCTGCCGGGAACAATACCGGTCTGTGCTGCCATAAGCTTTTCTTCCACAGCCTTTGGAACCTTTTTATCCTTTTTAACCCTCGGCACAAAAGGAGGTTTTTTATGCTTATTTCTTTTGCGTGTAACTCCATAAGAGTGTCTCCATATTTTCCCTTTGCGGGATCTGCTGTCTCCTTTTCCCATTTGTTTTAATTTAAGTGCGCAAATGTATAAAAATAATTGAGTTCATGGAATTATGAAAAAATTTGGTAATGGGTCAGTTTGAAATTAATTATAGGAATAAGTTATTATCTTCCAACCCCAAACCATATTTCAATTCATGAATGGTCCGAAAAAACAGGCCGTCTTAAGTCAAATATGAAGCGGTAACCAAACAATATACGCTATACTCTGCCAATAATTGCATGCTACGCCTATACTTAGGTCGAATATTACGAAACTATTTTAAATTTGCCGGTAATAAGGGTTGTTTATATCCCGACCGCCATGCGCATAAAAATAGCACTCACATTATTGCTCTGTATAGCATTTGCCATAATACCACGCTTGCAAATACAGAGCCTGAAAAACAAAGCAATCATGCAGGCGCGCGATATGGGCGATACCCTTATTGCCCGTATAAACAATAAACTGTATTATACGGTAAAAGCCGATGGCAGCTACCAGGTAACGGATGATTCGGTGGTTTTTCACCCTTACAACCCGTTAGATACCACAGGCGACATTTATTTGAGATATGTTGCTGAAATCAATGAATTGCTGAAACACCTTCGCCACGGCGACACCATAAATAATTATTTTATGGCCGACATGAAATTTTCTTTCACCGATCTCACCGACCTATCCCCTGCTAAACAAAAAAAATCACCCCGCCTGGATGATAAAAGCCGGATTTTGCTTAAGCATGTAAAGGCACAGAAAATAAACGCGAAAGAGAAGCTTTCCGAAAAACGCTTGAGCGCCCTTTACAGAAAAAGAACGGAAAATGACGTTCCGTTCAGCAAGCCTATCGTATTCAATAACTGTGTCTTTGGCCCAATTATCGCCGATACTTCATCCAATATGTATGAAGACGATGCGGGGAAGAAATCAAGACATGAATTTTTGGAAGATGTGATAATGATAAATTGCACGTTTACAGCCGGAATGGAGATTAGCGACTGCGATTTCAATAAAGATTTTGAACTGGCAGGTCAGTTGCTTAGCCCAAGCCCTTCATTGATTGAGAATTGCAATTTTCTCGGAATCTGTTACCTTTATAGTTCACCCGAACTCGGCAACTGGCAGAGCTATTTCAACTTCAGCCACTGCTCCTTCGCCAATCCTTTTATTTTTACGGCAACCAATTCCGATCGCGCTCACTTTACCCTGGAACGGTGCAACATGCATGATATTTTTTCTTTTGGAAGAAGTGTACCCGACTATGCCTTAAAAAAGTTCAGGCTTACCTATTCTGACAGGCATTTTTTTTACCGCCTCGACCAATATGCCGATTGGTACTCGGATTTTCTCCGCAGCAAATACGGCGATGAACCCGAAAGCGATAATGATACCATTGAAGATTTTGCGCCCAACGACCGTATAGTCTATAATGTGCTTGTAAAGAACTCAAGAATAAAGGTTCTGGATTTAGCCAATGCAAACCTTTTCAATTGCAGCTTTGAGAACTTGGTTATAGAACAGGCCGCCGATGTTACAGATTGCAACTTCTCCTATTCAGATGGCTATAAGGGCAAACTCGCTCTGGAGGACTTGTCGTTCCCGAGGAATGATGCAGTGCTTTATGCAGGTTACAAAACCTTTTCTCCCGAAGCCATGAAGCTTGGTATATATCTGGAAAAAATAAAGATACATCCTTATGTACACAACTATTTTGATTCCACTACCGATTTTCTTGAAGACAATTCCAATTTCTACAACTCCATTAAAGATTATTGCGCAGCCAAGTTTACCAACGGCGAAACTGTTACCGCCCTGAAGGCGCGTTATGAGCATGAAAAAAGCGACTGGGAAAGGGAGTACTATGGCGCCCACTTAAGGCATAGCGCAGGAGTGGGCGATTTTTTTTCAAGCTTGATTCACTGGTCGCTGGGCTGGTTTTTAGAAGCAACCGTATCAACGGGGTACAAGGGCGAAACCAAGTTCTTCCTTTGGGTTGTTATTTTAATTATTGCATTCAGCATAATCTATTACTTCAGGCATCATGATGCGGTAATAGACTACCTCAACTCAATGTACAACAAGAGTGAAAGCGATCTGGCTCATTATTCCACTATGAAAGTCTATAAATCATTCAATGGCATACGCGATTATATGCGATGCCTGTGGTTCAGCTGCCTGGTGTTTGTTGACCCGCGCCTGCCGATTACCTTTTTCAACCTGCGAGTAGGGCTGTTCGGCCTGGTGCTTGCCGAATGGCTTTGCGGCCTGACGGCCATACTGCTTTTCCTTGTTTTCCTGGCCAGCAATTATCCGTTTATTCATAGTTTGATTGGGATTTAAACGGTAATACTTCAAAACGCCCATCCCCTGTTCTATCCGAATCTGCCAGGGTAATATCCGGATCAAAGTTCGGCAATAATAATTTAACCTTTCACCTGTAAATCCGATTTCAAATAGGCCGCGATACTGTGCGAAGGTTCCCACCTAAGTATCGTCTTAGCCTTAGTAATATCGGCAAAAGTAATATCAGCCTCGCCTTCGCGTTTTTCAATAAAACGGTATTTAGCGGAAATCATTTTCGCCAGATCCAGCACCGATAATGTTGAGCCGTTTCCAATGTTGAATGCGGTATTCAGTTTATGCGGATGAATGGCGGCAAGGTAATTGGCATGAGCCAGGTCGCTCACATGAATAAAGTCGCGCTTTTGTTGTCCGTCTCCCGTAATCAGGAGTTCTTCATTATTCCTTTTCCGGTTTAAAAATATGCCCACAACGCTGCTGTATGCGTTAAACTTGTTGGCGGGATTAAAGCTGCGGGGGCCATAGGGATTAAAATAGCGGAGGGTAACATAATCGAGTGGAAAACGCGTAGCAATTAGTTCCAGATACTTTTCAAACTCATACTTCTGGAAGGCATAAGGGCTTAAGCAGTTCACGGGTTCATCTTCTGCGGTGGGAATATTTTCCGGAGTGCCGTAAATGGCGCTCGAGCCACTGTAGATAAGCCTCGGGTAATGCTTTTCATGTATCATCACCTCAATCAGATGCACCGCATTTAACAGGTTGGCGGTTATGTGCTGACTTATCAGCTCAAAACTGGGCTGTATACGCGGCAGGGCTGCAAGATGAAACACCTTGTCAAACTGCTTCAGTGAAGTGATGCCGGTACATTCATTCTCAATAAATTCAAAACGCCTGTTGCCCTTATGAACTGCTATGTTATCGGGCGTACCGGTACTTAAGTTATCAAGGCCTGTTATCTGCCAGTCGGTTTTTTCAAGCAGGTAATCGAGAAGATTAGAGCCTATGAAGCCGGCTACACCGGTTATTAAAACTTTCATTTTTGAACGATATTCAATAAAAAATTAACAAAGCCCCAACGGTAAGCAAGTATTTTACCTGTGCCGTTAATAATTGGGCTTAAAGTTAAAACTTTTGGCGTAAGTAATAATTTCGGACAAGGAGAAAGCGAAATCCAAATCGTGCCTTGAACCTATATACGGGCGGAAACGGAGGGTGTTCTGCATGCTGCCAATGGGCGGCTTTCCGTTATAAATAATCAGTACTTTGGTGTTGGTATATTCACCCAGATTGTTTACCCCCGAATGCGGCGTTATAATAAGCTGACTGTTTGAACATTTCTCCAGTATAATTCGGTTGTCGCCGGATAGGCATAGCTCTATGTTTCCTTCGCTTTTAAAGTCAACACTCATGGCGGGATGGCCAGTTATATACACATTCTTAAAATAGGGACTAACTGCCCGCGCAATTTCCATATAATCCCACGGGCCGCCGTTATTATCCGAGAACGTTTCCTGCTTACGCGGAAATATCACCACGTTCCTGTCCTTATGACCTCCATATACCTTTTCAAGGTTATAGGTTTTCATATATGGGCCTTTTATCAGGAAGTTACGGTGTATGAACCAATAATAAAATTCATCACCAATGTTCCAGAAAGGATATTTTGATTTGTTTTCAAATGCCTTAATAACCTCTTGAACATCGGCAGGCGGCTTGGTACTATTGCCCGATGGACGCACTTCTGAAAAAAAATCCCTTAAAGGCGTGAACTCCGAAATGATGCTATTTCCTGATTCATCAACAAGGAACGGCATATGCAGCTCCATTCCGCAATAATTAATTTTCACCCCCTTGATATTCAGATACATCAGAAATGGCAGATTATGTGCCAGGAAATGACCGAATTCCCCTTTAAATGGTCCGTATGAACATTTTTTTACAAGGATGGTGTACCAGAGTTTGATGTATGCACAGGCAAAACCAATGCCCACTTTCAGCCAAAAAGTAAGCCACGGCAACCCCTTATATTGCTTAGCAAAGTGCCTGTTATCGGAGTATTCACCGGCTGCATATGGACTGGTGGCTGGCTTTATCTGCATGGTACTTTCCTTGCTTTTTTATCCGCTATATTAGCAGCAAACAACATTTGTAAGGCGTGGCGCTTTTATGCCCCACCGAGTTTCCAATCGGCAATATAGCTCTGCTGCCCGACCATATCCGGGATTATTTTTCCACAATAAGCTTTTGGGAATACACTTCGCCATTTACCGAAACCCTGTAAATATATATCCCGTTGGCAAGGGTGCTAACATTTACCGGAATCTTATACCTTCCTGAAGATTGACGGCAATTATTCAGCAAGGGTTCCACCAGTCTTCCGCTTATGTCATACAGCCCCACACAAACCGTGGCACTGCCCGGAATAGAATAAATAATGTTGGATTGTATGCTTGCCGGATTGGGATATGCTTCCTCCAGGCTGACCTGATTGCCCGGTTCATCGACGGCGCTTACCACACCAAGCGAAAGATCATCAATTAGTGCCCATGAGTTAATATCAGGGTTGAAGGTAGAAAAATTGACTATTTCAAAACCAATAGTCATAGAATCTGCCGTGCAGCCGTTGGTGTAATTCAGGGCTATGCTGAACTCCTTATATACCGCCGTATTTGAATCAATGAAAAAACTATTGGCGCCCGCACTGTTAATACCGCCGCTGCATTTGGTGCCGGCATACATTAGCAGTTGATCAGAACTGTTCGCAAGACTTAAAATATACCATCCTTTTACTGTGAGATAATTGCCTGTATTGAGAAAATAACCTGACTTGCCTCCTGATTGCACGGCTCCACCAACGGTGGACGGACCGCCTAAGGAAACTACATTGAGCGTTAAGGCATGCGTACCTTGGTGGGCATTATTCGATTCAGTAACTGTAGTGCTCGCAGGATTAGAAGTGACTGTCCAGCCATTCGGTGCGCCCGAAGTCCAGTTTTCAAAGCTTGGGTTAGGTATCTGCGCCATGAGCGACAAGCTGCTTAATCTAAACAGTAAAGTAGATATCTTCTTCATGGTTTTTGTAATTTTATTGTTGTGCAAATATAATGCGCAGAGTTTACACTGAAGGATAAATAGGTGGGCACATGGGGTTTCCATGCGCCCTTGGGATTGGGTATGTGAGGGTCTGTTAGAAAACGAGTATAATACTTTCTTTGCCCCCGCAGTAGTATATTAT
>VFSW01009052.1_pt1 | contig 14231 bp, 7 predicted proteins | sample 5358111 | NCBI WGS metagenome assembly VFSW01 (sample SAMN11554181, study PRJNA540505) | mine drainage metagenome | isolation source: sediment from site ElyBrook_90M | place: USA: Ely Copper Mine, Vershire, VT | collected 2017
GGGCACGAAGGTCAGTTACTCGGCCTTATGTAGCGCTCCACATAAGGCCGATTATGTAGACTGCTCGATTATGGAGAATAGGAACTGCGAATTATCGCGGAAGCCAAGCACCAAGCGACCTCTCCGAAGATATTGATTGCGCGAAGTCGACATAATTTCTGTAGCTAGACAATTGCCTGTAAAAGCAAAATCGGCCGTAGATTTCCTGTCAGACCGCACAGGGGCTGGTAGTGCCGCGATGACGATCATGTGAGTGTCACCTCGTCAACAACTCCCTACCCTTGGTGGATTGCGGATTATGTAGACCTTTGCATTAACGTCTTCCGCACCAGCTAAGGTCTTAGGGCGGGCGCAGAGCATCAAGTCCACATAATCAAGCAGTCTACATAATCGGCCATTGCGGACTGTCGCAGGTTGTTCGATTCGGTTAGTTACGAAGGTCTGCTTCTTTGAATATGGGGCGGCAGTTCCTCGCACGTAGCCGTCCTTCACCGCCAGCTATACGAACGACTTTGCTATATTGTGTTGAAAACTCTTTTTTCAGGGGCGTCCAAAATAGAGTTTTTCAACAAAATCCGCTGTACAGCAGATATTCAACGTAAAGCCAAGGGGGCCGCGCTTTTAGCGTCCCCCTTGAGCGCAGGTTAGCTGGCTACGCACCATCTACAGCCTTCTTTATTGCATCGAAGGTGAAGGACATTGCCCATTTCGCTCCGACATTAAGTAAGCCTGGGGGAGTTGTATTTTGAGAGTCTGTTTTTACAGCAACGATCTTCTTCTTGAGTTCAACAGCCTTGCTAATCTCCCATGCGACCCATTTACTTGTATTGGTTTTTTTTCCTACGATACACAGAAAGTACGTCGCATTATTTATTTTCGCGGAGATGGCACGCTTTATTGCAGCAGCATCCGTACTGTCAATCGAAATGTCTGCCGAATGATCGGTGAAGCCAAAGTCAAATTCGTTGTTGGCATCCCATGCCAGTAGCATGTTTTTGTAGTGTTTGTCGTTGTCATAATCGTAACTAATGAATATCATTTTATTAGCCATGCTGCTTCTCCTTTTCGTTAGTGATACATGCCGAACCAAGGAGCTTCCGAGTTGTGATATGGAGCAATTGCAACCTTGCGGACGATCTAGTGTGCCATGAAATATCCCTGTCGGGTTACAAGTGTGCGACACAAGTGTGCGCAACCGCCTAGGGATCAAGAGGGTCGATCAGCACCAAAGCACCGCTAAGCCGTTCCTCCCAGTGCCGCACCGCCTCGGCTGTGCCACCGACCTTTTCTTCCTCGTTTCGCCGGAGCACTGCGATCAGCACTGGAGTCTCGTCGTAGATGCGCGCAATTTCCACAGCTGCGGCTTGGATGCGTGCGTTACAGCGCACATAGGCTGCGTTCTCATGCGTAAGGTCAGTGGGCTTGGTCGGTTCAAGGACATGGATATGTCCTGTCGGAATCTTCGAAACTGCTGCCTGAAATCGTTCGAGCCAGTCTTCGCCAACCGAAGTGTCGGTAAACTCATCTGCCGGGAATGGCAAGAATATCGTTGGTTCACCGCCGCGAGCGAGGAGCTGTTCGATGAATATTATGTCTGCACCACCAGCGGCGGATGAAAAGCCGAAGTGCACATGCGCATCGTCGAGAGCCTTCCTGATTTGCGTTGCGACACTGCCGACCCTCGCGCGCGGGAAGCGTTGCGGCTGACGACCGGGCTCGTCGACGCGATGCCCGGTAAAACAAGCCACACCACCCACTGTAAGCACTGCCTCGAAAGGTTCGCGCTCTGCTTTCAGCGCGTCGAGGTTGCGTCGTGCCTGACGACGCATTACGGCGATGTCTCGCCGCTGGCCCGGCTCTGTTCCTACTGCTTTTTCATAGAAATCGAGGGAGGAATTCATGTCTTCCGAAAGCATGGCAGCTTCGCCGAGCGACGCCCAGTACCAATGGTCGCGCTCAGCAACCGGCTTAGCCTCTAACAGCTTAAGTACTTCGTTGGCGCGGGTACGACTGAGATCGTTCTTGCCAAGCCAGAGCGCGGTGGCAGCAACGTTGATTCCAGGATAGGGATCGGGCTCAGCCTTGTAGGTGCGCTCATACTCTTCGAACGATCCCTGTAGCCAAGAACGGTTCCCTGTATCGAAATACTTGCGTTTGTAAATGCCACCGGCAATGCCACCAGACTCGGCCGACAGTGGCTGTGTTGTGATCATGGCAGACGCCTTGTCGTGTTCCCCAAGCAGTGAGTGTGCTAAGGCGCTTAACTCGATGGCACGCGGCTGAAGATGGTGTTTGCTAAGCACTTGCAACGCAGCGTCAGCCGCGCCCATACCGAGCAATCTCTCTGCGGCCAAAAAATGCACGTTGGCAGGCATAGTTACTGCGCCATTAGCGCCCCACTCATCCAACACACTAAGAATTGATTTGGAAGAGGATGCCTTTTTTAGGGTCGCGAATAGACGTAGCTGCTCCCACTCCTGATTAGTCGGTTCGACCGGAACAAAAGCTGGCGGCTGAGGTGAATGCGGCAGGGACGTACCGCCGAATGCGGGGTGATCTGGCCCGATGGGGAGCGCATAGATCATGCCAAAGCGTGCCATCTGCCCGTCACTTGCACCAGCGAGAACGCGATAGATCATACCGATGACGCTGTCCCCAATGAGCACTGGCGCCCCTGAAAGGCCGCCGAGTTGCGCGCTGTTGCCGACTAGGTTTTCTGTAAAGAGTTGGATCGCATGTCGGTTATCTTCGCCGACGCTATCATAGTCAGCCACCTGCCCCCAGAATGGAACACCCTGACCGTCGACGAGCGCAGGAAAGCCCCATCCCCACCAGTTATCGAGACTGCACCCGGTGGGCGCAACTACTAGCGCCTCTACGCCAGCAAACGCGCTCGGAGCAATCGCCTCAAGTACAGCAAAATCAAAATCTGGGTAGCGAGCTACCACGCGAAAGTCAGCAAACTTTGAACGGTCATCACCGAATCGGCAGGTCGCCTTGTCTGCCTTATCGATGACATGATCACAGGTAATTAGCCGACCTTCGCCTATGAGGAAACCAGTACCCACCTTTTTGCCAGTGTCCACGAGAGCACAAGCAGGTTTGAGACGCTTAAGCCGCTTTGCATCGTAGTCAAAGGTCGTCATGCCAGACGCTCACACATACCCGCCGTCGAGATCGACACGGTACGACCATCATCGTCGAAGAACAGAACGTCAGCGCTCTTAAGCTGCTCCTCAGCGTCGAAATCAATACGTGCAAACGTGGGAATTTGACGCCGGAACTCGGTAATATTATTTTTCTCCACGTCGTCGAGAAAACGCGCAAGCGCTTCCGCGCCGGCGACCTCATCACCCTCGTATACGGCGGCTGGAATTCGCATCACATCGGCCCAGGTGCCGGTGTTCAGATACAGCGCTCCACCGCCAAGGTCGATACGTTTTGGGAGGTGTGTGTGGCCAAAAACAACAACACGGAAGTGCTTCGCGTGCTCGTGCGCCGGCTTGAGGTATTCATCGTCCTCGTGCTCGACACTAAAGGTGATATCCGCCTTACTTCGCCAGAAACGAAAGGCCTTGAGCAATCCGGCGATGGCAATGTTTTTGGTAAGGCTGACTTGGGTACCGCGCGTCATAGAATCGGCCAAGGTAGCATCAGCCGCATCAAGTCCCGCACGCAGGTTTTCCGGTAGCTCTTGGCTCTTTGTCGTTATCACTTTATCGGGGAAGGATGCCGCTATGTAGTCAGCACGCTCAGGCAGCCCCTCCTTGGTAAAACGACCGCAATACCACGCAGTTACGCGCTGGCGCATTGCTGGGCCTACCTCACGCCAAAGCCCCGGGTCGAGCACCGCGAGGATCGGTAGTACGCCGCCGGTCTCAGGCTTGAGGAGATCGACAAATGAGAACTTATTCTTCACGGGGTTCATCACGCGGGCGACGAGTTCGCTACCCGGCTGCGCCGCGAATGCACTTGGCGTCTCACTGCGCGAAAGCTTCGAGCGGACTTGGCGTAGCTCACCGTGGTTGACCATGTTCCAAGCGTCGTAGCGGTTGCCGTGCTCAATTAGAACCGGGCCGACGGAGTAGGCTTCGTTGTCGTAAAGGTACTCAATGTGCGCTTCTCCAAGCAGAGCGAGGAAGTCTCTACGTACCGAAGGGAGCGAAAGCTCCACGTCGTGGTTTCCAATAAGCAGCGTTAACCGGTTGCCGGCGGCGGCAAAGTGCCGTAGCGCGGCAAGCACCGACTCGCACTCTTCCGCAATACGCGCAAGCTTGCGCCGTGCCTTGCCCTCGTCGACGACGAATGCACTGAAACCACCAGCGTCATCTTCCTCAGCGAGGAAATCGACGATGTCACCGTTTAAAACGAGTTGAATTTCGGTGTCTTCACGCTTCTGCCCGGCAACCCAGTCGATGAACCGAACGAGCCGTTCACGTCCTTCGGCAGGGCAAATCTGAAATCCCTCTGCGCCGCCAAGGTGCAGGTCTGAAATTACAAATAACGTTTTTCCCATCAGCCAATTCTCCAATACAGAACCGCAATCGGAGCATCGTATCACTGCTGTCCGGCACAATATCGCCCTTGCTATTGATTCCACAAACGGCCGGAATATCAATCAGCTATTAATAGCTGCTCGGATTTTCTTCTCTTCGAATCCATACACCCATTCAGCCCCAGCAGTTAGAAGCTCTTCGGGTGATGCATGGCTTCGTTTTTCTTTGATGGCAACAATTTTCTTGCCATATTCTTTTGCCTTGGCAATTTCCCAGCTTATCCAGTCTCTTCGATGCGATTTCTTCCCAACCAGCACAACGAACACATCGCACTGCTTTATCTTGTCTGCAATCACCCGTTTTATATAGGCTTCGTTCTCGCTCTTGATAGACACATCGGTTGAGACATCTTCAAACTCAAGCTCGAATTTGTCGTTGGCGCTCCATGCCGTCAACAGCCTTTTGTAATTCTTGTCGGCATCGTGATAATAGCTGATGAAAATCTTCTTCTTTCCTGCAACCAGCTTATAGATACCTAAAACAGCAGCCGCACCCACAATCAGCCGAACAATTGGCCCAATCATGCCTTCCGCCCCGACACTCTTTTGCGTCGCCGCACAATGGTAATCAATCGCGAATCTCTTTATGCAGCCAAACCGTTTGCACCTGCCCATTCTCGCTTAGATACGCGAGGCCGTGGTAGTCTGCCCAAGCTGATTCATTGGAATCGTGGCTCGATAAATTCACGAACGCTCGCCGTTCCCCACGTAACCACCAAACCAGCGTGTAATTTGAGGCCGCGAGCAGTTGTTGCAGAATATCTAGGCGTGCAAACAACACATTCTCATCATGCACCCAGCCCGCCAGACCAAAAGCCACCTGCCCTTGGTAGAGTGCCACGCCACGGCGTAAATCCAGTTCGAGTCCCCATTCCTGAAACAACGAGGGCAAGGGAACAGTGACAGGCGAGTGGTCGTCGCGCCAATCAGGATGACCGCATACACCGACAAACTCTTTCCATGGCACAGGTAGCCAGACTCGCCAGCTATCTGTACTTGGTTCACAGAAGCCATCATCCCAGTCGGGCTTTAGTTCAGGCCATTTGGATATAGGAATATGCCAATCGTTTGCCGAATCAATACGCCCGATACCTGCCATGCGCTCCTGTGCTTTGGGTATTTCCATCTGCTGTAGCAACCGCGATAAATCGCTGGCGCGAATGAGCATGGGCGTTATTTGCCACCAAAGGTCTGTATGAAACTTGTTCCCCAACCCCCATTGACCGGGTGCAAAACTGCTTTGCCAAACATGCTCGCTGGCGAGTCTCAACCATGTTTCACCACCCCAGTCCTTGGGTAAATCCGGGGAGTACATAATTACATCAGCAGGCGGCAAATCGTTGGTGGCAGATGCTATCCATTCTTTCATGTTCCCCATGTTTGGCAGCGGCCATGGTGGCAAGCTTGGGATGCGCCAGAAGTTATCTGACATATCGCTTTTTGGTGCGGTCGCAACGAGTTGCAGCCAGCGCGCCGGGTCATGCAACGAGACATCAACCTGATCCGGTGTGTCATAGCTACGCGGTTCCTTGTTCATGCCAGGGCGCATTGCGTAGTTATCTGCCAAAAATGCCAAGAGAGTATGCCAACCTATCCATTGATACTTCTTGCCGATGCGTTCCGTGCGCCCATCGCCATCGCTACGTCCATGCTGCCGCGTGTGGAATCCCGTATCGAAATCCTCGAAACGCTCAGCCGTCCAGCCCAGCGACAGGCAATTCCAGGCGACGAAGCGTGCGGCCAGCGCTAAGTCAAATATCTCATTGCGGGCACGGCGTGAAATAATATTTTCCGACTTGCGGAAAGGACGCTCGGCCTCAGTTGAACCCGTTAATGGCGTAGAACAAAAATCTATGGATGCCGAGTTGCCACCCATGATGTAACGATAAAAATCTCCCCAATCTGAACAGGAAGAAATTATTTGCCTAAAGCCCTTTGAGCTATCCAGTTGCTCCAAACCATCTTTGGCTGGTACTTGATCTAACGGAAGTGTGCTCCGGTATGGGGGCTGCACAACACTCAGATCAATATCGGGCAACCAACCACGGTGATGGGCTTCCTCCACAATGCGTCGGGCGTAGTGACGCAAGGTGATGTGGCACCAGCGGGCATTGCCATCCGGGAACTGGCTGGTATACACCTGTTGCGCGGTTAGCCCCGCCGCCTTGGGGTCGGCGCCATCCAGCATCACGCCCCATACCGCCACCAGCACGGCTTCGAGAATGCGCGGATCGCTAACTTCCAGAAAATCCGGCAAGAATTTTTCAAGCACTATCGGGCAGGCGACCAGCAGGCGCGTCAGCCCTTTGATGGCAGCCAAGCGCAATGGGTTGTTGGATGTGGCGCACGTCCATGCAAGCAGCCGCGCCGCTGGCAATGCGATCTCTTCCTGAACGCCATGCAGTTGCGCATCTCGCGCCCATATCACCAGTTGGCTCAGCGTGGATGTCTCGTCAGACCACATGGGCGTGAGTTCAATAGACCAGATGGCATCGCGCGCTCCCGGACTTTCCTGTTCGAGCAGGCGCGGATGAATGATGTGTTCAATCGCGAATGGATGTTCTGGAATGAGCGCGTAGCAGAGCAACTCATCCAGACTATCCCTACCCGACCGCGTGCGCCAAAGCTCATGCAGCGTCTTCGAGTCAGCGCCAAATTCTTCCGGTTTGTTGCGCCAGCGCAAGCTATTGCTGAAGGCAGTGTTCAGCTCCCAATTAAGATGGGGTTGCTCAGTATCGCCCGGAATCAATGTCGGCAATTCAGCGCCTATGTGCCGAGGTGCCGCCAGACACAAGGCCTCCAGCAAGCCCGCTCGACGATAATAAAGCGGATGCTCTACCCATTCGGTAGCGGCAAGAGGATGAAGCGCACCACCGACGGCGAGAGCGGCTGACAATGCCGCATGTTTTTCTTCTTTGCTAGTGAGTCCCTTAAATAAATTCGCCAGCAAGCGGTCAGTCAAAAATGTATCGGATAAACGCTCGAAGCCGAATTCCACGACTTCCTCATCCTCCCCGTCAAGACGGTCAATGAGCGCGCCTGCGGAACACAGAAAGCCAATAACATTCTCGGCTCCGGTTGTCTGTTGAGCGATTTCATCGGCGCGCTGGCGGAGTAATGAAAACTGATCATCATCCAGCATCGCTTGCGCGAGCTTGTTCATGGTGCGGCGTATGGATTCGGTACGGGAAGCATCGCTCAATACCGATTTATCCAACGCCTCTTGTTCCAAGCGCTCCATCCACGCTGACCACACTTCCAGCCAGGAGGGTAGCCAGTGATTGAACTGTCGGCCTTTCAGACTTTTAGCCAAAAGTTGAACATAAAGCGGATTGCTGAATTCGCCAAGGGGCGGTGCGACAGGCGCTTTGACCCCGAAGAATTCAAAGTAGCGCATGAGTGCGCCCGGCTCGATGCCCGCAAATCCCGGATGCTCCCATTTCACCCAAGGCATTTCGTCACCTTCTGGAATTACTGGCAGCACATGTTTGATGTAATCCGTGCGCACAGAAACGACCAGAGCCAAATGAGGCCGCCGCGAAACGTCAAGTATCATTCCTGACAGCTCGGTTCTCCAGCGATTGCGGATAGGCGTTTCGTTCAATGCATCAATCACAATCAGGGCGCGCTGTTTCTTGTTGGCGGCCTCGTTTTCCAATTTATCCAGAAGCTGGTCGGTCGTCCCCCGCCATTCGAGTTTGCCGCGAATGGCGGCCCATAGATCGCCAGTTGAACCCAGTGTTTGCCCCAAAACGCCAACTGCAATTCCGCCCGACTCAAGGGTGCGGTTGATCTCATGCACCAGCGTATGCGTCTTGCCCTGCCCGGCGGAGCCAGTCAATAAGAGCACGCGTTTGCTGGCGAGTGGCGCATGTTGCTTCAGCATGCCAGCGGCGTCTCGCGCGTTACTCGCCGCTTGTCGCAAGTGATAGCTTCTGTCACGCTGCTTGTCAGCCTTCTGCTCTTTCTCATCAGCCTTTTCGTGCATTTCAAGTTCGGCCCAAGCCTTATTCTCGATACGCTCCAATGTGCCGAGCATGAAAGCGAAGTCTGGTGTAGCTTGCCATTGGATATCGTTGCGCAAGTCCTCAGCAATACGCTCCATATTTTTCCGCTCATCTGCAAACGCGGCATCCAGATCAATTTCTTTCCATACTTCTGACAGCACCTTATCCAGCACCTCAACTGCGGATTGCCGCGCCAGCAGCCAGTCAAACACTTGGCCTATGTCGGTTTCTACATGCGCATTACCGGTGTAGCGCGGCCCAGCATTAACAGTAAGAATGGACGCTTGATGCTTGAGCCAGCTCTCGACCGGCATTGCTGCGCCGGGCTGACGTTGGCTCAACAACTCGCGCAGATGCCCTTCAAGTTTTGCTGTGAAATCTGCTGTGTTCGAATATCCGTTAAGCGAACCTGTCCACTGTCCGTGTTCTTGGAAAGGCGGCTGGCTGAAAAAGGTTTGCAGGTTTTCAAATTGGGTGCTATCGGGGGAGGCAAATCCATCAGAAATATCCCAGCGATAGATGAGCATGGTTGGCCTGCTTGCTCCGCGCCGCCGCGCATCCCATGCCCGATGAAATTCGTATTCGCTGCCGGACAGGAATGATGCCCCATCAATTTTTCGGTACTCTCTGGCGGGCAATGGCGTTCCGAATCTGCAACGAAATATTCCGACGAACACATCACAATCTTCCGGTAACGCGAGATGTTTGTTGACCGAGGCTTGCGGTGATGCCAGCGCCTCAAGTGGAACACCCGAGCCCCAGTCCCAGGCAACTACTTCAATTTGTGTAAATGATGAAACGAGCGGATCGGCATTCAGGCGTGATTTCATCTCATGTATGGCAGCGCGCTCTTCGGCACAATCACTGGGGGAGGACAGAAATATGCGAAAGGAAGCCATGGGTTGAGTCGTCTGAAATATCTCAGGCCGGGCACTTGCCAGGATCGGGCGCGCCAATTTTTTTTACTGCCGCGCACAATTCGCGCCAGAAAAACCATTGGCCTATTTCGCGGATGAGTTGCGTGGTGGTGGCATAGCTGATGAACAGCCTGAATGGGCTGCTTGGTAGATTCGCAGATGGATTGCTATTCATTCCCCGAGCCTTGCTTTTGTTATTTTGATCATTATTACCGTGTTAGCCGATTAAAGAAAGGCGGATGGTCGTGTTTTGAACATCCTTTGCCGCTTGGGTGCGAAGCAACGGTTTGAGAAAGTTAAAGCGGACATCCAGCAGGCTGCACTTCCATAAAATTACCACAGTTCGGTATGGCCGAGCACTTGACGGTCAGCTTTGAGCCAATGAGCCACGTCAAAGCCAATCCCGCTGATCCGCGCTCAGGTCTTCCTGTTTGGCATCAACTTCGTATCTCGATGCAATCCGACCGAGGCAGGCTGCAGTTCGAACCCAGTCGAACCGCAGGGCTTCCTCGTCAGCGCGGTAACGAGCGGCAAGCGCTCGTTCAAGTTCACCACCATCATGAGGCATGCGAACAGTGACGCCGCGACGGTTGTACACACCGATCTCGAAGCCCTGCTCCAAAGCCTTGCTACGAACCATTTCAATGATTTCTCGCACCGGCTCTGGCGGCCATATCTGATCTGGTTCGCGCTTCGCCGCAGACAGGATTTCACCAATTTTGCTATCGCCGATTTCGCCTCGGCCTGCCGCTGCCAGAAGCTTCCTGGCCAGCTTAACCCAATCTTCCAAGGCGACCGGATTGATGATGTCTTGCTCGTCAGCACCTGGCACATGTGACCAGTCATGCAAGACGTCATACGCCTGACCCGCCAATTTGCTTGCAATGACGATGTCTTCCGGCTCGGGTTCTTGAACCCCACTATCCTTGTCCGGCAGGAAGATTAGCTTAATTAGATCCACAAAGAAGTTGGGATTGCGAGCCAACGCGCGGTGAAGCGTGCGGGCTGGTCGCTGAGAATAGCGTAGTGCCTGAAAATAGTTCCACTCCAGATCAACAATCTCCTGCTCAGTGACATTAGGCGCCGTCTCCAAATAGTCGAGGATGATCCCGAGCCAATAACTCAGCATGGTTGCATTGTTGCCGTCCGATGGCTCAGCGGATTGTAGTCCCTTGCGCAGGATTTGTACCAGAAGGGGGCCAGGAGGCTTGGCTGTGATGTTGTGCCCGAACCAACCGATTGCGTCGTGGCTCCGATCCGCTGCGGAAAGGTGTTCTGCTACATAGGCTGGATCAGCATCACCAGGAATGAGGTGGACGGAGAGTGTTTTCCAGTATGCGTTGGCTAAGTTCGTTGACCGGGCCTCGATTTCTGCCCAGGCCTCCGGCGCGGGGGGCAGTGCACGAATGATTCGGGCCTCGGTGCGCTCGCCCCAGTTTTCTGCGATTGCCTGACCCCAAATTTGATGAACCAAGAGGTCTCCTCCCTCCTCAGCCTTGACTTTGAGGCCCCACAGAATACCACTCCCGAATTCTGCCTCACTCGCATCGTCAGCTATCAGTCCTTGTTTCAATAACGCGCACTTCGTTGCATCTGGCGCAAGAGACTTAGCGATTGCCAACCCAAGGTCATTCTGCATTGTGATGGTTTTCGTGAAGGCGAGGATAGCATCGGGCGCCAGCGCTACAAGCAGATCCTCGGCGGCCTGAACCTGCCGGGCCTCCAACTCGTCCTGTTGCGCACTAAAATCGACATTTGGGCGCAAGCTCATAGCCCCCGGTCGAAAAAGCCAACGAACCCTGTCCTCCACCCCCACAGGCTGCAGGATGTTGAATACTTGATCAATCTGCTGAAGTTCCTCTTCGGGTATTGCCCATTCAGCATCTTTGAATCCACGGTGTTTTTCCAAGAGGCCTCGCAACTTGTCGCGCATGATCTCAATATCTTCCGGCTTGGACAAACCGACTGCAAACTCTTCTAACTGTGCTGATGCCACTTTGCGCCATGCCGAATCAAAATTGTTCCATAGATTGAACAGGGATTGCCAGCGATCAATGCTGTTGCCAGCCTGGGTGAGCAGACGCTCTCCAATGGCTCGCGACGCCTCTGCGAGTGTGCGCAATGTGATCACCTCAGGTTGATCCGGGGTAAAGTCGCGCCAATTTGGCTTGGGTGATGGCGTGGTAGTACCATGGGTTGGTGCTAGTGCCACCAGAAGATTCCATCCAACATCTGGATGCTCGCGTAAGATGCGGTCGATGACCTTTAACCGTTGTGCTGGTGTCGCATAGGTCTGCGGTAACCATGTTACGAAAATCCGGCGCAGGGATGAAGAAGGACGGTTACTCCACTTGCCGCCCGGATCAATTTTGTCTAAATGCGCCAGCAATAGGGCGGCGCGCATTACATAGACCGGACTTCGCGCAAGCATCTCCAGTGCCCAAAGCAGGTTGGAAAGGTATTCGGTCGAATGGATCATGCCTTCATCGCTGCGGAATAGTGGCATGACCGCAGGGTCAACCCCTTCCAGGCCGGCCTCAAGTGCATCAAGGAAGGCAACGGGAGCTGTCTCGGCGATGTTGCGAAAATCACGGGATAGGGACCACCAAAGTGCTGCTGGAGCTTTGTGCAAAAGTTTGCTGACGGTATGCTCTACGCGCCCGCTGGCATCGTTAATCAGCTCTGCGCACTCGGGATAAACCGCTGCGGCGATCATCGCTTCGGTAATACCTTGGCGAAGCGCACCGGAGATCTCGCTGCTAAACTCCCCATCCTCCTCGTAGTACCTATTCTTTGGTCGTGTTGCAAAGCGCGGGTTGATGGTGCCAAGCACTTCTTGGTAGGTGGTCTCAAAGCGCTCAAATTGACCGGGGCTTACCTGTGCGCCGATCTGGGTCCAGAGATCATGCAACGAGACCACCTTCCAGAGGTTGCCTAGGCGCACAATGGGGCTATCCCCGCCAGCCGCAAGCGGTGCGAGGACTGTCTCAAATCGCTCATATGAGCAACCAGCCAGGTAGCTAATACGCTTGCGATCTTGATCATTCGTGTCCACCCAAGCCCCAGCGAACATGGCGGCGATCAGTTCGGGGGGGGGCTGTTCGGCCCATTTTGACCGATAATTGAGGGCCGCAGGCATGAGACGGCGCAAAACGGTGATGCTGCGTCCGGATGCATGCGCGAATCGGTGGGCCTCCTCCTCGGACAGACCCGCCTGCGTGAGAGCAGCTTGCAGGTGGAACCTCCAGGGGCGCGCTAGCCGATCTGCACCATAGGTGGCGGTGGTGCCAGCTCCGTAGGCGGCGAACACGTGGTGTCCGTCATCGACAAGGCGTCGAGCTAAACCGGCGTCTGGGTCGGTCATCACGATGATCAAAGGGGTACCTAGGCCAAGCAACTGTCGAGCAGTTTCGGCAGTGTCTGCGACCACGCATCGCCCCAAGTAGGAAAGGTGATAGTCTTCGGGCAAAGAACTGATCGCGGCGTACAGAAAAGCTGTCACCTCATCTGGCGCATCGGCTTGGATTGATATGAGTTGAGGCGATCCACGAAGCCATTTCAGTATGGATGTGTGGTTTTCATCGCGGTCTGTCAACAAGACGTCTGATGTAAGCGGAATTTTGGTCGCGCGCACCCATTCCTCCCAGACCTCCTCCAAATTGCGCAGCCCCTGCGGTCGTCGTCCGATCTTCACAGACAGCCACTGGGCTACTGCGGGACAGGTTTCCAGCCAATGAGCTAAGTCGTCACCATCAATGGCGACAACATCGCGCCAGATACCAAGTGCTTTCTTTTCAGCAACCCACTCTTCCTTGCCAGCGAAGCGTTGTGGCGTGACGAAAACAAATGCTGTACTGCCGCAATCGCGCCCCATCGCATTCTCAGTCCGTTTGGTGAAATCCTTTTCTGCCTTCGCACGGATCGACGTTCGCTGGGAACCAATCTCCCACACCGAATCACCATCCGGCACGAATTCAGATCTTGCTGCAACCGTGCAGACGCCGTCCCATCCGGGGTATTGAACGCTTTCGTCAGACGGAAAACGGACAGAAGCGGCTGGACCATGCGTTGCGTAAATCAAGCGCCGCAGAAGCTCTGGCATTCCGCTCTGTCCGTCACGGCGTTCTCCCCACTGTGAAAGATCTGTAGCGTTGATCCATCGGATCAAGGAACCTGGGCGCAGGCTAGGGAGCGGTGGCGGCAACATCGCTTTAGCCACTACACCACCAGCGATGAATTCCAAACCTTTGGCCTCGAATGATTCACGAATCGCTTGGGCGTTATTTGCCATTGGCGTTCGCACACCACGCTCGAAGTCAGCCACGGTAGACGTCGCAACTCGTGCATCTGTTGCCAATTCCTGCTGCGACCACGTCAATAAGGCTCTGGCGGCCTTAACCTGCTCGGGGGTTAACGTTTCACTCATGCGCTACACCATATTAATAATATGATGTCATCATAATATGTCGGGCGTCACAGTCAAGAAATATGTAATTCTTTGCTCGGGACCGTCTTGGTATGCGCATACCAAAACCGACTTAAGCATCGTAGTCGGGAGCGGCAGCACTCGATCAGGTGTTCATGGACATGCTAATCAATTTAGTATTGGCACGGACGGTGCTGGAGAGATCCGCGTGCACGAAGGGTGGTTATGGCTTGCGGCTGGCTCGACGAACAAACCCAACGCTGTCTAACTTTGGCACCGACCCGCCCATTGAACCACAAACATCCCTGCCCCTAAACTGCCCCTGA
>VFSW01009053.1_pt1 | contig 14231 bp, 15 predicted proteins | sample 5358111 | NCBI WGS metagenome assembly VFSW01 (sample SAMN11554181, study PRJNA540505) | mine drainage metagenome | isolation source: sediment from site ElyBrook_90M | place: USA: Ely Copper Mine, Vershire, VT | collected 2017
CTCCAGTTGCTCAAAGAGGTGACGGCATGAAAGCAATCGTCTTGCATGACTGCCGCATTTGTCTTACGCTGTAGCCATGAAAACTTTGACCATTCGATTGCCGGATGTCCTCGTTACCGAGATTGAACACGAGTCGCGGTCGCGCCGCGTCTCCAAATCCGACGTGGTGCGCGAACGCCTGCACCAGCCCCGGTGCGCGCCCGCCGCAAACGGCAGCATGAACGACGCGATTGGCGCTATCCTCAAAGCAAGCTGGGCGGCAAAAGTCCCCGCTGGTCCGCCCCGGTTTCGCTCGCCCAAAAAACAAAAACTAGCGGAGCTCATCCGTGCCAAAAAACTGCCTCGTTGACAGCGGCCCGCTGGCTGCGTTGCTTGACCCGCGCGAGGAACACCACGTTTGGGCGCGTGAAGCTTTGTCCCGGCAGCCCTTGCCGTGGCTCACCTGCGAGGCCGTCCTGTCCGAGGCATTTTTTCTCCTGCACCCGTTGCATGCGCGCGCGCTCGACCAACTCTTGCGGCGCGGACACCTGCGGGTGGCGTTCGATCTGGCGGACGAGCTGCCCCAGGTGCTCGACCTGCGCGCCAAATTCGCCGACGTGCCCATGAGCCTGGCCGACGCCTGCCTCGTGCGCATGAGCGAGACGCTGCCCGATCCGGTGGTGCTGACCACCGATGCCGATTTCAAAATCTACCGCCGCCACAGCCGGCAGGTCGTGCCCTGCCTCATGCCATGAAATTGACATTCGCGCCGCGCCCGCTGGAAAAAATTGATGCCGATCTGGAAAAAGCCGAAAGCGAAATCCTCCAGTTGCTCAAAGAGGTGGCGGCATGAACACCGCAGGCTGGTGCGATACGCTGCCCGCGAAATGGAGCAGTCGCCGTTTTAAATATGCGTCGAAGCTCGGCAACGCACGCACCGCCGGGCGACCGGACGGAGCGCGGTATCTCGGTCTTGAAAATGTTGAGTCGTGGACTGGCCGACTTCTTGAATCAGCACCCGCCAGCGGAAATGCGGAAGATGCCGTTGGCGCGGACAGTGTGGTGAACTGCTTTGAACGCGGCGATGTTTTGTTCGGCAAACTGCGGCCTTATCTGGCAAAAGGACATTTTGCGGAAGCACCGGGAGTTTGCACCACCGAACTGCTCGTGACCAAACCGGCGCGCGACGTGGACGGAAAATTTTTGCTTTACGCCATGTTGAGCGAAGGATTCATCTCGCTGGTTGACTCATCCACGTTTGGTTCAAAGATGCCGAGAGCAGATTGGGATTTTATCGGCGGCGTTCGTGTTCCCGTTCCACCGCTGGCCGAGCAGCGGGCGATTGCGGATTTTCTGGATCGGGAGACGGGGCGATTGGATGCGTTGGTGGCGGCGAAGGAACGGTGGCTGGAATTGCTGGCAGAAAAACGTCGCGCGATCATCACCCGCGCCGTGACGCGTGGCCTCAATCCTGCCGCGCCCCTCCGCGATTCCGGTTTCCCCTGGCTCGGCCAAGTGCCCAAACATTGGGAAATTTGGAAAATGAGCCACTTCGCCAGAGTCGGAAATGGTTCGACGCCGCGCCGCGACAATGTTGAATATTGGAGTGGCGGCGATATTCCTTGGCTGAACAGTTCGGTGGTAAATCAAAACGAAGTAACTTGTTCCGACCAGTTCGTCACTGAGACGGCGTTGAAAGAATGTCACCTGCCAATGGTTTCGGTTAGCAGCATTCTCGTCGGCCTGACAGGCCAGGGAAAAACTCGCGGTCAAGCGGTCGTCTTGTCCGTTGAAGCCACCATCAATCAGCATTTAGCTTTCATCACGCCAGAACCGCTCCGCGCGGATTCTTGGTATCTGCGTTGGCTGCTTTTTGCGAACCACAATTTTATTCGCGCCATCAGCGCCGACGCTGGTGGAACAAAAGGCGCGCTGACATGCGAGCAATTGTCCGAATTGAAATTGGCAATTCCGCCATTGGCCGAGCAGCGCGACATCGTCAAGCACATCGCCACGGCCACGGCCAAGCTGGACGGCCTGCGCGCGGCAGCGGAGCGGACGATTGCCTTGCTGAAAGAACGCCGCGCCGCGCTCATCGCCGCCGCCGTCACCGGAAAAATCGCCGTGCCAACCCGCCCGGCATCGGGTAAAACAGGAGCACCGTATGAGAATTGACCGCCTCCACATCGAGAACTTCAAGAAGTTTGAACGGACGGAGAAGCCGTTTGAATTTCATCCGCATTTAACTTTGCTGGTGGGCGACAACGGTTCTGGCAAGACGAGTGTGCTGGATGCGCTGGCGGTGGCGCTGGGACTCTGGCACAAGGTCGCGCCGGGCAGCGGCTGGCGGAATATTTTGGAGGAGGAAATCCGGCTGATTCCAGTGCCCGCCGGCGACCGGATTCATTTTCGCCCCCAATTGCCCACAAAAATCACGGTCGAGGGAAAAGTCGGCTCGCGGGAGAATCTGCGTTGGACGCGGATGATCCGGGAAGGTGGAACGCGCACCACTAACGCCGAGGCGCGGGACGCCGAAAAGTCCTGCAACGACACATTTCAAGCGGCTTTAATGCAGCGCGCGCTGCTGCCAGTGCTGGCTTACTATGGCGCAGGCCGCGCCTGGTCGCCCACCAATAAGCGTCCGAACGTGCGCACCAGCCAGCGGAAGCCGCAGCAATTTGATGCTTATCGCAATTGTCTGGATACGCGTATCCACGACCATGAAGTGAATGAATGGTTTTTGTTTGAGACGGTGGCGGCTAACGGTCATCGGGAAGGGCGGCCGGGTTTTCAAGCGGTCAAGCAGGCGGTGTTGGGTTGCATTCCGGGTGCGGACAGCGTGCGTTACGATTCAGACTTGAAGGAGATTGTGCTGTCCATCAACGGCAACGAGCAGCCGTTCTACAATTTGAGCGCCGGCCAGCGGATGATGCTCGCCATGGTGGCGGACATCGCCATCAAGGCGGTGGTGCTCAATTCCTATGCGTATGGGCCGGAAGAAGCTGGCGCGAATAATCCCATGTATGTCCTGCGGAATTCGCCCGGCGTGGTGCTGATTGACGAATTGGATGTGCATTTGCACCCGATCTGGCAGCGGCGCGTGGCGACGGATTTGAAACGCACTTTCCCGAACATCCAGTTTATTTGCACCAGCCATTCGCCGCAGGTCATCGGGGAAGTGAAACCGGAGGAAGTGCGGATGCTGGAAGGCGGCGAGGTGACGACGCCAACTCGATCTTTCGGCATTGATTCCAGCCGCGTGCTTGATGAATTGATTGACGCCACTTCGCGCAATGAGTCGGTCGAGACTTTGTTGCGAGAATTATTTGGTTTGATTGATAAGGAGGACTTCAACGGCGCGCGGGCGCTATTGCCCAAAGTGGAAACACAACTTGGCCCGGATGATCCAGAAGTCACGCGGGCGCGGACGCTCATGGCTTTTCTGGAATCCAAGGCATGAGGGCGATCACCAAAAACAACGAGCCGGCAAGTCTCGCCCAGCATCGTTGCCAACCGCACGCGGATTATCCCAATTACGCGGACAAAGATTCGTTGCGGCAATCACTGGTCGCGGAGCAGCGTGGGCTTTGTTGCTATTGCCTTTCCAGAATTCGGCCGGCGGGCGGTGAGATGAAGATCGAACACTGGCATTGTCAGGACAACTATCCCGCCGAACAACTGGTCTATGGGAATTTACTCGGCGCCTGTTTGGGCAATGAGGGCCAATCTCCAAAACACCAGCATTGCGATACACTGAAGGCAAATCAAAATCTCTCTCGGAATCCCGCCAATCCAGCCCACCAAGTTGAGCAATTTATCCATTTCGAGGGCGATGGCAGCATCACTTCGCATGATTTGACGTTCAACACGGAATTGAATGCGGTGCTGAATCTCAACGCCAAGTTTTTGAAGAACAACCGCAAAGCCGTGCTAGAAGCGTTCAAAGCCACGCTCGTCAAACGCGGCAATCTGCCGCGCCCAACTGTGGAACGCTGGTTGCGCGAACGGAATGGAGAAGCCGACGCCGGAGAATTGGAACCGTTTTGTCAGGTATTGGTTTACTGGCTGCGGAAGCGCCTTGCTCGCGCCTGAACTTATGACACCTCCACGCACCAGCGAAGCCGCCTTTGAAACCGTCATCGAGTCGCATTTGCTGGCGAATGGCTACACGCGCATTGCCGAGCAGGGTTTTGACCGTGCCCGCGCCATTTTCCCGGAAACCATTCTAGCTTTCATCCGCGCGACGCAGGAAAAGGAATGGAAAAAACTTGAAGCCTTGCACGGCGCAAAGACCGGCGAACAAATCCTAGCCGATCTGTGCAAATGGATGGATGCCCACGGCTCGCTGGCCACGTTGCGCCACGGGTTCAAGTGCTACGGGCGCACGTTGCGCGTGGCGTTTTTCAAGGCGGCGCATGGTTTGAATCCCGAACTGGAGGCGCGCTACGCCGCCAACTGCGTCGGCCTCACGCGTCAGCTTCATTTCAGCGAACGTGACCGGAAGTCGCTAGACGTGACCATCAGCTTGAACGGCATTCCTGTCCTGACGGTGGAATTAAAAAGTCCACTCACCGGCCAGACGTTCGAGGACGCGCGCAAGCAGTATCAGAACACGCGCGACCCGCGCGAGCCGATCTTTGAGTTCAAACGCCGCACGTTGGTTCATTTCGCCGTGGACACGGAAGTGGTGTTCATGACCACGCGGTTGGCGGGCACGGCTACGCATTTTCTACCGCTCAACCAAGGTCAGGATGGCGGCGCGGGCAATCCGCCCGACCCGCAGGGCCGCAATTATCGCACCGCCTATTTGTGGGAAGATGTTTTGTCGCGCGACAGCCTGCTGGAATTGCTCGCCCGTTTCCTACATCTCGAAATTGAGGAAAAGCGCACAGAGGAAGGGCGCAAGGTGAAAAAGGAAACCATGATTTTCCCGCGCTACCACCAGCGGCGGGCGGTCCACAAACTGGTGGAAGCGGCGCGCACCGAAGGGCCGGGCAATAATTATCTGGTCGAACATTCCGCCGGCAGCGGCAAGAGCAACACCATTGGCTGGCTGGCTCATCGCCTCGCCTCACTCTATGACGCGAACGATCAAAAAGTTTTCGACAGCGTAATTGTCGTTACGGATCGCATCGTCCTCGATTCCCAGCTTCAGGATACCATTTACCAGTTTGAGCATCGGCAAGGTGTGGTCCAGAAAATTGACGAACATTCCAAGCAACTGGCCGAGGCGTTGGAAAACAAAACGCCCATCATCATCACCACCTTGCAGAAATTTCCATTTGTGTCCCGGCAGTTGTTGAAACTGGCCGAGTCACGCGGCAAAAAAGGCACAGGCGTTTTGCCCACTCGCAAATGCGCGGTCATCGTGGACGAGGCGCACAGCTCGCAGTCCGGCGAGACAGCTACGGATTTGAAGGAAGTGCTCGGCGGTGAGCAATTGCAGGCCGAGGCGCGCAAAAAAGCGGTGGAAGAAGGTTTGTCGGACATGGACGCGCTGTTTCGCAGCATGGCCAAGCGCGGGCGGCAGTCGAATTTGAGCTTTTTCGCCTTCACCGCCACGCCCAAGCACAAAACGCTGGTGGTATTTGGTCGCGGTGGCGAGGCATTCGACAAATATACGATGCGGCAGGCCATCGAGGAAAAGTTCATCATGGACGTGTTGGAAAATTACACGACCTATGGCGCTTATTTCAAACTGCTCAAAGCCTGCAAGGACGACCCTAACGTCGCGCGTAAAAAAGCGGCGCTGGCGCTGGCGCGGTTCATGCGATTGCATCCCGTCAATATCGCGCAGAAAACGCAGGTCATGGTGGAGCATTTTAATTTGGCCAGCCGCCACAAGATCGGCGGGCGGGCCAAGGGCATGGTCGTTACCGGTTCGCGCCTGGAAGCCGTTCGCTACAAGCAGAGTTTCGACCGCTACATCGCGGAAAAGGGCTATCCCATCAAGTCGCTCGTGGCTTTTTCTGGCACTGTCACGGATGACAAGATTCCCGATAAAACCTACACCGAGGAAGGGATGAATGGCAGCATCAAGGAAAAGGAATTGCCGGAAAAGTTCGACACGAACGAATACCGGGTGCTGCTTGTCGCCGAGAAATATCAGACCGGGTTTGACCAACCGCTCTTGCACACGATGTATGTGGACAAACGACTGGCAGGCATACAGGCCGTGCAAACGCTGTCGCGCCTGAATCGCATTCATCCGTTGAAGGAAGAAACTTTCGTTCTCGATTTTGTGAACGACCGGAAGGAAATCCAAGAGGCGTTCAAGCAGTTCTATGAAGGCGCGGAAATGGGTAAGGAAGTTGACCCACAGCGCATGTATGAAATCAGGGGCGAGTTGGACGAGGCGGGCATTTATCTCGCCGAGGAGGTTCTGCGTTTCTGCGAAATTTATTTCAAACCCAAGGAGCGGCAAAGTGCCGGCGACCATAAGCTGATGAATGCGGCGCTTGACCCGGCGGTGGACCGATTCAAAGCCTTGCGCGATTCCAATGACGATGCGGCTGAGTTGTGGCGTGGCAAGTTGCAGGCGTTCCGCAATCTTTACGCCTTCCTGTCACAGATTATTCCGTATCAGGATTCCGACTTGGAGCGGCTTTACACTTATCTGCGCCATCTGTCGGCGAAACTGCCGCGCCGGCGCACTGGCCCAGCTTACGAGTTCGACGATGAAGTGCGACTCGAATACTACCGGCTGCAAAAAATCAGCGAGGGTTCAATCAGCCTGAAGGAAGGCACGGCCAAACCGCTCGACGGTCCGAAGGAAGTCGGCAGTGGTGCATTGCACGACCAACCGGTTGCGCTCTCACGGTTGATTGATGTCATCAATGACCGTTTTGGAACGGATTTCACGCCCGCCGACCAGTTGTTTTTCGATCAGCTTGTCGAAGCCGCCGCGCAGGACAGCGTATTGCAGCAGGCTGCCAAGGTGAACCCGGAGGACAAGTTTGCGCTCGTGTTCACCAACATGCTCGAAACGCTGTTTATCGAGCGCATGGAACAAAACGAGGAAGTGTTCGCCCGATACATGAACGACCCTGCGTTCCAGAACGTCATCACGACGTGGTTGTCTGATGAAGTTTATCGCCGTCTTGGCGGTGCAACAACGAAGCCGGTGGCGTATAAAAAACCGATTCGGCCAAAGCCCAAGCTGGCGAAGGCTAAATAAGTATTTAGGGCTAACTATGCGTGATTTCGTCGCCACCGCATACCGCAACGCATCGGTTCAAGCATCACCATCAACTCCATCTATGTTCGTCGTGGGAAAAATGGAGCAACAAAACACATTGTTTTCGCATTTAGATACCGAGCGTGCCTCGTGCCTCTATTATATGGCTCGCTCACGCCGTCAAGGTAGTGCGCCCTGCCGCCCGTCGCCTCCACCTTGACTGCGTTCGCTTCGCCAAGAATGGCACTTAGGAATCACGCTCGGAGTCTGCATGTCCGGTTTTGAAACTTCAACCACAGCCAGCATTGCCCTTGTTTCATATTTTACTGTTTGGGAGCCGCGCGTCATTCAGTTTGGCCCATGGGCTAGTGATGGGAAGACGCGGTGGTAATTGGTGTTTAGGATTCCACTTCCATCAATAGCCGTAACGCTCCGGCTGGTTTCTGACTTTGATTTTAGAGGATTCATTCTGGTTCTTGCCGAGAGAATGACGGCGTTATATTGCGTCTGCAATTTGCTTCAAATTGCACAACGAAGTCTTTGCCGGATTCAATCGTTGATCCCGCCGTGACTGTAACCCGGAATCTCCCTTAAAATTGGGGTCACAAGCGTGGCCCGAATCGTGAGCGATTCCGTTCTCAAGCCCAATGAATACCCATCATTGGCGCCCAAAGACTTTTCGGCCAGCAGCAGTCGAGACGAAAAAATCAAGGCCAACGGCAATGCTTGCAGGGTTGGACTGATAGTGTGAAGGTTCGTTTGAATCATAGACTTTTAATTGGTTTTTCTCCATTTAAGGGTGATGAATCATCAGGTGGTCCGACGAGGCAGGCATCAAAGTGGCGGTTCCAGCAGCGACAGTGACTGGAAAATTATCGCCGACAGCGACGGTCTGGTTCAGAACATTTTTCACCATGCCCAATAATTTATCGAAGGAATAAGGTTTGAGCAGCATCTTCACGGGTTGCAGCCAAGTGTGCAAAGCGAATTCCCAGGTCGGTAAATATCCGGCGGCCATGATCACCGGTAACGTCATGCGCGCGGCGTGGATTTTCTTGAGTAACTCGACGCCCGATACCTTCGGCATCAATTGGTCGGTGATTAACAGATCATATTTGGAAAGTTGCAGCGCGGACCAGGCGGCAGCCCCATCTTCGGCAACATCCACTTGGAAGCCGGCGTCAATTAGCACTTCAGAGGTAATCTGACGGAGGTCACGCTCGTCTTCCACCACGAGAATACGGTGGCGAGAATTAGTGTGGGTTTGAAGTGGTTCGCATTCTGAATCATCAAGATTGTGGATATATTTAACAGTCATTGACGACACTGTAGCCGGATATTTGGCGACTGCTATGGGGTGTTAACCCCATTCAACGCTCATTTGGACAATTTTTTCTTTGCTTTGGGGGAGCAAATGTAATTTTCTTTATGCCTGTGGAAAAGTGTGGAACACTTCGAGCAGAAAAAGGAATACGCCGTGTTTTGTCCGGTGGGACAGGCCTCGTATGCTGAAGGGGTTGACTTGATAAGCCGCGCGGCGCTTCGTTGCCGCAGGCAAAAGATTAAAAAATTGTTGTTTGATTCAACTGGGTTGGCCCGCTTTCGCCCGCCCGGAATGTCTGAACTATAAAATCTCGACGAACGAATCGCCTCGGACGCAAATTCATTGGTCAAGATTGCGCATGTGGCCAGTCAAGCGTGGATTCGTTCCGGGAAATTTGGCGTGATCGTCGCCAAAAATCGGGGGCTTGACGTGAAGAACTTCAGTTCCGAACCGGAGGCTTTGAAATGGCTGCTGACGACGGCAGAAAAACAGAGCGGCATACGACACACGACCGGCTTCGAATCAAGCGGTCTTTCTCGGATCGAAGCCTGATTTGGCCGCCAACTGTTTCCACAAAAGCTCCTCCTCCTTGCTGATGTGCGGCGGAACTTGAATGGAAGCCTCGACGTAAATATCGCCGCGCTTCGCGGCACCGGCGGGCAATCCTTTGCCCCGCACACGCAATTTTTGCCCCTGTTGAAAGCCAGCGGGGACTTTGACGGAAACGCTGCCTTCCAATGTTCGCACTGGAACTGTCGCTCCCAAGACCGCTTCCCACGGAGCCAATTCCAGATGCCCCATCAGATCGGAACCGCGCACTTGCCAATCAGGATGCTGAGCAAAGCGCACCCGCAAATAGATGTCGCCAGCACTGCCACCGTTCGATCCCTCGCCGCCTTTGCCGGTCACCCGAATGGACTGACCGGCCTGGACGCCTTTGGGTATCCGCACCTGGTAAGTTTCTGTTTCTTCCCGACCAGTGCGCGCATTGGTGCGCCGCACCGAAATGGCACGCATGGCACCTTTGAGCACCTCATTGAGCGTGATGAGAATGTCGCCTTGAATGTCCTGACCACGCGCCGCCTCCGGTTCCTCGTGGCTGTTGGCAAATTCCTGCGAGTCGAATGGCGAACCTCCGCGCGGTCGGCCAGCACGTCCGCCAAAGAACTGCTCAAAGAAATCGCTGAATCCAGTTCCCTCGAATTGGAATTCATCTTCTCCGCCGCGCGTTGTACGTCCGGTTGATCGGCCTCCGCCATAATTCGGTTGTGGCCGCGACTGCGCGCCCGTTTTCCAATCAGCACCGAGCTGATCGAATTTCCGGCGGCTCTCTGGATTGCTCAAGACCTCGTTGGCTTCGTTGATTTCCTTGAATTTTTCCTCCGCGGATTTTTTATCTTTGGCAACGTCGGGATGATACTTGCGCGCGAGCGAGCGGAAGGCTTTCTTGATTTCGTCCTCCGTCGCCGTAGGCGTCACGCCGAGAACCTGATAGTAATCTTTGAAATCAACGGCCATGGCGGGTGGGCTTGGCAGCCGTCAGGTCATTCACCACCACTTTAGCCGGGCGAACCACCTTCGCACCTTTTCGATAGCCGCGCTGAATCACTTCCAGGATGGCATGCTCGGGTTTTGCCGGATCATGACCTTGTGAAAGCGCTTCATGCTGGTGCGGGTCGAACGGCTTGCCGACAATCTCCTCACTCTCGACGCCGTGCTGACGGAGCAACTGTTGCAGTTGCTTCAATGTCATCTCCACGCCCTGATGAAATTGGGCGGAGTCCCGCGAAGCGCCGGCGGCTAACGCCCGTTCGAGATTGTCAATCACTGGCAACAACTCGACGATGAACGATTCCTTTTGCGCCATCGCGCGAGCTTCGCTTTCCTGCCGGCTCCGCTTTTTGAAATTTTCAAAATCGGCGGCCAGGCGCAGGTGCAAATCCTTTTGTTCGGCGAGATCCTTGAGGAGTGCTTCCGATTCGTTGCCAGCGGTCTCGTCGGCGGCATCGGAATCAAGTGCAGTTGCCGGCGGATTTTGGGATTGGCTATTCATGGACTGGCATTATTTCAATTCGTGATTCTTCCTGCCGGAGCCACTCTTTTTTCCGCCGCCGGAAAGTTTGTTCACAGTGGCCCAAGCGCGCGCCTCCGCAGTTTTCGCGCTTGCACCGCGTTGCTCGTAGCCGGCTTCGATGTGGGCCGCCTGCCGTTTCTGCTTGTCGGTGTATCTGGATTTATCGCCTTGGGGCATGGCACTTACTTGCTTGGATTTACTTGCAGCCGCAGGCGGCAGAGTATTCCTTGATGGTGCTTTCGACCACTTCACGGGTTTCGCCGGTGAGCTTTTGAATCCGACCAACCAGTTCTTCCTGCTGGCCTTCGGTGTAGCGAAGATCATTGTCGGTGAGCTTCGCCCATTTTTGTTTCAGCTTGCCTTTGGTGATGTTCCAGTCGCCTTTAATTTCAAGTGTGTTCATTATATTTTTTGCCGCCAACGTGACGGGAAATTTGTTGTTGGCCGCAGCCATGAGCATTACCTGCCTAACTTGCGGACGCTATGGGGTGTTCACCCCAGCCGGTGATTTTTTTTCGGGATGGTGGTTAAAATGGCGGTCGTCTTTCAAGACCACCATCGTCTGCGAAATCGAGATGCGGATTGGATGCCGCTCAAACAAGCGATGATGGCTTCAATCACTCGCTTCGACTCATTCGGATCGCGAACTTGGATGGACACGACGCCCGCCGCTTTGGCCGGATAATCATTTCCACCCGGAAACAGAGCGTCCCCGATGAAAATCATTTCCTGAATGGTGATGCCCAGCGTGTCGCGAAGTTTCCCAATGCCGTAGGCTTTGTCTATGCCGGGCTTGGTGATATCCACCGAGGTCGTGCCACCCAGGCGCACGGAAAATTCGGGGATGAGTTGGTCGAGCAACGATTTCATCCGTTGCCGCTTGGAAAAATCGGCGTCCCATTTTTTCTTTTCCTCGATGGGCGCTTGCTGTCCCAGCGCCGAGAATGTGATCTGGCTGCCCCGGTCTTCAATGACTTCACCCCAAGTCTGGTGAACCACGATTTCTGATTCCGCCATCACTTGCTTCAGGGAGCGGATAATTTTCTCCTTTTCACCGGCGGTGAAATCTTCCGAGTAAAGTATTTTCCAGCCAGAATCGTAACGGTAGAACTTGGTCCCGCAGGTGGGAAGCAGTGACAAATTTTTCAGACGTTCATCATGGGGCAGATTGGCGAGCACTTGTTTTTCAAACTGGGGCCAGTTGCCGCCGGAGATCACCGCCACTTTCACAATGCCCAGCAGCACGCCGAGCAGCGTTGCCATTTCCGCATCAAGCGATGACTTGCTTTCGGCTAGCGTGCCATCCAGATCAAATACAATTAGTTTTTTCATGCGTAAGTTTTCAGCCAACAGACACGCCGAGGATTCGGCCAATTAAAGCAGTCACGATCATGGCGAGAGCACCGCCAATGGTCACTCGTAACGCAGCCCGTCCGAGCGGCGCGCCGCCGAGGTGGCCACCAAACGCACCGAGAACCGCGAGACTCAGCAGCGAGAACGCCGCGATCATGGGAATGCGGAGGGCTGCGGGCGCGACGAGCAAGGCCAAAATCGGAACCACTGCGAAGGAAGCGAAACTTGCCGCCGAAATCCACGCTGCTTGCAGCGGACGCGCGAGGGATGCCTGGTCAATTCCAAGCTCATCGCGCATGTGTGCGCCAAGCCGGTCATGCGCGCTGAGTTGTTCCGCGACTTTCAGCGCGAGATTTTTCTCCAGACCGCGCTTCTCATAAATCATCGCCAACTCCTGCAATTCGGCTTCCGGCTCTGACGCCAGTTCGTGCGTTTCAAGACCAATGTCCGCCTGCTCCGCGTCACGTTGGGAGCTGACTGATACATATTCACCCACGGCCATGGACATCGCACCAGCAACCAGACCCGCCACGCCAGCGACCAAGACAGCCTCTTTTGAAGCGGAGGCCGCCGCGACCCCGATCATGAGGCTTGCGGTCGAAACGATGGCATCGTCCGATCCGAGCACAGCGGCGCGCAACCATCCGGCTCGCCCGCTCCGGTGCATTTCCGCTTGTCCCAGTTGAATGGCAGATTTCATCTTCATTTCACAGCGTGCCGTTCACGCTACCCGCATACAATCATCAAGGTCTCGCTTTGTCCGCAACTTTGGAGAGCGCCTCGAAGCCGGAAATCACGTCGAACAGTTCCTCGTCAATGCCCGCCTGACGAATTCGGTGGAAAGTGCCATGGAGTGTTTCCAGCAATTCATCGATGTTTTTGTCGGCGCGTTCCATCGCAGCCAGGCGGCTCGCGTTTTCGCTTGCAAGAGATTCGGCACAGGCGCGGAAGAGCGAGATGAAAAGGTATTCGCGGATGAGTGCGCGGAGGGTCACGTTGCCGCTGCCCATGACCTCGGGCAACATCTTCGTCGGCCAGAGAACTTTGGCCAGACCATGCTGCCACGGTGCGTCGAGCGGCAACAGCCGCTGGCTGACTGGCTCGTAAAGCGCCCCGGATTTTGGGCGGTTATGGAAAATGTAAAGCCGCGCATATTCGCCTTTGGCGCGACGCGCTTCGCTCTCGATTTGAATCTGCCCGACGAGCGGAGTGATAGCTTGGACTGAATTCGGGACGGCAAAGAGTCCGATCAGCGGCACGCCCGCATCCGCCAGACGTGCATGAACGCGCTCGCCGACAGCCCAGACTTCTGGTTTTCCCGGCAGAGCGGCGAGAGTCTTGACCGCAAAATCAGCCACCACGTCATTGAACTGGCCGACCAATCCCTGATCGGAGCCAAACACGACCGAGCCAATCGCTCCCGCATCGGTTTGTTCTTTTCGTATCACCACCGGGGCGGCTGGCTCGCTTTCCCGAAAGCACGCGCCCAACCCAAGCTCCACGGTGCGATAATAGTCGCCCAACGCGCGCACCGATTTCTCGTATTGGCCGATGCTTGACGCTGCCAGGGCTTTCATCGTGCGAACGACCGATTGAAGATCACCGGCGCTGCTGAGTTTTCGGCGGAGGCTGGCTGTGCTGTCGCTCATGACTTCTCCTTGGGTTTCACCTTGGGTTTAACTTCCGTTTGAGCCTCCGCGTTGGATTCTGATTCAGGTTTTGTCTCTAACTTAACTTCAGGCTTAGTTTCGGCTTTAACCTCTGGCTTGGGTTTAGCATCGGCTATAACTTTGCCATCGTGTTTGCTCTCATCTTTAGGTTCAGCTTTAGCCGCAGGCTTAACTTCCGTTTTAGCTTCTGGCTTGGGTTGGAAAGGTGCGAGCGCTTTCCGGGCGATTTCAACAATCGTCTTTTTATCCTCATCGTTTAATTTTGCAGCAGTTTCAAAACGCGCACTCACTTCCTTTGGGATAGTCGCTGCGGCTTCGCGGATGGCGTTGCCAGCGTCAGTCATCTTGTCCAGTGGAACAAGATCGAAGAGGTTGGCGGTCAAAGCCAGCAGGACGGCGATTTGTGCCGGCACGGACACCGGCGCAAATTCCGGCTGCTTGAGGCAGGCGCGAATCCGCCGTCCGTGCTCAATGATCTTACGGGTATCTTCATCCAAGCGGGCACCGAACCGGGCAAAGGTCTCCAGTTCCTCGAACTGTGCGTAGGCGAGTTTGAGGTCACCCGCCACGGCGCGGGAGGCCGCCCGTTGCGCCTTGCCGCCGACGCGTGAGACGGATTTTCCGACATCCACTGCGGGCAGCACACCCAATTCA
>VFSW01009054.1_pt1 | contig 14230 bp, 13 predicted proteins | sample 5358111 | NCBI WGS metagenome assembly VFSW01 (sample SAMN11554181, study PRJNA540505) | mine drainage metagenome | isolation source: sediment from site ElyBrook_90M | place: USA: Ely Copper Mine, Vershire, VT | collected 2017
TGTTGCAGTCGATGAAGGGGGATATGGGGCAGCAGAGCGGCCTGATCGCCCGCAATGCGAGCGAGCTGGAGGAGCTTAAGCACAGAGGCGACCGCAACTACTACGAGTTCACGCTGACCCGGAACCGCAGGCAGCCGGTGGGCACGGTGAGTCTGGAACTGAAGAAATCGGATTTGAAAAGGAACCGTTTCACGCTGGATATCTACGCAGACGACAAGCGCTATGAGAAGAAAGACCGAAACGTGAATGAACCGTTGCAGTTCTACAGTGGCAAGACGCCTGGACTCTACGAGATTGTGGTGAACTCCATCAACTCAAAGAACCAGATCTCCGGCTATCTCTCTACGCCGAAGAGCGCGCCGGCCCCGATCAGCGCTCAGTAACTGGAACCTGAGGAGTAAGAGTCAGGACGGGCTGATAGCGAAAGCCGAAGCCGAAGTTCAGGCTCTTGCGGGCATCCCACTCTGGCTTGGTCAGACGGAAGGAGGAGACGAATGTCCCTTCCACGGTCTGGCCGGGCTGGAGGGTGGTCTCCGGCGAAAGAGGCGTAACGCGCCACGGGGTCAGGTCGGGGTAGGCGATGAAAATGCGCTGGTAATCCGTGGCCGAGGCGGCATAACTGGAGTGGATGCCGTCGTTGAGGGTGGCGTTGGTCAGAATCTGGTGCAGGAACAAAGGCTGCTTGCTCTGGTTGTGCAGGCGGACGCGGGTGAAGACCAGCACCTGATCGAAGGTCTCTTTTGGAATGGGCGCGCCGCTGGCGTCGAAGCCGGCTGACTCAGTGTGCATGGGGTGTGCCCAGACGTCGAGGACCTCTCCGGTCGCCGCGGGGGGCTTTTCGCCGGCAATCACGTAGATGGCGATGGCCACGGAAACCAGGATGGTGGCAGCCACGCTGGCCCAGATTACGTGGCTGGTGCCGCGGGTGAAAGACTCACCGAGCGCGGCGTCATCCTGCTGTTCCGGCGATTGCTGATGAAGGAGACTCATTGCGCCCTTATCTTAGTCCCAGCGGCACACTGTCGGCCATGAGCGGGCAAAGTTCTTTGCGGGGGCTCGCGAACTTTTGCACAGAAAATGGAGCATTTTCCGCATCCCAAAGATATTTGGGCGTTATCGCGGCCTTAGAGCTGCCAGGAATTTCTTTGCCCCGAGCGTGTTGAGGACATCGCCAGGCCCGAGCCAGGCGCGGCGCAACTGGCGCACGCCATAGTCCATCTTTGCCAGATGGCGGGTATCGTGGGCGTCGGTGCTGATGACAATGGGGCAGCCTAGCTCCTTGGCAAGGCGCAGGTCGCGGTCGTTCAGGTCGAGGCGTTCCGGTGCAGCGTTGTGCTCGACGGCCACGCCCAGCTCCGCGGCCCGGCGGAGGACAGCGCCCAGATCGAGTTGAAACGGTTCGCGGCGCAGGAGCAGGCGGCCGGTAGGGTGGCCGAGGATGCGGGTATTGGAGTTTTCGAGGGCGCGCAGAACACGCGCGGTCATCTCTTCGCGGCTCTGCTCGAAGCGGGTGTGGACGCTGGCGATGACCACGTCCATCTGGGCCAGGACTTCATCATCCAGGTCGAGCGTGCCATCGGCCAGGATGTCCACCTCGATGCCGGTAAAGACCCGGATGCGGCCCTCCATCTGCTCGTCGACTTCGCGAATGCGGCGGATGTGTTCGACGGCGCGTTTCTCGTCCAGGCCATTGGTCATGGCCAGGTTTTTAGAGTGGTCGGTGATAGCGATGTACTGGTAGCCGCGGGCGAGAGCGGCGTCGGCCATTTCCCGGATTGAGTTGCGGCCATCGGTGGCGGTGGTGTGCATATGCACATCGCCCTTGAGGTCGGCCAACTCGATGAGGCGGGGCAGTGCGTGGCGGGCTGCAGCCTCGATTTCGCCCAGGTTTTCGCGCAGCTCTGGTGGCATCCAATCCATTCCGAGGGCGGTGTAGATCTCCTCTTCAGTGGCCGCGGCAACGACAGAATCGTCGTCGAGCCGCGCAAGGGACCACTCGCTGAGCGTATAGCCCATCTTGAGCGCACGCTGGCGGAGCGAGACGTTGTGGGCCTTGGAGCCGGTGAAGTACTGGAGCGCTGCGCCGTAGCTGGCGGATGGCAGCAGGCGCACATCCACCTGCATCCCGCCAGCCAGGTAAAAGCTGACCTTGTTCTCCCCTTTGGCAATGATGTTGTGAATTCCAGGGAAGGCGGCGACGTACTCGACGGCGGCCATGGTGTGTTCTGGCTGGCAGGCGGGGCCGGTGACAAGCAGGTCAAGGTCGCCGGCGGTTTCGCGACCTCGGCGGAGAGAGCCTGCGGGCGTGACGCGTTCAATGCCGGGGAAGGCGAGAAGGTAAGCCGAGATGCGCTGGGCCGCCTCTTCGGCTTCGTCGATGCGGAAACGGCCGGCACTGCGGCGATAGTCCTCGATGCCTTTGCGGAGCTTTTCGATCTGCTTGGCGCCCATGCGTGGCAGTCCGGCGAGGCGGCCAGCTTCAATCGCTTCGGAGAGCTGGTCGATGCTGCCGATCCTGGCCGCATCCCACAACAAGGCGACGGTTTTGGGGCCCATGCCGGGGAGTTTGAGCAGATCGAGCAGGCGAGTGCCGTATTTTGCCAGAAGTTCATCGCGCAAGGGCAGTGTGCCTGTGCGGACGATGGCTTGCAGGTTGGCGGCCATGCCTTTGCCGATGCCGGGAATCTCGAGCAGGCGTGCTGTGTCACCGGCGGCAGCGGTAAGGTCCGCGGTGGTTTGCTCGACGGACTCGGCTGCCCGGCGGTAACTGCGGATCCGAAAGCTATCCCCGCCATCGATCTCGAGCAAATCGGCGGTTTCAGCCAGCAGGCGGGAAATGGTGGGGTTGTCCATGAAAAGAGTATGTGCCAGGGGCGGCACGGAAGACGAGGAATTCGGACGACGGTTCTGCGGTTGCTCCGGTTGAAATCCTGTGTTGCGCAGAGGAATAAGTCCACACCTAAAACCGCCGGAGGTTTGCGACGGGGTGCAGCAGCAATGCTGCCATATCCCGCACCACCTGCCGGTAGTTTTGCAACGATGCCGCCGTACGCGCTACGAAGCTACGCTGTGAGGGGCGGTGTCCCGAAGCCGGGCAACTGAGTCCGCCTGGGGCCCTTTCTGGCCCTGGACGATGTCGAACTCGACGTCATCGCCTTCTTTCAGTGTCTTGTAGCCGTCCAGCTGGATTGCCGAGTAGTGGACAAACACATCCGGTCCGTCTTCACGCCCGATAAATCCATATCCCTTGGCGTTGTTGAACCACTTAACCTTGCCCTTGTACTGAGCCACAGGGTTTTGCCTTTCTTCCGTCTTTTGGGGATGGCGGCAAGCGATTCAGTGGGAACGCAAGCCACTATTAGCTATGACGACAAAAGCGCGAGAAAGGTTGATTGGAGGAAATGACGAAAAGCTCATAAAGTGGGATGGGCAGGCCCTGAAAGAGGCCTGCCCATCTGTAACATGTTGATTCTATTTAAATGCTGTCGGCAAGGGAGCGGAACTATTTTTTACGCTTGCCAGACAGTTGCCGCGCGTAGAGCAGAACGCTGGTAAGAGTCTTGCCGTCGAGGATGGCGCCCTTCTCAATCATCTTGAGCACATCGGAGAGCTTGACCAGACGAAGCTCAATCTCCTCGTCGTCTTCAGGGTGGGCGTCACCGGCGACGAGACCCTCGGCGAGGAAGACCTTCATTGACTCACCAAGGAAGCCGGGGCTGGCGTAGTACTCGACGAGCGGCTTCCATTTTTTGGCGCGGTAGCCTGTTTCTTCTTCTAGCTCGCGCTGTGCGCCGACCAGGGCTTCTTCTCCCGCATCGAGCTTGCCCGCAGGCAACTCCCAAAGGAACTGATTGGCGGCGTGGCGGTACTGGCGCTCCATGACGATCCAGGGATCCTTTTTGCTTTTGGAGTTGTCGAGGGCGAGGATGACGACACTGCCGTTGTGGCGGATAACGTCGCGCTCGCTGTGTTTGCCTCCAGGCTCGATCAGTTTGTCGTGCTGAACGCGGAAGAGCGGGCAGGTGAAGGTGACCAAAGAGCTAAGTAACTGCGCCTTTTCCTGGGTAGCGAATGCTTTAGGCCTGGCGGACTTTGCCTTCGCAGCCTTGGCTTTCTTTTTAGTAGTGGGCTTCACTGCCTTCTTTAGCTTTGGCATCGGGTCTCTCTCCTCGGCGCACATGCGGCGCGATCAGGAAAAGTATACGCACTGGCACGGGCAGGCCGTATGGCATGAGTGCATCGAATCCGTGCGGCGTGGCATCCTGTACGTAGTCGTTTTCCACCTGAGCCCGGCCGGACAGGAATTCCCATAAGGCGCGTGAACCGGAAGTGAATCCGTTGTCGACCGCAGACTGTCATCCCATCTCTTTCGTGCCGGGGCTGCACCGGCTGTTTCTTGACCACTGTGCGGGCAGCGCTGGGGTGCGGCCGTTCTATGCTTCGCTGCCACCGGACACAGGCTGGCAAACGCGCCCGCCTGTGCCTGCGCACTGGCCGGAGATGGTGGAATCACTGGCGGCGCAGAATCCGGGTGCGAGCGCGTCTGCGGCGCTTGATAGATTGCGTGCAGGTGCGGGTGTGGTGGTTACGGGCCAGCAGGTGGGGCTGTTTGGCGGGCCGCTGTTCACTCCTTTCAAAGCAGCCACGGCCCTGGCGCGGGCGCGACAGGCGACGGCGGCAGGCAGACCGCATGTAGCTGTTTTCTGGCTGGCGACCGAAGATCACGACTTTGCCGAGATCAATCATGTGACCTTTCCGGCGCGGCGGGAGCTGCGCAAGCTCGTTTATACGACTGCCCCCGAGGCCCCCGTGCCGGTGGGCGGCGTTTTGCTGGACGGGACGATTGTGCCGCTGTTGGAAGAGGCATGGGAGCTGCTGGGCTATTCAGACGCCATGGAGGCGCTCGCGGCCGCCTACAAACCAGGCCGCACTTTCGGGCAGGCTTTTGCGGAGTTTTATTCGAAGGCATTTGCCGCCCAGGGCCTGCTGGTGCTGGACGCAGGTGGACGCGGTGTACATCGCCTGGGCGTGCCCGTGCTGCGTGCGGGTCTGGAGCGGGCGGACGAGCTGCACGCCGCGCTGTTGGAGCGCAACGGCGCATTGGAGGCCGCCGGGTATCACGTGCAGGTGGCTGTGGGCAGGGAATCGAGCCTGCTTTTCTTGATGGATGAAATGACTGGCGCGCGGGTGGCGCTGAAGCGTCTGCAGCCGAGCGTGCAGGAGCCGCAGGGCCTGTGGCAGGCCGGGCGGCGGAGTTACAACACCAACGAACTGGTAGGGATTCTTGAGTCCGAGCCGGAGCGAATCTCTCCGTCCGCACTGTTGCGGCCGGTGTTTCAGGACTATCTGCTTTCGACGTCGCTCACAATCGGCGGACCGGCGGAGATCGCCTACTTTGCGCAGTCGGCGGTGCTTTTCGAGCGGATACTGAACCGGTTGACGCCGGCGCAGGCGCGCTTCAGCGCTACTCTGATTGAACCGGCGATAGGTGAGCTTCTTCGCACACATGAACTGACCCTGGAGCAGGTGTTTGCCGAGAGCGAGGACTCGCTGTCGCAGCGACTGGGTGCGCGGGCGATGCCCATCGAAGGCAAGCGCAAGCTGGCGGCGGCGGGCAATGCGCTGGATGCCGAGCTGACTCCGCTGCTGGAGTGGATGCGCACGCTGGACGCGGGGCTGGGGCGCTCTGCCGAAACAGCAGCCAGCAAAATGCGGTACCAGATGAATCGGCTGCGACGACTGGCGGCGAATTTTCAACTGGAACGCGAGGCCGCGCTGGGCCGGCACGCGGAGGCCATCACGCAGGCGCTTTACCCTGGCGGCGGTTTGCAAGAGCGGCTGCACGGAGCGGCCTTCTACCTTGCGCGCTATGGCTTTGAGTTGGCGGAAAGGTTGACGGAGCAGGCCTCGGAGACCTGCGCGGGGCATACGGCGCTGTGGTTATAATCTTCGCCAAGAGCGGCGAGGTTCCCCTGTGAAGCGCGTTTTATTTTTATGGGTGGCGATGAGTCTGGTGGTAATCGGACGGGCGCAGGCGCAGAAAGATCCCTGCGCGGTGCCGGCTGAGAGCAACTCCTTTCTTGGTATTCAGACGATCCGTCTGTGGCCGGACGATGCGCCCGAAGCCAAGGGCACGGCTTGCGAAGATATTCCCACGCTGACGATCTTTGAGCCGCAGAGAGGTCACGAGAACGGGTCTGCGGTGGTGATCTTTCCTGGCGGGGCGTATGCGCACCTGGCGGGGAACCTGGAAGGCCGCCAAGTGGCCGACTGGTTCACTGCGCGCGGCTTTCACGCCTTTGTGCTGAGTTACCGTCTCAGCTCGAATGGCTATCTTCTGCCAGTCCCGCTGCTCGATGCAAGGCGCGCAATTCAGACAGTGCGGGCGCGGGCGCGCGACTATTTCATCAATCCCAATCGCATCGTGGTGATTGGCTTTTCTGCCGGGGGGCATCTGGCGGCGCTGACCGGGACGCAGTTCGTTCCGGGCAGGCCTGAAGCGGACGATCCGATTGAGCGCGTCTCCAGCCGGCCGGATTTTCTGGTGCTCGGCTATCCGTGGATCGGCGCGATTTCTGCCGATACATCGCACCTGAGTTACTGCAAGCTGTTCAACGTGATGGACCGCTGCGAAGAGCTGCGCAAGGCTTACTCGCCCGACCTGTTTGTGACAAATGAGACTCCGCCCACGTTCTGGTATCACACGTTCAACGACCAGACGGTGCCGGTCGAGCAGGGACTGCGGTTTTACGATGCACTCGTAAAGGCGGGTGTGTCGGCAGAGGCGCACATCTTTGCCAATGGCCCGCACGGCACAGGGCTGGGCGCGGGCGATGCCGCGCTGGACCAGTGGCCGCGGCTGCTGGAGACATGGCTGCGGGCGCAGGGGTTATTAACGCCAGATAAGTCTGTGGCCGGACCCCGCCCGGCGTGGATGAAATAAACGGAGCGGCCTGCAGGCTGCATGGCACGCGGTGGCTGCAAAGGCTTGCAGCAAGGTCGTTGTCATCTCTTGCGCCGCTGGTTCACATCAGGAAGCGGAGACCTTCGTACTGCAGCTGCAGGTGATCTCAATGAAGCTTTCCGGCCTTATTGAGAGGTTCCCGCCGATGTCGATCGCCGAACGGCTTGCGGTCTGTTTGCGCTTTGCCGCCTCCCCAACTCAAGTGGCACAGTGCCGCATTCGCGCAAGAGCCCCGCAACCCGCACCACCAGCCGCTCAGGGTGCTGAGCGACCGAAAGACGCAAGCAAGCAGGTGGCCCTCGTTCCACCGGAGAAGCCGGTCGTGTCGCATCCCGAGTTGAAGCAGGACGGCAGCAGGCTCACGCCCGAAGAGGCGAGCCGCGGCTTGTGTCCGGCGTTACTACTGCGGCTGGGATGAACCGTCCGGTGGCGGGGTTGGCGCATTGCCAGGGCCACCGCGCATCCTGTGCCACATGTCTTCGAACTTCTGTTTCTGATCTTCATTCAAGATTGCCTCGATTTTGCTGTGCGTGTCCTCGCGAATCGTCTTGGCCCGGGCGCGGCGATCGGCGCGCGATAGCGAAGTGTCCTGAAAGAGCGCCTGCATCTTCTGCTGGCGCGCGACCAGAAGGGGCCGGATCTGGCTTTGCTGATCGGCGCTAAGATTCAGTACCTGGGTCATGTGGGCGAGCTGCCGGTCAGGGTTCATGCGCCCCGGACCGGGCGCTCCGGAGCGCTGCTGGGACGGCGGCGGGGGCGTGTCCTGGGTCTGAGTCTGGGCCTGGGCGACGCTTGCGATGCCGAGAGCGACGATGGCTAATGCAATGACTTTGCTGCGCATAGGTGGATCCTCCTTCAATCGGGCTTTATTGGAGGTCTCCGGAGATGCAGCCGGATTCCAAAGCCCTGGCGGTTTCTTCAGCGATGCCTTGCGTGGAGACTGCCGCTTGTGAAGGTAGACGGAAGATTGTGCCACGAGATGAGGGCGGCTGGAATTTCATCTTCACAGAATTCCTTTGACAGGGCTTCTGGAGGAGAGACGATGTGTGGGCTCAGGCCCGGCGCTGTCAGAGCTTGCAAATGGGAGTGATCTGACCCCGAAAAGTAAGAAGCGGGCCGCCTGCTTCAGGAGTGGAGAGACGTCCTGAAACCGGCTGCCCGCTGGACCCTGAACCGGGTCTGGGTGATATCTTTAGTTTAGGCCTGTTGTAACGGAAAGCAAGTGCTATTTTGAGAGAAATTCCCCTCTCGTGACAGCAGTCACAGAACCCTGTCGAAAGAGCCTCATTCGCGTTGACTTGCGTGTTCTCGCCTGATACAAAAAAGTGTTCCACCTTCATCTGAAGTCGACTTGATAACCTGGAATAAACCGGAATCAGAATGCAAGAGATCATCCAACAAGTCGGGGCCTTGCTTGTGGGCGCTGTGCCCACAGCCCTGCTGTTCATCGTCCTGGTGCTTGCCTACCAGTTTCTGGTGCAGGGTCCGTTGACGGCCACCCTCAAGGAGCGCCGCGCTCGCACTGAAGGCGCAATGGAAGATGCGCACAATGCAATCGCCAAAGCGGAGGCCCGGGCGGCGGAGTATGCGGCCAAGCTCAGGCAGGCGCGTGCGGAGATCTTCAAGGCGCGCGAGGAGCGGCTCCGGCAGTGGGCTGCCGAGCGCGACGCCACGCTGGACGCGGCGCGCAAGGCGACAAGCGCCAGAGTGGGCCAGGCCAAGGCGGAGTTGGAAGAGGAGGCGGCCAAAGCCCGCCAGTCCATACAAGCCTCGGTTGCAGAGTTGGCCAGCCGGGTAGTCGTGGCAGTCTTACCGGCCTCCACCGGGGGTTCCCGTTGATGCATTTGACCGCAGGCAAGAAGCTTTTCGCACGGCTATCCGGGTTTATTTTTCTGGCTGTCCTGGTGACGGGGATGGGCATAGAGCCCGCCCGGATCCAGGCCCAGATTCAGGCGCCGGTTTCGCAATCCACCAATGCTGCTCCTGCAGCTGCGCCCGTTGATGTCCCAAACGCGAAAGAGCCGGCGGAGTCTGAACAGGACGCACTGAACGTCTATCGGCACGCGCCGATCGTGCAGACCCTAGCCAAAATGTTCCATCTGCCACTGGAGACAACAGCTCGGCTATTTGAATACATCAACTTCGCCATACTTGTTCTGGCCATCGGGATTCCTTTATTTCGCGTGCTGCCGAGGATCCTCCGCAACCGCACCCATACGCTGCGTGAAAACGTGCAGTCGGCGCGCATCATGACGGATGAGGCACGGGCGCGGCTGGCCGCGGTGGAAGCGAAGCTCTCACGCCTGGATGAAGAGATTGCACAGATTCGTGCACAGGCCGAAGGCGAGGGCAAGCACGACGAGGCGCGCATCAAAGCCAGCATCGGAGAGGAAAGCGCACGGATTGTGGCCGCGGCCGAACAGGAGATCGCCGCGTCGGCGGCTCAGGCGCGGCGCGGATTGCGCGGTTTTGCCGCCGATCTGGCAATCGAACAGGCCGCAAAGCAGATGGTGCTGACGCCGGAAATCGACCGCGCGCTGATTGACGAGTTTGTGCGTGATACGGCCAGAAGGGGAAGAAACTAGATGGCTGCATTCGTATCGCGCTATGCCCACGCGTTTCTTGATGTGGTGACCTCAGCCAAACTGGACACGGCCGCGATCGACCGGCAGTTCGGCGACTTTCTTGGCACCTGGGACGGCAGTCCGGAGTTGCAGGCATTTTTCACGAATCCTGCGGTGGCCGCTCTTCAGAAGGTGGCGATTCTTGACCGATTGAATGGCGCGCTTGGCCTGCAAAAGGAAGTACGCAACCTGCTGGCCGTGCTGATCAATAACGATCGCATCGGCCTGGTAAAGGATGTGGTTACCGCCTATCGTGCGGCATTGCAGCAGCAACTGGGGATTCAGCAAGCCGAGATTGTAACGGCCCGGGAGTTGACGGAGCAGGAGAGGGGGGTGCTGCTGGCGGGCGTAGGCAAGCTGGCCGGCGCGAAGATTGACGCCTCTTTCAGATTGGACAAGACGATTCTGGGCGGCACGGTGGTACGCATCGGGTCCACGGTGTACGACGGTTCGGTGCGAGGCAGGCTGGATCGGCTAAAGGAAGCATTGGTCGCCGGGTAGAGCCCGGCGTGGCAGAAGCAAGGATCTAAAGGACGGGAAGAGCAGAGATGGCTCAGATCAAGGCAGACGAGATTACGCAACTTCTTCGCGAGCAGATCGCGAACTACGACTCGAAGGTTCAGGTCGACGAGGTCGGGACTATCACATCATTGGGCGACGGCATCGCGCGTCTGCACGGGCTCGACAAGGTGATGGCCGGCGAACTGCTGAGCTTTCCGCACGGTATTGCCGGACTGGCCCTGAGCCTGGAAGAAGACCAGGTGGGCGCAGTGGTGCTGGGAGACTACACCGAGATTCGCGAAGGCGACGAGGTGAAGCGCACCGGCAAGATTCTTTCTGTGCCGGTGGGTGAAGCGATGATTGGCCGTGTGGTGAACGCGCTGGGCTTGCCGATTGACGACAAGGGTCCGATTGAGACGACGGCCTCTCTGCCGGTGGAGCGGCTGGCGCCAGGCATCATTGACCGGCAGCCGGTGCGCGAGCCGATGGCCACTGGCTTGAAGGCCATCGACGCCATGATTCCGATTGGGCGCGGCCAGCGCGAGCTGATTATCGGCGACCGGCAGACGGGCAAGACGGCCGTGCTGCTGGACACGATCATCAACAACGCGAAGAACGATCTGATCTGTATCTACTGCGCAATCGGCCAGAAGCGCTCGTCGATTGCCCAGGTGGTGCAGACGCTGACGGAAGCGGGAGCAATGGGCCACACGATCATTGTGGCCGCTTCGGCCTCAGAACCTGCTCCGATGCTTTATCTGGCGCCATACGCAGCGACGGCGATTGGTGAGTTCTTCCGCGACTCGGGCCGCCACGCGCTGGTGATGTACGACGACTTGTCGAAGCACGCGATGGCCTATCGTGAGATTTCGCTGTTGCTGCGCCGTCCGCCGGGCCGCGAAGCTTATCCGGGCGATGTGTTCTATCTTCACTCCCGGCTATTGGAGCGCTCTTCGAAGATGAGCAGCAAAAAGGGCGGCGGATCGTTGACGGCGCTTCCGGTAATTGAGACCCAGGCCGGCGATGTCTCTGCGTACATTCCAACCAACGTGATTTCGATTACCGACGGGCAGATCTTTCTGGAAACCGACCTGTTCAACTCCGGTGTGCGTCCGGCCGTGAACGTGGGCCTTTCGGTCTCGCGCGTGGGTTTCTCGGCAGCCATCAAGGCTGTCAAGCAAGTAGGTTCCACGCTGAAGTTGGATCTGGCGCAGTACCGCGAGCTGGCAGCATTTGCACAGTTCGGCTCCGATCTCGATCCGCTGACGCAGAAGCAGTTGAACCGCGGCCAGCGCCTGACCGAGTTGCTCAAGCAGCCGCAGTTCCAGCCGTTGACCTGGCAGCAGCAGGTGTTGGTGCTATTCGCCGGCACGCAGGGCTACCTGGACGACCTGCAGGTCACAGAGATTCGGACATTCGAGGACGGTTTGTACAAGTACTTTGAGGCCGCGCAGTCGACGCTGATGGACGATTTGACCAAGAAGAAGTCGCTCGACGACGACCTGCGCAGCCGCCTGCACGAGGCGCTGAAGGAGTACAAGGCAGGCTTTGTGGCAGAGCGGTCCGCGGTAACGGCGTAAAGGCAGCCTCCAGCTTCAAGACTCTGGCTAGAAACCTGGAGGAGGAAGCGGAAGGCTAGGAACTGGCGGCTAAGTTATGGCAAATGTCCTCGATCTAAGACGGCGGATTCGCAGCGTGAAGAACACGCGGCAGATCACCAAGGCCATGAAGATGGTCTCGGCGGCTAAGCTGCGCCGTGCGCAAGAGCGCGCGCTGGCGGCGCGGCCGTACGCCAAGATGATTACGAGCGTGTTGGAATCGCTGACCCGCCGCATTGATATCTTCGATGAGGAGACGGGCAATCTGCGCCATCCGCTGTTTGCCACGCGGCCGGAGAAGCGCGTTTTGCTGATTGTTGTTTCCGGCGACAAGGGCTTTGCCGGAGCCTTCAACGCCAATATCCTCAAGACTGCGTTCCAGTTCATCAACGGCAATCCGGACAAGGAGATCGACATCGAGGCCGTAGGCCGCAAGGGCCGCGACCAGATGCGCCGGCGCTACCCTGCGGCCGTGTATACGGAACAGACCGACGAGAACGGCCAGACCCGTGCCGTGCGCGAGCGCATAGCGCCGGTCGAGGTGACGGGCGACCATCCCGGCATGCTGCTGAAGCTGGACACGGGCCGCGTTTTTGAGCTGGCGCAGAATATTATCGCGCGCTACGTTCATCAGGAAATTGACGCGGCGTACATCATCTTCAACGAGTTCAAGTCGGTGATCCAGCAGCGGCTGGTAGTGGAGCGCCTGCTGCCTCTGATGGAGGTGGGACGACCGGAGATCACCGGAGTTGTGGAGCCTTCCAAGGAAGAGCGTGAGCGCGCCGCCCAGGCCGCCCTGAGCGCCGGCATTGAACTGGAGCCGGCCGATACGCGCGAGGCCGATGAGGAATCGCGCAAGTTTGGTACCGCCCAGGTGGATTACATCTACGAGCAACCGTCGGAGGAGCTCTTTGCGGGGCTGATTCCGCAGTATGTTTCCTCCATGCTCTATCACTCCATGACCGAATCGGTGGCAGCCGAGCATGCGGCGCGCATGACGGCCATGGATTCGGCAACCAACAACGCCTCGGATATGATCGACGCGCTCACGCTGCATATGAATCGCGTGCGCCAGGCGGCCATCACCAAGGAAATCATCGAGATTGTTTCCGGCGCTGCGGCGCTTTAAGCGAGAAGACATATGGCAGAGAACATCGGCAAGGTAATCCAGGTCTCCGGTCCCGCCGTGGACGTGCAGTTTGAAGAAGCGACGATGCCGCCCATCTATCAGGCGCTGCGCGTCACCAGTGAGGGCTTCAACGTGCCGGCGCCCATCAGCGTCATCCTCGAGGTGCAGCAGCATCTGGGCGAGGGTCGTGTGCGCACGGTTGCGATGGAGGCCACCGACGGCATGGTTCGCGGCATGAAGGCCATCGATCTTGGCGGCCCGATCCGGGTACCGGTGGGCAAGGAGACGCTGGGCCGCGTCATCAACGTGATCGGCGAGCCGGTGGACGAGCTGGGCCCGGTGGGCGAGAAGACGCGCATGCCCATTCACCGTCCCGCGCCGCTGTTCGATGAGCAATCGACGCGTGAAGAGATGTTCGAGACGGGCATCAAGGTAATTGACCTGATTCAGCCCTTCCTCAAGGGCGGTAAGATCGGCCTGTTTGGCGGCGCCGGCGTGGGCAAGACCGTCGTCATCATGGAATTGATTAATAACGTGGCCAAGAACCACGGCGGCTACTCGGTCTTTGCCGGCGTGGGCGAGCGCACCCGCGAGGGGAACGATCTGTGGCTGGAGATGACCGAGTCGGGCGTCATCAAGCCCGGCGACTGGGCCAACTCCAAATGTTCCCTGGTCTATGGCCAGATGACCGAGCCGCCAGGTGCGCGTTTGCGCGTGGCGCTGACGGGGCTGACGGTCGCCGAGTACTTCCGCGATGTGGAAGGGTCCGACACGCTGCTCTTCATCGACAACATCTTCCGTTTCACGCAGGCCGGCTCTGAGGTTTCCACTCTGCTGGGCCGCATGCCCTCGGCCGTGGGCTACCAACCCAACCTTGCCACGGAAATGGGCGAGCTGCAGGAGCGCATCACGTCGACGAGCAAAGGCTCGGTCACCTCGGTGCAGGCGGTGTATGTGCCCGCCGATGACCTGACAGATCCCGCCCCGGCTACGACCTTTGCTCACCTGGACGCGACCACGGTGTTGAGCCGCCCGCTGTCGGAACTGGGCATCTATCCTGCGGTCGATCCACTGGCCTCCACGTCGCGCATTCTCTCGGCGCGCATTGTGGGCCAGGAGCACTACGACGTCGCCCAGGGTGTGAAGCGCATATTGCAGCGTTATAAGGACCTGCAAGACATTATCGCGATTCTGGGAATCGACGAACTTTCAGAGGAAGACAAGCTGACGGTGGCGCGTGCCCGCAAGGTGCAGAAGTTTCTGTCGCAGCCCTTCCATGTTGCCGAGCAGTTCACCGGCATTCCCGGCGCGTATGTGAAGGTTGCCGATACGGTGCGCAGCTTCAAGGAGATTATCGCAGGCAAGTACGACGATATCCCCGAGCAGGCCTTCTACATGAAGGGCGCGATCGAGG
>VFSW01009055.1_pt1 | contig 14230 bp, 30 predicted proteins | sample 5358111 | NCBI WGS metagenome assembly VFSW01 (sample SAMN11554181, study PRJNA540505) | mine drainage metagenome | isolation source: sediment from site ElyBrook_90M | place: USA: Ely Copper Mine, Vershire, VT | collected 2017
GAGAGACACCATTCGTTGCCTGGCCTCAATGCTATTGATTTGATGATAGAAATTTCCTAGGTTGTTGAAGCAATGTCCTTCATCGGCGTTATGTTGTGCCTCTGTTAAGACATGCCATCGCCAACCGTGAAGAATCTGAATCAGGCAATCTCAAGAAAAATCTGATCAGATACGTACTCTACTGTGCGCTTGCTCCCGCCTCTGCTGCATTGACCGGCTGATCTGCTGCCGCCGCTTGAACGACGGGCTTGGCCGCCAGCAAGCAGACCGGCTGTGCCGGTGGCACGTTCTCAATGGACGGTGGAGGGAACGCGAACGACGGACCGAAATTCGCCTTGACGGTTGCGCCCTCCGACTGCTCGGGCAGCGTGAAAATGGACACCGACGGGTAGTAGGTTCCCTCGAGGATGTCGACGTAGGCCTTGCCTTGCGACACGCCGTTGACGGTGAAAGCGATGCAGCTGCCCGCCAGAGCCTGAGGCGTGGGCTCCGGCTCCTCCTCGTAGTACATCGAGCCCCTGTACCTGACGACCTTCCTGTCCCTCGCCTCGATCGGCCTGCCTCCCTCTGGCAGGTGGATCAGCAGCCCGACAACGTCGCCCTCCTTGAAGGGGCTTCCGTAGGCCTCCCTCCTTCCCTCGTAGACCTTGCTGCCATCGATGTCGCGGAACCCGTAGCCGTGCACGTCAAACCCGACAGGCGCTTGCAGCTCCGCCTTCCTCGTGCTGAAGCCTGCGAAGCAATGCGGCAACGACACGACGCGCTCACATTGCGCGATGATCAAGGGTCGTGCGCGTTCTCATGCGGGGTCTCAGAGGAATGCAAAAGGATCAAGGGAAGAAGACGGAATGGACTCTCACCGAGCCTCACGTGCCCGGTTGCGCCAGTGTGCGCTATGATGAACTCGCAATAGTAGGTCCCTGTGCCGGGGACGCCATGCGTCGACCTGACGGTCCTGAACCCCTTGTGACCGGTTACGCTCATGCGGTCCTCGCTCAGCTGCAGCTGAGCGGCTTTGGACGTCTTGGAGAGAGACACGACGTCCTCCGAGGTCTCGGCCTTGCGCGGCTCGGCGCGGACGAGCCTCACCAGATCGGCGTGCTGCGCCGGGACGGCGAGCTCCTGCTGGTTGGCGTTCTTACCCGCCTTGGCCTTGCGGCCGACCTGCTTCTTGCTACGTCCTTGATCAGTCATCTAGCACGATGCCTGGTGATGGAGGAGGGAGGGCATGGAGGGCGATGATGGGCGCTTGCATGGGGCTGATATTCACGACGCACTTACTCGATCAACGAGACGATGCCTTCTGGAGGCCGTGCAGCAGGTAGGGGGTGAAGCGGACGGCGGCTACAAGGATGGAGAACATGAGGACCGAGGACTGCAGCTCCTTCATCGCCTGCCTCTGATCGGGCCTCCTGGGGGGGAACATATTGTGGCTTTTGATCGGATCAGAACACGCCGCCAAAAGTTGGGATCGATCGACTTTGCACTTTGATTGCTCGCTCAGCCCCTCTCGCTCTCCCCCATCCGCGATGGAGGCCCCCCCCGTGGTCGAGGGCACGATGAGCATGCTCGAGTCAGAAGCAAACGCGATGCAGCAGGAGCTCCCGGAGCCGCGTGAGTGACCATCGCCGACTTTTGATCGAAGTGTACATATCGCCGCGATCGATGATCCTCGCCCCCTCCTGCTGCATGCGCAGCACCCAACCCCAACCTGGTCAAGTTCAACGAAGCCTGGAAGGAGTGCGTGGCCAACCCCACCGACTTCAATGCCTGGACCAACGCGATCACGGCCGTGGAGAAGCTGGTGCGTGCCCAGTGCTATCTGCACCGCAATCTCGACGTCGACCAAGCTCACCATGCGCCATGCGCCCTCCTCCGCAGGACGAGCTCGAGAAGATCCAGCAGGTGTATGACTCCTTTTTGGCGGCCTGGCCTTTGTGCTATGGGTACTGGAAAAAGTACGCGGACGCCGAGGCGCGGCACGGCAGCAACGAGCGTGCCATGCAAGTCTACGAGCGTGCGGTGAATGCGACGCCCTACAGCACAGACATCTGGGTGCACTACGCGCTGTTTGCCAAGTCGCTGCCCGACACCAGCGTCGACACCATCAGGGGGTGGGTCTGATGCCGTCGTTTCCGTCTGCAAAACGACTTGAGAGACTTTGCCGCAGAGACAATCCTCATCTTCCTTCTGCAGCATTTTCGAACGCGCTGCGGCGTACGTGGGCACCGACTACCTCGCCCACGGCCTCTGGGACAAGTACCTCGCCTACGAGGGCGAGCAGGGCAACAAGCTGCACGTCGCCTCGCTCTACTCGCGGGTGCTCGGGCTGCCGGTGCGCGACCTGGACCGGTACCTCGCCGGCCTCAGGGCCTTCGTGCACTCCACGCCGCTGCTGGAGCTGATGAGGGAGGAAGAGGCCGGCTCCATCCGCTCGCAGCTAGAGGAGGAGCACAGGCAGGCCGCAGAGATGGCGGCCGCCGCCGCCAAGGAGGCCGCGGCCAAGGCTGCCGCCGAGGCCGCCGCCGCCAAGGCCGAGGGAGAGGGCGCCGAGGCTTCGGCGATGGCGGTCGACGAAGCCGCCAAGCCGGCGGAGGCGGAGCAGCAGGCGCCGGCCGCCGAGGGCGAGGGAGGGCCTGCCGCGGTGCCGGCCGTTAGCGAGGAGGACATCAAGGCGGGCTGGATGCGCTCGAGGGAGGCGCTGCATGCCGCGGCGGCTGCTGAGCTGGAGGGCAGGCGACTGTATGAGGAGCAGGTGGGCTTTTCGATTGGCGTCACCACTCGATGGACCACTGGCTTGTCGTCTCACGTTTCTACTCTAGCTTGACCTCTGGCCTAAAAAAAGATAAAGAGACTCGCTTCACCACTCCGATGGACCGCTTTGCTTGACACGCGCAGGTCAAGCGCACCTACTTCCACGTCAAGCCGCTGGACGCCGCGCAGCTGACCAACTGGCTCAAGTACCTCGACTACTCTGAGGGCAAGGGCGACGCGGCGGCCACCCTGATCCTATACGAGCGCTGCCTGGTGCCCTGCGCGAGCTACCCAGGTGGGCAGAGGGGCGAACGGCATCATCTCCTCTTGCACCCGCATGCACGGCACGTCTCGTGTAAGCTCTCTGCTCCTTGCATCGAGGTCGGCCCACAGAGGCAGCCGCTCCTTGTTTCAGGATATGCGCAGGCCGTCGCTTCACGAGGAAATGTTATGGACATCGTCTCTTAGTTCCCGGTTGGGTCCGCATGTTTCTTCGAAAGCCGCATACCTTACACCGCATGCTCTTTCGCAAATCGACATGCACATGCATGATACACCTCCGGGCTTTCCGGCTCCGCCTCAGCTCCTCTGTTGACGTGTGCGTTCAACGGACCCCCTTTCCGATAAAGGGGGTCGTGTGGTGAGTTTCACAAGAAATTTTTCCCTCGACAGGCGAAAGGGTTCACGCCATCCATTGTCCATCTTGATCCAGGGGCCCAATGCTGACAATCGTCCCTCCGCCTCGCCCCCGCTCCTTCTCCCCCCCTGCTCCCTCAGAGTTCTGGGAGCGGTACGTGCGGTGGCTGGAAGCGCAGGGCTACAAGGACGAGGCGACGGCGGCGCTTCATCGCGCCACGGTGATCTTCTGCCGTGGCCGCCCGGAGATCCATCTGTTTGCCATGCACTTTGACGAGAGGCGCGGCGACATCGAGGGAGCCAGGGCCAGGTACAAGAAGGTGCTCGAGGAGATCTCGCCGCGGCTGATCAGCGCAACCACGGCGGCGGCCAACTTCGAGAAGCGTCAGGTTGGTTTGCCTGCGTCGCTGTTCAAAAGATGATGGAGCATGACGTGTTCTGATGTTCTCCACCATTTGCTCAGGGCAACCGCGAGGCCGCCTGCCAGCTGTTTGAGGCGCTGGTCAAGGAGGAGCGCGCCAAGGACGACGTCGCCTCGCGGAGCACGCTGCCCTTCCTGGCCATGTGCTACGCCAACTTCCTGCGCGTCGGCTACGGGGACAAGGCCAAGGGCCGCGAGGGTAAGAGAGCCTCTCTGTTGGCGAAGTTGTTTTTCCTTTCGTGCTTTTTGTTGCTGTTTTCGGTGCTCTTCCACGCCTGAGCTTAAGGCAGCAGCCCGAGAGGGAGACAGAGAGGGCAGCAGCCCGAGAGAGAGTTGCGTTCAACAGCGCTGAGCCGTCTCTCTCCCCTCTTCCCCGCAGTGCTGCGTGAGGCGCTGACGGTGACCCCGAGCTCCAAGCAGCTGTGGGAGGCGGCCATCGCCTTCGAGGAGGCCATCGCGGCCGAGGACATGGTCAAGCAGGTGCTGGAGCTCTGCGAGCGCGCCGCCGCCGCGCCCAAGGAGGAGGCCGAGGGCAAGCCCGCCGCCGCGCACCTCTCGGAGAAGGACCGCGAGGAGTTCTCGCTCCGTGCCATCGAGTTCGCGGACGAGCACGGCACGATGGCCGAGATGCTGGCGTGCGAGCGCAGGCACGCCGCAGACTTCTTGCTGCCCGCCAACGTCGCGAACGAGGGCAGGAAGAGGCACGCCGAGGCGGCCGCGGCCGATGCGGCGGCGAGGCCGGCCAAGCGCCAGGCCGAGGCGTCGCCCGCCGCCAACGGAGCTGCTGCTGCGGGCTACTACGGGCACGCCCAGGCCTATCAGGGCTACTACGGCGCCGGCTACCAGCAGTACCCTGCGGCGACGCAGTACCCTGCCGCTGCCTATGGCCAGCAATACGGGGGCTATGGGTACGGGTATTAGGCTCCCTCTTCTATGTAAAAGAGGTGGAGGCTGCGAATAATTTTTAATTGAAATTCTCAACCGGCTCGCCCCAAGTCCCCGCTTCCGTCAGCGTTGACGGGAACCAGAGCATAGTCTGAATTCTTCTGCACATGCTTGTTGAGGAATCGTTTTCGCAGCTCGGAAAGGGGGTGCATGAGCTTATCCTCCTGGAGCTCGTGGCAAAGGTCATCGATGTCCTCGCCCGTCAAGACGCCGTCGGGGCTGAGGCTGGACCTTTCGATGTAGGTGTCCAACCTTGAGATAGGAAGGGCAGGTGAGTGCAATGCATGAAAATTGATTTGCCTTTCTCACCGTGGATCCGCCGCATAATTGACTCGGATGTCATTTCCCCGCGAAAGGTAGGATTTGAGACGCTGCCCGCCTGCCGCCGATACCGAGTTCATGTAGAGCTGATAGAGCGCGTACCAGCCAGCGCCAGGCACAGCTAAGATCTCAAGTCCGACGGCGACAGGGAGCAACGTGCCAGCAACGGCGGCCTTGCCTACAGACTTAAGGCAGAAGTTGGCCGTCATGCTGCTCAGCTGCTCCTGCACCTCGAGAGGAGAGACTGACGCCGGGTGGTACACAACCAGCTGCGAGCATCGAGCGAGCAAGAAGAGGTCAAAAATTCTCCAGACACAAGCTACGCATCACATCATCTCCTTTCCTACTGCACCTTGGTTGCGCTGCTCGGGATGTTGCGCATGAGCCTCTCTTCAGCGGTCATGTTCTCGAGGATCCGCGTCCCGGCCGCATGAATCTTATTCTGAAAGCTGGCAGGGTCCTTTTCGGCCATCTTGTTCCACATCCTCTGCATGCTGCCCGACATCCAACCTTGCCAAGATTTGACTGCGCCACCTACTCCTGTCGACGACGAACATTGGCGGTGATCTTGATTCTTGTTATTGCGGACACTGCGGTCACCTTTTGGTTGGGGCTGGGACTGAGCCGCTTCGGGCTCTTGCCCCGCATTGGACGCCGTCACTGGAAGGAAGACGAGCTTGTTCTGTTCAAGAGCATCAGTCATCATGTGCAGGAGGAGGTTTCAGCGTCAAGTTGAGTTTGAAATATTCGGGCCCAAACAGACCTTGATGAGAGGGACAGCGTAGATGAGGAGCTGTCGGTCGTGCTGGGCCTTGACGGCTTCCCCCTCTGTGGAGTGCCCCGCTGCTGCTGTCGTGGATTCATCCTGCTGCCCTGACGGATGTGAAGCGCGTCGATGATGACTGCCCTCGTTGGCATCAAGAGAGGAGGGTGGCCACGGCCCCATGTCGCTGCCGCTCCGTGCATGGCTCCTATGCATGTATCTCGGAGAGAGCGGACCCAACGAAGGAGTAGCTCCGGGGATGTTGCCGAACAGGGCATCGAGGTCCACCTCTCGATCTGTGGAGGAAATAGTCCCTTGCTCATGATCTATGTTTGAGCCCCTTGTCTGATGAGAGGAGCTGAGGCCCATGCTGCATACAGAGCCCCTGTCCATAGATGCTGAAGGGTCTGACAAGGGGCTCCCTCGGGAAGTGGATGACAACGGCCGCAGCTCCTCCATCAGGGCGCCGAAAGCTGGATCTATTGGCCGTGCCGCTAGGTCGGCAAAGTCGTCAACCTTGTGAGACGAGGAAGGGGATCCTCCTCGGGTGTCCAGCACTTTGGGGGACTCGAGAGGGTGGGTGGTCCAGGCCGCAGCTCCTCCCTGATCAACAGACGACGGTCCATTGCTGCCCGCGACCAGGAGGTTGAACGGATCGAAGGAATCTGCGGGAGTAGTGCATGAGCAAGACCACGTGCCTTGACGCATGGGCGTGGCTTGCGCACCTGCTGCTGCCAGGCTTGATAGTTGTATTGCGTTAGACTCTGTCTTCCTCTGAGCCCTCAGACTGGGCTGCTGTTTTGCTGTGGGGTGGCTGCTCTGAGACTCCTCGAGGAACGAGATCAATTCAGGAGGTTCGTGCCGGATGGGAGGCGAGGGCATCGTCTGCCTCACGTCTCATCGGCTTGCATCAGAGCGGCATCGGCATTTCATCTTCAAAATCTCCATGCCGCCGAAGAAGCAGGAGGACCAGCTCCAGCAGAAGAGCCCTGCCGAGTTCTTCTCAGGCGAGTCTCTTACACACCATGCATGGGACCCGTGAGTCATTCCGCTCTCCACAGAGAACAAGAACATCGCCGGGTTTGACAACGTGAGTTGCATGCGAGCGATCTGCTACGGTAGACAGCAGACCGTCATGGGTTTCCTCCCCCTGTGCATGTTTGCAGCCCGGGAAATGCCTCTACACGACGATTCGTGAGTTGGTGGAGAACGCGTTGGACTCGGCAGAGAGCATTGGCAACCTGCCCCTGATCGAGATCACAGTGTGAGTGCATCAGTGGGTGTTGTCGTCGGATCCTCATACCCTCGTCCTTGAGCTATCGTTTCTTCTCAACGCAGGGAAGAGGTTTCAAAGGGCAGGTTAGACAGGATCCGAGGGGTGGAGAGGCATGACAGGCTGGACGAGGCGCTGTACAACGACTTCGAGTCCGAAGACCAGCGCAAGCGGCGGCTGGCCAAGGAGGCGAAGCAGCAGGACCAGCTCGCCAAGCTGGCGACGAAGAAAGGGGACAACTCCACCGAGGTGCAGGCCAAGAGGAAAGAGATGGACGCGGCGAAGAAGGGCGCGGGGCAGCAGAGGGGCAACCTCTTCTACAAGGTCACCGTCAAGGACAACGGCTCGGGCATGCCGCACAAGGACATCCCCAACATGCTCGGCAAAGTGCTCTCGGGCACAAAGTACGGCGTCAAGCAGGTAAGTAAGGGGGGGCTGTTCGCCCTCGTACCAATTTTTATCACCGTTGGGCAACGATGACTGCTTCGGTGAGGCGCTCTCAATGCGCCCCTCTCTCTCCGATCGTCATATGCTCCGATCATCGCGATTGATGCCTCCCTCTTGCAAATGTATAGACGAGAGGCAAGTTTGGTCTCGGTGCAAAAATGGCGCTGATCTGGAGCAAGATGACGACGGGCCTGCCCTTTGAAATCTACAGTGCCCGAAAGGGAGCGGCGCAGAAATCACATTTCATCTTGGACATTGACATCCACAGGTGGACGATTTGCTAACCGAGCCCAAGAGAATTTCTTTCACACTGATGTTGATTCTTGCGCACAGGAACGAGCCAAACGTGCACAAGGAGGAGCTGCAGCCAAACCCGGAAGGATGGCACGGGGCTCAGCTGTCGGTGACCATCGAAGGCAACTGGTCGACATACCGCGCCAAAATCATCAAGTGCGAGCCGGGCCCTCACTTTTCTGCTGGTTATTTTTATACCCTTGCCCTTAACGAGTTCATCCACATGTGCGGCAGGTACCTGAGGCAGATTGCAGTCATCACTCCGTACACAGAGTTCTCGTTCTTCTACAAGGGCGAGGAGGAGAAGAACAACATGAGGCTCGTGTTCAGGTGGAGATGTGGCGAGAGAGAGGGAGGGATGTAGGAGGTTGAACAGGGCTCTCCGATCAGCATCTGATCTGGGCAGCTCCAGAGCTCAGCTGAATTCGATCCGCCTCTGTGGACTCCGTCTCGCCCCCTCGACTCAGGCGCCGCACGGACGTGATGCCGCCTCCCCCCGAGCTGACCAAGCACCACCCCGCCTCCGTGGACCTGGAGCTCATCAAGCGCCTGCTGCTTGCCACGCCCACCACCAACATGGTGCAGTTCCTAAGAAAGGAGCTCACTTGCATCAGCGCCGACTACGCAGGTGATCTTTGTTTCTCGCCCGAGCTAGCATGTTGCCACCGTGCCTCTAGCGATAAAGCTGGGCATTTCAGCCGTCGGCTGAATGCCACTCTCGTCCCTTTCAGAGCGGCTCGTGGGCGAGATGAGGGCGGGCGTCGACCCCACGACCTCGCCCAAGCAGCTCAACGAGAAGCAGATATTGCGCCTGCACCAGCTGCTGCACGAGGCCAAGTTCAGCGACCCCCCCGGCGGCCACCTCAGCCCCGCGGGGGAGTACAACTTGCGGCTGGGCGTGATGAAGGAGCTGCGGCCGGAGCTCATCGCGACGTATCAGGTACTGGATAGGACGTTAGCCTGTCCTACTCACAGGCCCCCTTGTGAGGAGCACAGTGCGGTTCAGATCATCAGACCTCAGACCTCAGAGGTCGAGGGCGGTCCGATGAGGGCGTGGATGTTGGGGGCGTCAGGCGTTACTGAATATCAAAGATGGTGGTTTTGTTGTTCCTCAAATGTGTTGAGCTCAATCAAGGCACAGTGTCTCCAAAGGAGCTTAAGACGGGGATGGTGCGACTCCCTCAGGGCGACGTGAGGACGTTCGAGGGGCACGCGTTCCTGGTGGAGGCGGCCGTGAGCCTGGGCGGCAAGGACGTGAAGCCGGGCATCAACGTGCACCGCTTCGCCAACCGCATCCCGCTGCTCTTCGAGGGCGGCTCGGACGTCATCACGAAGACGGCGCTCAAGCGGATCAACTGGAGCACGTACAAGATCAACCAGACGTCTGACAAGGTGTTGAGGAATGAAGGACTCTCTCCTAGATGTATTCATGATTCGGCGTCGCTTCCTTAGTTGTTCTCTCTCTGATTATAATTTTTATTGTTTCTTACGAGCGCCCTTCAACAGGTCGGCGTGTTTGTCAGCATCGTGAGCACCAAGATCCCTTTCAAGGGAGCGGGGAAGGAGTACATCGGGGACGACGTCGAGGAGATGGTGGCCGCAGTCAAGAGCGCGATACAGGCCTGCGGGGTGCAGCTCAAGACCAAGATTGCCAGAGTCAACGCGGCCAAGGAGCAGAAGCTGAGGAAGAAGAACCTCCTGGTGACTCTATCAGGGGGGAGATCACACCCTCTGACCTTCCCTGCAGCTTCTGTCAGTCTCGTCAATGCGTGCTTCTTTGCCCCTCCCCCCAGAAATACATCCCCGACTGCTGCAACGCCATCTGGACGGTTCTCGAGGAGATGTCCAAGACTGCGCCTCACGGCCCCAAACGGAAGCGGATAGAGGATGCGTCGGACATCTTGACGCAGGCAAGTGACAACGATGTCGCGTGTTGTGCGAGCAGTTTCTGACCCGATACAACTCTCATCATAGGTCAAGGAGAGGAAAATCGGGGTGAACACGTTGCATGCGAAACTGGCAGAGCACATTGACAGGATCGACACTGACATGGTGGGTTGGGCATTCCAAGCATTTCGCGAAACCCTTAAACAAACCTGTTTCATCCGTGTTTTCGTGTTGCAGGCGCTCGAGTATCAGGTGCAGCAGGGAATCGCGTCGGGTGCGTCCAAGGAGGAGCTTCTGCTGATGCCCCTCACTTCAAAGCATGTCTACGGGCCTGAGCTCCACAGCAAGGTCGTGGTTATCAAGCTGCTCCAAGAGTACTGATGATTATTGTCGAGCGGTTTGCATTTGATCAGTGTTTTGATATTTACAGCGGAAACTAGGGGATGCGATGAGCTTTTCGCTCTCAAGTGCTTGTTATTCATTGGTGACGATGGTCCATGCGATGTGCATGGGGCTCGGATTCATGATCCGCCTCTTCTCTCTCCCTATGACGAGCCCCGCAGAGCAGCGTTCTCGGCCTACATGCAAGAGATGGAAATGTCATGCGAAAGTTCAAGTTCAGGGAGCTCGAGATGCACTCGCCTGTAGTTTCTCCAGCTCGGCTTGGAGCTTCTCCACTTGCTCCTTGTAGGAGTCCCGTTGAGCGCACACTGACTCGTATTCGACAGGCGTCGGCCCGCCGAGCGTTGCTTTGATGTAGTCCAGCGCCTTGGCCGGCTTGTCTGCCTCCTCGTAGAGCGACACCAAAACCTTTACCAAAACGTCGATAGCTCCTGCTGACTCCAGATACTTCCTGAACCCCTCCTTGGCGCTCTCGGTCGTGGCCATGTGATCGATTCGGATGGAAGAATGCCGCGGTGCCTTCGAATTTGTGTGTCATCAGAGTTCAGCGTGTTGTCTCAGCCTCTCCCAATACTCCTTGTCTCCTCACATGGCAACCTCCTTTGCCCAACAGGCTGCAGTCCAGCTCACGGATGAGCAGCTCGTAGAGTTCAGAGAGGTCTTCAACTTGTTCGACAAGGAGGGCAACGGTCAGATCCAGATAGAGGATTTGGGGACCGTCATGCGTAGCTTGGGACAGGTCGGTACCCATGTGTCCGATGGATCCATGCGGGCACTAACTGCTCCGCCCCCTGCTCAGAACCCAACGAATCAAGAGCTGGACGACATGATCTTGGAGATCGATGCGGACGGGTAAGCCGATGCCGAGGCCGTGATTCACATGCGTATCCAGCTCCGACCCGATGACGCAGGACGGGCACGGTGGACTTTGCAGAGTTCCTAACCCTAATGGAGCGCAAGATTCAGGCCTCATCGAACGAGGAAGAGCAGATACGAGACGCTTTCAGGTTTCCTTCTTACTTTCACCAGTGATACGACGACCATTTGCCTGACCTTCTACTCTGATTCTTCCAGGGTGTTTGACAGGGACGGCAATGGATCCATCAGCGCAACGGAGCTCAGGCACGTGATGTGCAACTTAGGTGCAAAGCTGTCGGAGGAACAGGTTGATGAGATGATCAAAGAAGCGGATGTTGACGGGGTGAGCGATTCGCCAGAGCTGTTCGGAGTCAGCAGCAGAGTCAGAATTGATGGAAATTGCATCATTCATTGCAGGATGGTCAATTAAGTTTTGGGGAATTCGTCGACATGATGTTGGCGAAACCATCGTGACTCAAGCCCTGTCTTCGTCTTAGAGCAGCGACGGCAAGTAGAAGACTTATACATTTTGCAAATTTAAATATTAAGATTTTCAGGCGCCTGTTTCTGATTTGCTATCGGCCGCAGCGTCTTTTTTGTCTTGTTCTTCTTCAGAACCCTGCCGAACAAACACGCGAGAGACTCTGTGCCGTTCCAAGTGCCTCAGCGCCTCCCTGACCGCAGCCTGGTCTTCCTGCCTCACCAAGCTTCCAGGGAGCTCAAAGGCCTTTCTGGCCTCCTCCCACAACGTCCACTCAGGCCTCAGTCGGATCGTCATCGCGGCCGCCGGCTCCCCCCTCGCCTTTGACTCAGCGACCGCCCGATCGAGGTCCTTGCAGGTCTGGGTGGCGCGGTGCACGAGGACTGGTGCCGCTTTGTGAAGCAGCTGCACTAGCGGCTGATTCAGCGAGGGCGTTGACGATGATGCTTGGGCACCCTCCGGTGAATCCGCAAGGACGCCTGCGACGCTTGCCAGCAGGCCCAGCAACGATGACGTCTTGAGCTCCTTCATGCCCTCGGTAAGGTGGGGCGTGAACTTGAGCATTAGATCCTAGTTTAGGGAGAGAATGGTTTTTGAAGAAGTGGATAGAAGTTTCCAATCCCGAGAGCTTCGTTCCTGTCCCTCCCGTCCCAGCACACCATCGGCAGCGAGTTGAGCTCCGAGAGCGCCCTGACTAGCAGCGCCTTGTCCGCCAGCTCAAACGCGCCTTTGCCGCCGCCGGCCCTCTCGCTGCTGGACAGCTCCGCGACGCGGTCGCACAGCGCCTTGAGCATCAAGTCCTCGCCCAAGTGCCGCACCTCGGAGAAGGCCCCGGCGATCTGCGCCAGCTGGTGCGCGGTGAACCTGTGCATGCAGTTGACGGCCTGCTGCGCGACCTGCTTGAACAGGCGACGGTCATAGACCTTGACCTTGGAGAATCCGCCGGAGAGCATGACGAGCTCCTCGGGCTCGAGGCGTCGGACGAGGTCCGGGTTTTGCACCAGGATCCGGGTCATCTGCGACCAGATCCGGTGGTTGTGCCGCACGTGACCGAACGCCCAGGCGGCGGTCGCCAGAAGGCTCGGCAGTGTCTCTACGGTGCCGCCCGGCGCCCTGTAGAGGGAGCTGGGGCGCTGCGCACGGGGGCGGCCAATGTGCATGAGGGAGGGGTCGTCGGCGATGGGGATTGCCTGGCGCCGGCTCTGACTAGCTTTCCGATCTCTTGCAACCCTGTGTATGCGAAGAGAACCTGATACTGATTAATGCGAGGAATCGGTCACTCCATGCACCTTGAGAACAGATCCTCCAATTGCTCGGGATACGCATTTGATGTCCTGTCATCTGCTGCTGAGCCAGAATCGGCAGCCGCAGTAGCAAAGGAGGGTGAGAGCGCACGTAGGTGAGAACGCGAGAACAGAGAACAGAAGCGCAGCAGCATGCTCTGCTCTGATGCAAAACTTGCGTGAACGATCAGAGCGGCGATGATCACGAATAAGACGAGACTGCTACGGGGGAGGCCGTCCGCTCTTCCGCTTCTGCCTCATCAGGCATCATCATCGAGGGTCCTGACAACATGGGCTCTCAACCACGATCCTGCCGGCAGCACTAGCAATAATGAGGATGCCCTGGTGAAGCTCAGGGACGTGATCTTGCCTGCAGCCGTCGAGGTCTTCTCAGGTTGGATGCGCACGAATGTACTGGCATAGGCATCCATTGCGATTGCAGTACTCGACAGGTAACAGCTCTGCTCAACAACGACAGCCGCAACGGCAAGTGGTCAATGGCACGGGCAGAGAGGACGGCGCCCACAGAGACTGGCAAAGTCCCGTGTATAGCCTAATCGCCTTCCAAGTGCTGGTTTTCTTGCTCACGCACGGCGGCACCGGCCTGGTTCCCGCTGCCGACCTGGGCCTCAGCCTGAGGAGTCCTCAGTGGTGGCAGTGGCTATCCAGCGGCTTTGTCTGGGCTCGGACACAGGATTTGTTCGAGGGAGTGTTCATGACCTACGTGTTTGGCCGACTGGTGGAGAGGCAACATGGACTGGTCGGCGTTTGGGCTGTTTTCATCGCCTCTGTTCTCGGTGAGGGATCATCAACCTTGAGATTTTTTGTTTTTGGCTAATACTCCGCAGATACTGATCAATTTTGTGCTGAGTCACAGGGGCCAACTCGATGGTCTCGTGTCTCATGCCCGTAAGCAAGTCGGCTGTCACTGTCTTTGCGTCCACTGCCGGCGCACTGGGGCTGTTTGTTGCGGGCCTCGTGCTCCCTCGGCTGCTGCGCAAGCCGCTCGAAGTGGCCTGCCTATCCCCCTTTGTAGTCCACATCGCGATGCAAAGGTGAGCAGTGTACAAGGAGAGCTATCAGACGCAGCGGCCGCTCAGTCACCGTACTGCCTTATTTCGCCCGTACTCCAGGTATGCTCCTCTTGCCGGGTTGGCCGCTGTTGAGGGCGCTAAGGTCGGTCATCTTCTGCACATTGCGGGCGCATGTCTCGGATCGCTGGCTTGCTGGTCGTTGCTCTTGGTCATCAAAGCCGTCAAGGTGGGATGCACACCATTTCTCATAGGCTTGACTTGACTCTTCTCAAGTGCTCAGGACAAGGCTGAGCTCGAGCGATTGGAGAAGGAGAGGCAGGAGAGGCAAAGAAGAAGGAGAGAGCATAGGGAGGCCATCGACGGCGTGGTGTACGATGCGATCAGCACGGCGGCCTCTGCTGCCTCACAAGTGGCAAGAAAACTGCTGTGAA
>VFSW01009056.1_pt1 | contig 14230 bp, 11 predicted proteins | sample 5358111 | NCBI WGS metagenome assembly VFSW01 (sample SAMN11554181, study PRJNA540505) | mine drainage metagenome | isolation source: sediment from site ElyBrook_90M | place: USA: Ely Copper Mine, Vershire, VT | collected 2017
GCCCCATTCCCGTCTATCATTCTAAGAATGAGTCGCCGAATCTGTCGCCTGCGAATCCTTTGCCCTGTCCTGTTCGCCAGCGTTGCGCTCCTCGCCACGCACCTGCTCGTTCAGCAGCCCGCCGCGTCCGCTCAGTCCGCACCGCCCGCCGCAGCACCCCCCACCTCCTCCGCACCCACGCTCAGCGCGGATTCACACGTTATCGACATCCCCGTCGTCATCTACGACAAAAAAGGCGCGCTCGTCCAGGATCTCACCAAGGACAACTTCGTCCTTCAGGTCGATGGCAAACCACAGACCATCGTCTATTGCAACCGCGACACCGCACTGCCCCTCACCCTCGGCCTGCTCGTCGATACCAGCATGGGCCAACGCGAAGCACTCAACGACGAGCGCACCGCCAGTTCCACCTTCCTCGACGACATGCTCAAAGCCTCCGCCAATCGCGACAAAGCATTCGTCGTGCAGTTCGCCCGCCAGACCGACCTGCTACAGGACACCACCAGTTCCCTGTCCAAGCTCCACGACGGTCTCAAGCAGTTGGAGACCGCCGAGTCCAGCCCGGATTCCAGCGTCACCCCAGTCAACTCCGGCCCCAACAACGGCAACGCCTCGGCACGCCCGCGCCCCAACCCAACAACCCTCTATGACGCTCTCTTCCTCTCCTCCGACGAGCTGATGAGCAAACAGCCCGGCCACCGGGTTGTCGTCCTGCTCTCCGATGGCGTCGACAGTGGCAGCAAGGAGTCGCTCACCTCCTCCATCGAAGCCGCCCAGCGTTCCGGCACCATCGTCTTCGCCATCTACGTCAAAAGTTACCAACCTGTGAACGGGTTCAATCGCAACCAGGGCCGCCAGGGAGGACAAGCCAACGGCTATCCAGGAGGCTATCCCGGATTGGGCTATCCCGGTATGGGCTATCCAGGAGGAGGCTATCCGGGAGGAGGCTATCCAGGAGGCAACCGCCAGCCGCAGAACTTCCCCAGTTCTCCAGACGGCAGAAAGGTTCTTGAGCGCATGGCCGACGAGACCGGTGGACGCCTCTTCGAGCTAAGCAGAAGAGAGTCCTTCGCAGACATCTACAAGGAGATCGCCGACGAGCTGAACGCCCAATACCATCTGGGCTACGCACCCGACAAGGACACCGCCTCCGACGGATACCACCGCATCGACCTCTCACTCACCAAGTCCAGCCCCAAGAACCTCTACATCCAGACCCGAGACGGCTACTACGCCAGCAACTGAAACGGTCGGCCATCGTCCTTTAAGGCCCGCACAACCCACCGCTGCACTTACATCTTGTACCGCCCCATGTCGTCGTCGTTCAGGTTCTCCAGCCAGCGCCGCATCTCTTCCCCGCTTGCATTCTGCGGCCCCTCGGCCACCTGCTTCGCGTTCTCCAGCACCGCGCGGCTGGCGTACACCGGGCAGTCCCAGCGCAGCGCCAGCGCGATCGCATCCGATGGCCGCGCATCCAGCGCCACCGTCTCGCCGTCCTGCTCCATCCACACCACCGCGTAGAACGTGTCGTCGCGCAGCTCGCTCACCACCACCTTGCGCACCACAGCATTCAGTCCGCGCGCCATATTGCGCATCAGGTCGTGCGTCATCGGACGCGGCGTCGCCGTCTTCTCCAGCTCCAGAGCGATCGCGTTGGCCTCGAAGATCCCCACCCAGATCGGCAGCACCGCGTCGCTGGCCACGTCCTTCAGCACCACGATCGGCATATTGGTCAGCGGATCGATCATCATCCCGCGGATCTGCATCTCCACCTCAACCGCCGCCGTCGCTCGCTCCCCGCGTTCGCTCGCAATCCTCATAAGACTGCCTCCCCTCAACTCGCTTTCCTCAACCCTCCAACGCCTCGCCCGCAAGACTGTTGGGAAACGTCTCCGTGATCCGCACCATTCTGTAGCTCCCCACCGCCGGCAGGATTGGCTGCCGCACGGTAAAGTTCACCGTCTTGTTCTGTGAGCTGCGCCCCACCACCTGCCCGCGCACCGGGTTGTGCCCCTCCACCATCACCTCCATAGTCTGCCCCAGGTGCCGCGCATAGCTCTTGCGTTGCACCTCGTGTTGCCGCTCCAAAATCACCTGTAGCCGCCGCACCTTCTCCTCCTCCGGGATCGAGTCCTCCATCCCGGTCGCCGGAGTGTTCGGACGCGGCGAGTACTTGAAGCAGAACACAGCGTCGTACTGCACCTCCTCCAGCAGCGTCGCCGTCTCCTCCATCTCCGCCTCCGTCTCCCCTGGGAACCCCACAATGATGTCGCTCGTCATGCTGATCTCCCGCCGCGCCGCCTTGATCCACCCGATCCGCTCCAGATACCACTCCCGCGTGTACTCCCGCGCCATCGCCGCCAGCACCCGCGTCGCCCCCGACTGCACCGGCAGATGCACATGATCGCAAAGCGTAGGCACCGCGTCGATGGCCTGCACAATCTCCTTTGTAAAGTCCCTCGGATGGCTGGTTGTGAACCGCACTCGACGAATCCCCGCCACGCCCGCAACAGCCGCCAGCAACTCCGCAAACGTCACCTTCCCCGAAGGGTCGCGGTACGAGTTCACATTCTGCCCCAGCAACTGGATCTCGGTGAACCCCGCGTCCGCCATCCGCCTCGCTTCCTCCATAACGGATGCCGACGTGCGCGACCGCTCCCTCCCCCGCGTATACGGCACCACACAGTAGGAGCAGAACTTGTCGCACCCCTCCACAATCGTGATGTACCCGCGATGCGGATTCCCCCGCGACGTGAACTCCGTGTCGAAAGTCTCCTCCGTCTGCCGGTCGTCGAGGCCCGTGATCCTCGTCTCGCCCGCCTCCAGCCGCACCAGCATCTCCGGCAGGTTCCGATACGAGGCCGAACCGCTCACGATCGAAACATACGGCGCCTTCTCAAAGATCTTCTCGCCCTGCTGCTGCGCCACGCACCCCAGCACGGCGAACCGCTTCCCCTCGCCCTGTAACTTCTTGTACTCATTCAGCCGGTGAAAGACCTTCTGCTCCGCCTTATCGCGGATCGAGCAGGTGTTGTACAGGATCAGCCCCGCGTCGGCCTCGTCCTCCACCCGCATGTACCCCTCATGCTCCAACGTCCCGATCACCTTCTCGGAATCGTGGGCATTCATCTGGCACCCAAACGTCTCGATATAAAAAGTCTTCATCACGCCTCAGTATACCGCCCAACCCCGCGCCCCTCCGCCTTCCTGTTCTCCCCTCCCTGTAATGGGGCCATGCGCTGCGGCGACCCGGAAGACCTCATCGGTGCGGTTGAAGTTGAGTGGCGGATCGATGCAGGCATCCGGCAGCTTGCTGAGCCGGTCGATCTTTTCCCCACAGAAGTTCGTGCGGGTGTCGAGCAGCGAGAAAGTTTTTCGGCGCGAGACACACGTTGCAAAAGTAACTCACGCGCAACAGGAAAAAGCCGACGCTCTTCTAGTCTGACACGCCAGCGAGGCAGGCATATCACAGACCATACAACCTACCGCCAGCTCACGGCGAGGTGCCAGCGCAGCCCGGCCTGCACTGTGCGCTCCAGCACACGCACATACTCCTGTAGCTCGGAGAGCACCTGCGGCCCTTCGGTGCCAAGCTGCTGCGGATCGTCCTGCAACTCCGCCACCAGAGCCCGCACCGTCGCCAGCCCATCGTCCGCCGCATACCACTGCGGCGGAGGCAGCCGCCGCATCAGCTCGGGGTTCCCGCCGCCCTCTTCGATCAGCAGCGCCATCGAGTTCTCGTCCGCCGAGAAGAACTCGATTAGCGGCCTCACTCCCAGCTTGAGCGCGAGCCGCTCCAGCGCGTCCTCATGCCGCGCCAGCGCGCGCCCGTTGACGAAGATGTCGTACCCTGGGTCGTCGCCTTCGACGACGATGTACATGGAAGCAGCCATGCACAGAAGTGTACTTCGCCCGCCGCGAAACGGGGAAGCAAAAGTTGCCGCCGCGCACCAGCCTGTGTTCCCTGCCGGTGTCTCCGCCCGATTATCTCCACTCGTGCGGCAGCGAACCCGCTGGAGCGTGCGACACGATCTCCAGGTACACCGTCTCAATGTCCTGCTGGCGCATCGCGGCGCGGTTCGCTGGGAACCAGAGATTGTCTGGCGCGGGCAGTTGGATATGCATCTCTGCCGGCTTCTTTCCGGCATCCGCCTGCGCCTTGACCGCGGCGTACAGATCGATCAGAAACTGCCGCTGCCCCTGCAGTATTTCGATCCCGCCCGCATCGCCGTGGCCGGGAAGCACATGCAATGGGTTGAGCGCGATTGCCTTCTCCAGCGCCTTCGGCCAGTTGGCAATGTTCGCGTCCAGCAACTTGTTGCGCGGCCCGTTCACCGCTGCATCGCCGGTCGCAAGAATTCTCTCAGCGGGCAGCCAGACGTATCCGTCGCCCGGCGTATGCCCCCAGCCGAGGAAGAGGAAGTCCACCTCGCGCGTGCCATCGTTCAGTGTCAGCCTGTCGCCCGCAATCGACATCTGAGGCCGCTGCACGTCCGTCTCGCCCGTCGCCTGCATGTCCGGCCGCTTCGCCAGAGCGTTGCGCCAACGCGTCGGCTCCCATCGATTCATCTCGTCGGTGACGCCCTGGAACGCCAGCGTAGTCGCGCCCGCCGCCGTCCACACTGAGTTGCCATACGCATGATCGCCGTGCGCGTGGGTGTCGAAGACATACCGCACCTGCTTGGGAGAAAGCTGCTTCACGATGCCGAGCAACTGCTTCGCGCGACCCGGATAATTCGCGTCGACGACGATCAGATAGTCGCGCATCTCGATGACCACGGTGTTGCTGTAGCCGTTGGTATCGCCTGTGAGGAACCACACGCCGCGCGCGATCCGGTGGGGTGGCGAGTTCTGCGCATGGATAGAAACCGCCGTAGAGATCAGTAACAATATGAATACAAATTGCCGTTTGATTCCGTCCACAGAGGAACCCTCCCGCGCCCAGAGTATAAAGTACCACCCAGCCGTGCCGGCGCGCTGCCAGCCGGATGCTTGGGCCGTCTGGTATCTTGCATCGCTTAAACTGCTATCCTCATCACACTAGGATGATCGGCCGCCGCAGCTTCATCGCATCTCTCGCGCTTCTGCCCGCTGTGCTTGCGCGCGCGCAAAGCGAAGTGCCAGCCAACAAGAACGTCAAGTGGGCGGTCTCTGCGAATCTGTGGAACTCTTTTCCGGGGACGAAGTTCACCGATGTTTTGGATGTGATGGCGCAGACGGGCTTCCCCGGCATCCGCATGACCGGCTTTCCCAACATCCTGAACCGATATGGAATAACCGCGGCACAACTGCACAGCGAACTCGCGAAGCGCAATCTCAACGTGGTCACCATCTCCTGGAACGGCCCGCTGCAAGACCCGTGCGCGCGCCAGCAGGCCCTGGATAGTGCACGCGACGCCATGAAGTTTCTGGCCGATTTCGGTGCCAGTCACCTGGTCGTCTTCTCGCCCAACCGCACCCGGCGGGGAGCGGACACGCCCGCCGCATTTCAATCGCTGTGCGACTGCTGCAACCAGATCGGCGAACTGGCCGGCACCATCGGCTTCACCGCCGGCCTGCACAACCATATGGGCGAGATGGTGCAGACGCAGGAAGAGATCGACCGCTTCATGGCGATGACCGACCCCAAGCTCTTTGGCCTCTCGCCAGACACCGCGCACCTCGATCTGGCAGGCTGCGATGTGGCGGGGACGATCAACCGGTATAAGGACCGCATACACTTCCTCGACTACAAGGATGCCAAGCGGCCCGCGCCGGTGCCGGTGGCCGCGCCCAGCACAAGCACTCCGCCGACGCTGGGAGCAAACGCCGCGCCGGTCAACGGAACGACACAAGTGCGCAGCGCGGGATTCATCCAGGACATCTACGACCTGGGCGATGGCGAGGTCGATTTCCCAGCCTGCCACCGCATCCTGAAGAGCATGAAGTACAGGGGGATAATCTGCGTCGATCTGGACACAGCAAGGCTCGGTCCGCTGGCCGATTACCAGCGCTGCGGTGCCTACATCGTCAAAAAGCTGGAGCCGATTTATCTCTGAGCCGGTAGGGGGGTATACCCCCCCCATAAAAGTCCTAAAGTCTCCCTTCTAAATCAGTTAAGTCTTGACTAGGTCTGTACCTGGTCTGGATTCGGTCTGGCTTTGTCTGGACTTGATCTGGATTTTGAACCCCTGAACTCTGGATTTTTGTCTCCGCTAGGTCCGGCCCGAGTCCCCCTCCGGCACGACCCATTCGACAAGCTCAGGGCAGGCTGCTGGCTGCTGTTTGCCCCTGTGTTAATTATACCGCTAGTGTCAAGCGTTTTCGCGTGGTCACCACACCGATAGCAGGTCTCAAAATCGAGATCTGGAGCGCCCTGGATCGGCCACGCCGCCGGACCGTAAACCCTGCCTGTGCGCGCGTGGAATATGCGTCCGCTATCACAGCTAACGTTATCGAAAAACGGGTTCGCCAGGTGGGTTAGGCTGGCCCACTGGAAGCTGAATTTCGAACCTGCAACCAATATCTCGCGGATGGTCCAAGGTGATTGTGCCGCCGTGGGCCGAGACGGCCCATTCGACGATCGACAGACCAAGGCCCGCTCCGCCATCGGAACTTGTACGGGCCTTATCCACCCGGTAGAACCGCCGGAACACTTTATCCCGGTGCTCCACGGGGATACCGGGTCCGCTGTCCTGAAACGCAATCAGCACCATGTGTTCATCGACACCAATATCGACACGAATGGTCCCTCCAACTGGAGAATACTTCACGGCATTGTCTATGAGATTGATGAACGCTTGGCGCAGTATCAGTCGGTCGGCCCATACATTTAGAGCCTGGTCCCCTTCAACCACAATTGTCTGTTGCTTCTCCTCGGCCAGAACTTCGAGGAGGATTGCCGCTTCCTCTGCCAATTCCAAAATGTTCACCGTCGTCTTACGGAGTTCGATCTGCCCGGCGTCCGCTCTAGACATGGTTAGAAGGCTTTCCACCAAGCGGGTAAGACGGCTGACTTCTTCGAGCATGCTGCCAATGATGTCTCGATAGTAGGCGGCGCTCCCAGAAGTCTGAAGGGCCACCTCTCCAACGCTGCGGATTGCCGTCAACGGAGTTCGGAGTTCGTGCGAGGCATCGGCCGTGAACCGGCGCAATTGATCGAAGGATTCTTCCAGTCTGGCCAGCGTACTGTTGAAGGCTTGTGCAAGCTGGCCAAGCTCATCATCCGGAATTACGACTTCCAACCTCTCGCCCAAGCGTTCGGCGCTGATTTTAGCTGCGTGTCGCGCCATGTTATCTACGGGACGAAGAGCCCGGCCGGCCACCACATAGCCAGCGAATCCGATCAAGATTACGGTAATGGGAAGCCCTATGCCCAGGACAGCAACCATCGTCCAAAACTCACGCCACAGCGGTTCTTCGCTGACAGCGAGACGAAGCGTCAGGTATTGTGTTCCGATTCTGTGCACACGGCTTGCAATACGGACTCTTGCGCCATTCGGCAATCGCATCGAATGCGGCGCTTCGCGCACCCGCTTGCCATTCAGATAGAGTGGCTGCCCGAGGGGAGCGCCCTTCAGTTCGTCACTCCGATAGAGCAGCATACCGTTGTCGGACCAGACTTCCAGTAGGTATCCATGGTCCGGTTCGCGCGCGGTTGCTTCCCCCTCTTTGGATCTGAGTTGAAACCGCCCATCGGGTGCGAGAGAGATCAGCCCTTCAACGGTCTCGATGTCGCGGTCCAGGCTAAGGTCGAGTTGGTATCTCAGATTATGCAGAAAATAGGCTGAGGTGCCTCCGGCGTACATGACCAAGGCCAAGGAAAGCAGAATTCCATAGAGAACGGTCAAGCGACTTCGGAGGCTCTTGCCGAGAACGCTACTCATGGGGCCTCCTCGCTGAGAACGAATCCGACGCCGCGCACCGTATGGAGCAGCTTGACCGCGAATGGGTCGTCCAGCTTCTTCCGCAGGCGGCCAACATGGACATCGATCACATTGTCGAGTGGGGTGGCGCGGTCCGGCTCTTTCCAGACATCCCGCGCCAGCATCTCACGGGAGACAATGCGCTTTGCGTTGCGACCCAGAAACTCCAGCAGTTCAAACTCTCTCACGGTGAGTTCGAGGCGCTGGCCCTCCCGGGTTACGATCCTCATTACAGAGTCGATTTGAAGACCGGCAACTTTGAGAGGCGTTGCGACCTCCGTCTTTCCTCTGCGCAACAGTGCCCGGATGCGAGCGCTCAATTCGGGGAAGGCGAAGGGTTTCACCAGATAATCATCTGCGCCAGCATCCAGTCCGGACACGCGGTCCTCGACGGCATCCTTGGCCGTAAGAAGCAAGACCGGTGGCGTGATTATGCTGTGCTTGCAGAGCGCGGCCAGAATCTCCAGGCCGTTGCGCCCGGGAAGCATTACATCCAGTACGATCAGGTCGAAGGTTTGGCTGGTGGCGAGAAAGAAGCCATCCTCTCCAGTCGCGGCGAGGGTCACTTCGTACCCCTCTGTCTGGAGTCCTTCCTTCAGCGCCTGGCCTACCTTTGGCTCGTCTTCGATGATCAGCAGATGCACAGGGCCACCTTCTACAAATGTAAATCTAACGCAACCGATTCTTTCCTGAATAATTGCTTAACTGTTCCGCTCGAGGGTTCAGAAAATCGTCAGGATATATTCAGGCATTTCGTAGAACCGTACCGGTTATAACCGTAAGAGCGACATGTAGCGGCGGGTGCTTCCCTCAGAGGGTCCGACGTTTCAGTTGAAATGCTATATCCGCGCATCCATTTTGAAAGAGGTCTTCCCCATGAGAGTCTGGCCCACGCTTTTGGCAACTGCGATCTGTGTCTCACCTGCGTTTGCCGCAGAATCCGCCGCTCCGCTCAAACTCGAAAGCACAATCGCGTTGCCGGGAATCGAAGGCCGAATCGACCACTTCGCCATCGACCTGCGACACCGGACTGTCTTCATTGCGGCATTGGGAGCTGACACCGTCGTTGCGGTCGATCTCGCGCACGGGAAGGAAGTGGGGAGGATCACTGGCTTGAAAGAGCCGCAGGGCCTGCTCTATGTGCCGGACAATGGTCGCCTTTATGTCGCAAACGGTGGCGATGGCTCTGTGCGAATCTATGACGCCAGCAGCCTGAAGCAGTTAAAGAGCGTCGATCTTGGCGATGACGCGGACAATATGCGCTACGACGCCAACTCGAAGACGGTCTGGGTCGGCTATGGCAGCGGTTCGATGGCTGGTCTCAACCTCAACGGCGACAAATTGGTGGACATTCCGGTCGGGGAGCATCCGGAATCCTTTGCGTTGGCGCATCGCGGAAGCAAGCTCTTTGTGAACGTTCCGCGGATGAAGGAGGTCGCCGTCGTAGATCGAAGCACGAAGAAGGTTGTGGCTACCTTTGGGACCGGGCTGACGCTCGGCAATTATCCGATGGCCTTGGATGAGGCGAATGGCAGGATATTCATCGGCTGCCGGGTGCCCGCGCGGCTCCTGGTCCTCGACGCCGCCACTGGCAAGACGGTCGCCAGCCTCGATACAGTGAGCGGTACCGACGACCTCTTTTATGACACGGCGACGCACCGGATCTATGTTCTTGGGGGCGGCGGCCAGATCGTGACGTATAGCCAGTCCGGTCCCGACCAATATACGGAAGTCGATCGTCTGCCCACGGGGCCGGGAGGGCGAACCGGGCTATTCATCCCGGAACTCAAAGAGCTCCTGGTCGCGATCCCAAGCAAAGGAAATCAGGATGCATCGGTCCAGGTTTATCAGGTTCAGTAGCTTCGCAGTCGCACTGTGTCTCGCTGCGGCCCTTCCGGCCAACGCGCAGAGCGCATCGCTTCGAGGCCGGGTCACGGACGGAACCGGAGCAGTCGTTCCCGGCGCTCAGGTTGCAGCAACGAGCGTCTCCGGCACGGTCCTCTCCACCAGTTCCGCGCCGGATGGCTCGTACGCGCTGACCGGAATTCCGTCCGGGAGCTATCGGGTTGAGGCGAAGTTCACGGGCTTTGAGATGAAAAGCCCCGTGCCCTTTGTGGCGCGCGGCCAGGATGCGACGCTCGATCTGGCGATGACGGTACGCGCGGTCGTCGAGAAGGTGACGGTGCAGGCAGACCAATCGCCGACGGTCTCCGTCGAATCCTCGAACAATGCGAGCGCGCTGGTGCTCAGCGGCTCCCAACTGGATTCGTTGTCGGACAATCCGGACGACCTCGCGGCCGATCTGCAGGCCCTTGCCGGACCATCTGCCGGGCCGAGCGGAGGGGCCTTTTACATCGATGGATTCAGCACGGGCGAGATGCCCCCGAAGGAATCGATCCGCGAGATCCGTATCAATCAGAATCCCTTCTCGCCCGAGTACGACTCCCTCGGGCTGGGCCGTATCGAGATATTCACAAAGCCCGGTTCCGAGCAGTTCCACGGCAGCGCCTTCTTCAATATAGGCAGTGCGCTATTGAACTCGCGCAATCCCTACGCCGCGGTCAAGGCACCGTTTTTGCTGAGGGAGTACGGGGTCAGTCTTACGGGCCCGCTGAACCAGCGCGCGTCGTATACCCTGGATGCTCGCGGAGACGATACCGACAACGGCGCCGTCATCAATGGAGCAACGCTCGATCCGACCACGCTGGCGATCGTGTCGCCCTACACCGACGTGTACAGCGTTGCCCAGCATCGCATTCTCGTCACTCCGCATGTGGACTATCAACTCAGCGAGAACAACACGGTATCGGTCCGCTATCGAGTGACGCAATCCGACATCCCGGACTCTGGGCTGGGCGGATTCAACCTGGTCGAAAGCGCATACCGCGCGCAGTCGCTCGCGCAGACAACTCAAATCATCGAGACCGCAGTGTTGAACCAGAACGCGATCAATGAGACCCGCTTCCAGTTCTTCAACGTGAGCAGCTCCTCCGTTCCCGTCAATACTGGAGCTTCCATTCAGGTCTTGAATGCATTTACGGGAGGCGGATCGCAAGTCGGCAACTCTTCCGACGTGCAAAGGGACTTCGAACTCCAGAACGTTTCGACCATCACGCACGAGCCGGATACGTGGCATTTCGGTACAAGGTTGCGATCGACGGTTGAGAACAACATCTCACAGCAGAACTTCAATGGGTCATTTACCTTCGGTGGCGGGACAGTGCCTGAGTTGAACTCAAACAACCAACCGGTAATGGACTCCAACGGCAACCCGGTTCTCATACCCATCACCTCCATTCAGCAGTACCAGAGAACATTGGTTCTACAGAAAGACGGTTACACCAATAGCCAGATTCAGTCTTTAGGGGGAGGTGCGAGCCAGTTCAGTTTGAGCACGGGCAATCCGCTCATCTCCGCATCGCAGTTCGATCTTGCCTTGTTCGTGGAAAACACATGGAAGGTACAACCCAACCTGACAGTCGATCTGGGACTTCGCTATGAGATGCAGAACAACATCCGCGACCACGGCGACTTTGCGCCGCGAGTAGCGCTCGCATGGTCTCCAAAACGGTCACGGCAGAAGCTCGTGCTTCGCGGAGGCTTCGGCATCTTCTATAGCCGCTTCGCATTGGCAAATACGCTAACTGCATTGCGCTACAACGGCGTCACGCAGCAACAGTATGTCGTCAATAGCCCAAACTACTACCCCACCATCCCATCGGCTTCCAGCCTTGCCTCATCGCTGTCGGGCCAGGTCATTCAGCAGAACGCCCCCAGTCTTCGCGCGCCGTACCTGATGCAGACGATGCTCAGCGTAGAGAGGCAGCTCCCGCTGCATACGGTGCTTGCCGTCAGCTACTCCAACTCACATGGGCTTCACCAACTGCGCTCGGAGGACATCAACGCGCCGGTGTCGTCCGGGGGGCCGTATCCGATGGGCAACAACGACCCGGTCTTCCAGGCGCAATCGTCCGGGCTGTACAACCAGAACCTTCTCATCACAAACGTAAAATCTCAGATTGCCGCGGACATATCGCTCTTTGGCTCGTATACGTTTGGTAAGACGATGAGCAACACCGACGGCATCTCCACCTTCCCCGCAAACCCCTACAGCATGGAGGGCGAATATGGGCCGGCGTCAACCGACGTTCGCAACTTCGAGACCTTCGGCGGGACCATCCAGTCTCTCTGGAACACGACCTGGAGTCCGCTGCTCACCGTCACATCAGGCACTCCGTTCAACATCACCGTGGGACGCGATCTGTACGGCACCACATTGTTCAATGGCAGACCGGGCATTGCTACAGACCCGAGTAAGCCCGGTTTAATTCAAACCTCATACGGGCTATTGGATCCGTCTCCGACAGCGGGAGAAACGATTTTGCCTCGCAATTACGGGCGCGGCCCGGGCCTCGTGCAATTCAATATGCGTGTCAGCAAGACGATCGGGTTTGGCTCGGTCAAGGCGTCCGCGGACGCGCCTGCGAAGCCGCGGTATGGGCTTGTCTTCACCTTGCAGATGAGAAATCTGTTGAATCACAACAACCCCGGCCCCATCACCGGAAACATCGCATCGCCGCTCTTTGGCATGGCGAATCAGGCTGTCGGCTCGGCGACGCAATCGGGGACGAATTTTTCCGAGAACGCAACCAACCGGCGATTCGAGTTCCAGACGCGTTTCATGTTTTGAGACGGAGCACTCGGCCCTTTGCCCGCAAGGTTGATCCGTCGCTGGCCGACGCATCTCCAGACAGACCAGCCGGGCAGCTCAGGATGTTGAATCATGCGGCGAGTCAGGCTGCGCTGAGGAACCTTCGCTGGCAGCGCGGGACTGGCGCTCACCGGACGCGAGCTATCACTGCATGGTGGGCATGGCCTTTGCTGGATGCGGCTTGCCCCAGTTGAAGTAGCGGCCGAGGATGACCTTGACGATGAGGTGGTCGGTGGATGCGGTGGCTCCCCAGCCCGCGCCGAAGTTGATCTCCCACTTGGGCGAGACGAAGAGGTTGACGACGGGGAAGATCTGCTGCTGCTGGTTGTGCAGGCTGACGAAGTGTCCGAACTCGCCCCAGTAGCCGTAGTACTCGATGCCGAAGTTGTATAGCCGCGACGGTTGATAGGTGAGCGTCGCCGCCGGGCCGAAGGTGACGCCATGCGGCGAGACGGTGCGGTTGTAGTCCTGGACCTGCGACGGCGTGGAGCCGGGAGGCGGCGGCGGCTGATGGATGGCCCAGTTCATGGTGGCGTTGACGGATCCGTACCACTTGCCGATGGACTTATCCACGATGGGCATGATCTGCCACGACCAACTGGGATTGGCGTAGGCCGCGCGCGCGTAGCCGATCTCATTCGACAGGCTCACGCCGACCGGCCAGTGCCAACTGGGCGGCACGCGCACGCGCGGGCGGATGTGGTCGCCCACCCACTGCACGCCGGTGCCGTTGTGCTCCGCGGTGAAGACGTAGAAGCCCACCTCCGACCAGTTGTTGAGGCCCTGGGTAAACTCGACGGTCTCGTGCTCCTGTCCCAGGGTGGGCAACATGCCGTTCTGCGCGGTGGTGCTGCCCTCGACGGTGTAGTTGCTGTGCAGCTCGGTGAGCAGCGTGCCGGGCGCCATGGTCTCCGAGGGGTAGACCTGGATTTCGTAGTTGTCCTGCGCTCGCATTGCGCGCGGCATCGCGAACAACACTACGGCGAGTGCCGCAACTGCGGTTCCTGCGCGCCTTTGGGTTGCTTTCAAATCCATCTCTCTCTATCCCTCGCGTTTCGCGGAGTCGAACAGCATCGTGAATCCTGAATCCAAGTGGTTGTGCCGATGGCAGTGGAAGAGCGTCTTGCCGGGATTGCTCGCGGCGGAGACCGCCTCTCTTTGTCCAGGGTCCAGGCAGAACTACATACTTTAGAATGACGCTGGCCGGAGTTCGATTCATCGTCTTGAAGTTGTAGATGAGCGCCAACGCGCCCGGCTGCGGCAGTCAGGGTCGATGGCCCGCGCCACTAGCGTTGTGGCCGCACTCGGCTAAAATCAGGAAAAGGAAAAAGGAGGCTGTCGCTATGAGCGTGTTACATGAACGGGCGTCGTGGGTGGATAAGTGGTGGCCGCTGTTGTTGATCCTGTTTGGCGTCGTCTTCGTCTCGGTGCTGGTGACGTTTCATCCGGCGATCTGAATCGAGCAGTCCCAGGTCTCAGAACCGAGACCTGGGGCACCCGCACCCAGCGCGTCCACGGTGGCGAAGTGGGAGACCGGCGCAAAGAAGCCCAGCGGCATAACCGTCAAGCTACTCACTATCGTCCAGCAGCACGGCTGGAAGAGGCTGGTCTGAAG
>VFSW01009057.1_pt1 | contig 14228 bp, 15 predicted proteins | sample 5358111 | NCBI WGS metagenome assembly VFSW01 (sample SAMN11554181, study PRJNA540505) | mine drainage metagenome | isolation source: sediment from site ElyBrook_90M | place: USA: Ely Copper Mine, Vershire, VT | collected 2017
AAACCGACGGCAGGTGTAGACACGCAAATTGTCTCAGTAAAGGGGTTCACCTCAATTCGCCGTAGTCAAAATCGTAGCTGCCAAAGCACCACGATTCAGCGTGTTGCGCTACAGATCAATAAGCGCAGCGCAACTGGTTCAATCGAAAACAGTTGCGAACTGCAAATTTCAGTAGATTTCAAGAAGGCTCGGAATCCGCCTTGGGCGCAGGGGGTCGCTGGTTCAAATCCAGTCGCCCCGACCAATGATTCCAATCAGATGTAGCCGTTTTGATATCGGCTGAAAATTGCACGTAGACGTTTTTGCGGCGGTGATTTCCTTTCTGTGCTTGTGATCGCAGGCTTCAGTCTGTGCCGTGATCGACTGCATCACCTGAGCCACGTTCTCAATCACGCATTGTAGCTGCTCACCGATTGCCGAAGGGTGTACGCACTCACTAGACCCCAAGCGGCACCACGCAGATCGTCTACGCGCCTGACGGATGGAAGTTTGCCTATATGAGCGGGCAGACGGTCGAGAAATATATAGCGCCGCTGGCCGGAGGGTTGCAGGCGGTGTACAACGCGGCGACGCCGGCGGCGCCCGCGTATTGGCGTCATGCCGATTGGCTGGGAAGTGAGCGGCTGGCGAGCACCGCGCAGCAGACGATGTATTACGACGCGGCCTACGCTCCGTTTGGCGAGAATTACGCCGAGACGGGAGCGGGGGCGGGCACAAAAGACCGCAGCTTCACCGGGCAGACGCAGGACATAACTTTGGGCCTGTACGATTTCACCTTCCGCCAGCAGAGCTCGTCGCAGGGGCGCTGGCTGGTGCCCGACCCGGCGGGAGTGGCGGCGGTGGACATTACCAACCCCCAGACCTGGAACAGGTATGCCTACCTCAGCAATGGCCCGCTGAATGCCGTCGATCCCAAGGGACTCAAATGTCAACCAACCCAGCTACCAGAGGACCCCACCGGCAAGAAGGGAAAGCAGTATATCGCCTGGGAGACCTACATCCTTGGCGGCTGCGGCGGTGGTGGAAGTTACGATGCGAGTGTTGGCGTGGGATTTTTCGGATCAACTTGGGGGTGGGACCCCGGAAGCTGGGGGAGTAACGGAAATCCATGGGATGGAACCGAGACATCCGGGAGCGACAATCCCGGCTGGGTAGGAGGCATATACAATCCTTCTCAGCCCAATCCTTTCTATAGCGGCAGTTTCTCCGGTATCTGGAATGCGGATACGTTCAATACGTGGCAGTCGCAACAGTTCTGGCAGAACCCAGACAATCTTTCGGCATCGGGTTCCCTGCCGCAGAACCAAAACCCAAAGGGGCAGACGGCGGCCTTGGAATCAACAGGGTATCTCGGAACCACGCAGTGCGGGCCGGGCGGGTGCCCTTTCACACCGGCATTTCCATCACCCCCGTCTGCGCCAAACTCTACTCAGTCGTGTCCCGCGAAGCCGAACCTTTCAGAGATTTGTTATGTCCTTCCTCCGGGGCCGGAAAGAACGGCGTGCCTGAGTAAGGCGAGTAAGAAAGGCGGCTGTCAAACCCTTCCATTGCTTTAGGGCTTCCCGCAGTGGTAAGGAGCTCGCGTAAGCATGAGGTTGGCGAAGCGCGCAGACGCCCATGCTGTTACTGGAGGGAGGAACGAGCCGTAGCACGGACGGGAGTAGTACACCGGTACATCGACTGGGCGCGTGCTGCACTCGGACTTGCTGGAACGGAAGCGGCGGAGTCGCGCCTCGTGAATGTCGCCTCAATAACAATCATCACCGGATCGTGAAGTTAGCTTGCCGCCACCCCGTCTGGCGTCCTGCCGAATCGGAGACCTGGATTTCGAGCCGGTAATATCCGTTCGGCAGTTTTTCTATTGCCAGCTTCAGTCCGATTGGGATGACTGAGTTTCCCATCACAATCCAATCGGCCACGCTCATCGGTCCCGTATTCATTACCAGCGAGCCCGTCTTTAGATCAGTAATTTTCAGGCTGTAGGAAACGTCGACCTTGTTCGCTTCCAGCAGAGGCTCGTAGATTTCGAAGTAGACGGACAGCGGCTTTCGCTTCCCGATCCGCGCATCAGGCACCGGCACAAACTGGACGTTTTTGCTAACCAGCGGTGAGGGAATCAGTGGGTCGGGGGTAACCCTCGTTACATCACGAAGAATCCAGGATGCATCGCGGACGATGCTGTTTAACGCAATATCGCTCATCGTAAGCCCTTTGGCATCCAGGGGTTCCACACGCAAGTTGGCCCGCGCGCGACCAAACTTCTTACCGTCACTCACGACCACGTACAGTTCGTAGTCTCCAGGTCGTAATTCAATTTGTGTATCGAACAGCGTGGGAACAAGAACGCTATCAAGAAACTTCCTGATCGGTTGAGACGCGGGCGTGTCTTGCATGTCGCATCGATAGGCATCGCCAAACCGTGTTTCAAGTTCCCCGTTGGTCCTGTAGACCATTCCAAGGATGTGGATGGCCGCATTCTTAGGGCAAGGATAATTCCACATCTGGCGTCGCGAATCAAATTCTGTTGCAATCTGCACTGTCGCCGGCGCTTTGGAATCGTGTACCTCAACGACATACGTGAAGTCTGTTGCTGGGAACACTGGTGCCGATTTGGTTGACGCAGTTTGCGTAGCAAGGGACAGCACGCCAGAAGACCAGAACGCGAAGGCCCGCGTGGAAACCTTTATCGCTCCTCCTGCTGAGGAGTTTGCGAAGCGCTGCATTCGCGCCTCAAGCTTTGTTTCCTCCAGCGTATCTCCGCTGGAGGCGTCAGAGTTCTTCAGCGTGCAATACTGTTTGCGGCCTAACTGAATGTAGTGATCCTTGATGACTATGTGTATGTCGTGGCATTCACCAGGTTGTAGGTCTGGGGGAACGTAGCCAATCAAGTACGTCGCCGAGGGCTGGACGTAGGGGACCCAGTTATCGTATACAGTTCCCCAGATTCCGCGGATGGTAGGATAGATATCCCACCCCACGATTGTCGGCAAATTAACCCCCGCGAGATCAAGCTCCCTGAAATAATTGATTCGTTGTTCCACCCCATTATCGAGCACGTGAAAATCATCTGCCGCCAAGCCCGGCGCCGGTGGGAGCTCAAATCTAAATATCCCTATGTCACTTGTGGGACGAGATTGCTGGATCCAGGACGTGTCGCCTGTATCTTTCTTGTCACGATGCTTCCAGACCTCTGCCTCGACAATTACCTGTCGTCCGTGAGCATAAAATGTAGGGATTCCGGTTGTTGTGGAGTTCGCCGTTTGTGGCGCCTTGTCGCCGCTCTGCGCTTGTGCGCCTGCCGTGAACGGTAGCAAAAGGGTGAGACAGACAAAGGCAGTGAAGACTGCACGCAACGACATCGCTGACAGTATAAACGACGTTATGGGTTGGAGGCAGCCAGCGGGTGATCAGCCGTTTCATTCGCTCCCAGGGGACGCGTCTTCTCTGGCTCCGCCGACAGAGCACGTGATGCCAGAGCCGGCTTCGGTTAACGTTTCGACACGTCACCCCGCGTCGGGAGCCGGGTGCCCCAGGTTCGCGCCCCGGTTTTGGACGCTAACCTGGGATCACTGAGCAGCCCAACAACGTCAAGTTCTCTAGCGGCGATGGCGAGACCTTTACTTGGGACCAGACAACCGGCCACATGACAGGTTGGGGCTCGACTGTTGGCAGCAAGCAGCAGATTGGCACGCTGAACTGGAACACCAACGGCACGCTGCAGAGCCAGCAGATCAACGACCAGGCAAATTCCACCAACAACCAGACCTGCACCTACACCTACGATGATCTGGGGCGGGCGAGCAGCGGGCTGTGCGACGGCAGCCTGTGGGGACAGGACTTCAACTACGACGCCTATGGCAACATCAACAAGACCATCTCGACGGCGACATGACCAGCGACAACCTGGGCAACCACTACACCTATAATGTCTACGGGCGTCCCGCCACCGTGAACAGCACGACGGCGATCTATGATGCCTTCAGTCGCCTGGTGGAAATGCAAGGTTCCAGCACCACGCAGATTGCCTACGCGCCGGACGGATGGAAGTTCGCCTATATGAGCGGGCAGACGGTCGAGAAATATATAGCGCCGCTGACCGCCGGGTTGCAGGCGGTGTACAACGCGGCGACGCCGGCCCCGCCCGCGTATTGGCGTCATGCCGATTGGCTGGGAAGTGAGCGGCTGGCGAGCAATGCGAATCAGACGGTGAATTACGACGGGGCCTACGCTCCGTTTGGCGAAAACTATGCCGAGAGCGGTGCCGGCTTCACTCGTGATCGCAACTTCACCGGGCAGACGCAGGACATGACCTCGGGGCTGTACGAATTCACCTTCCGTCAGCAGAGTGCGTCGCAGGGGCGCTGGCTGGTGCCCGACCCGGCGGGCCTGGCGGCGGTGGACATGACCAATCCCCAGACCTGGAACAGATATGCCTATGTTGCTAACAACCCACTGAGCAATGTCGATCCGCTGGGACTTATTCTCGGGGTTGGTGATGGTGACTGTGACCCGGTATTGGGCTGCGGAACACTAGGTTGCGGCGGCGTCGGATGGCTCTGTCCTACGCCACCGCCCATTATTATCCCCCCGTGTGTTTTTGCAGGAGATTGCGGCGGCCACAAGCCGCCTCCGTGCGATAGTTGCGGCAATGGCAATCCGCCGCCCAGCCAGCCGCCTTCAGCGCCGCAGCCGCTCAACTCCGGCGACGAGACGCTGGGCATCCCCAGCAACCTGCAGCATCCCTGGGGAACCTGGAGCGCCCTCATCCCCACCGGCAATTGCGGCGATCTGGGGCCATGCATTCCCTTTGGATTCGGTTTCGACGGTTCCGGTCCCCTGCCTTTGGGCACCTGGGGCAAGATTGAACTGTGGTTCGCGTGTGTCGCAGGTTTGGATCCTGCTTACGCTAAGCCAATGACGGTACCCACCAGCGGGCCCACCGTGCAACAGCAGCCCGGCCCCCCAAATCAATCCACCGATTCTCCACCAGGTACGGAGGGACAGCGCGACATATATGGCCCTAACGGTCGAGGTCAGCCCGTTCCGTATAACCCGACCGGCAGCGGCTCTCAGTTGCCCGACGCGGTCGCCGGTGGTCCTGGCTACTTGGCAGGTGTTATCGAGTGTATCCACAACGTCAACACTGCTTGGCCGAAAAAGTAGGATGCTTCCGAGAGGAGAGGTATGTCGGGCGTAGCGACCGTTCGATCAAAGAACATTATCTTCAATGGAATTGTATTTTTCTTTCACCAACTTCTGAGCACGATCGGGGTCGCTGCAGTTGCAGCTTGCGTTGCCTTGTCCGCAACGCCGTTATTGAAAGACGTGTTTGGCTCGGTCGATTACCAAAACGTACGCTCGGCTCTAACTCAAGGTCATCTATTCCCCATCCAAACGCTTTTCGCGTTGCTAGCCAGCTTTCTTATAGCGCAGCACTGGCGGCAACGCTTGATGCTGTGGGTTTGGATTCTCCCTACTGTGATTTTTACCGGTAAATTTATTGTGGCCGCTCAGAACCTCCACTTAAGCGCCCTTGTAGCGCACTTCTTTGGTGGTTCATGTCAGTTGCGTAATGGTTGTTACGATCAAGTTGTCTTTACGCTTCCTCTCTACACGGCAGTGGCCTATTCCTTGGGTGCCTGGTTGGGTTTATATCTGTCCGACCGTAAGCCGTTCGCCGGAGGCACAACAAAAGTACATGCGAGTGCTGAGGGTGAAAGAGACTGAGCGAGCGAGAGAGGTTGACACGACACCCCAACGTGCGGGTGCCGGTGGCTCCGCCTCCGTTGGGGGAACCAGCACCACCGTGGTGCCGATCGGGGGTTACTCGTGTCCGTAGACGCACGGGTCTTGGGAAAATGAGCGCATTAGAAAAGATGCTCTGGAGGATCGGGGCTGCTGTTACGATAGCCGCTGCCGTAATTGCGTTTGGGCTGTATATCTATACTTGGAATACCTACTACGACACCCTACCCAGCTCACTCGATAGGGCATCTGGAAGGGTGTATGTCGACAACTTCCACGGCTTTGCCCGTTACGAGAACCGCCAGGAATACACTCGGTTGCATACTCTCAACGACCTCTCGGAGGCTCTTGTTCTCGTTGTTTTGGCGGGCGTCGCCATTCATGAGTGGAGGGAACGGAGAGTCAACCGCGAAATAGGGTTGCAGCGGAATTAGCATTCAGCCCGACGGGTGGCCCAGGTCTCGCGGTGTTCGAGACCTGGGTGAGGTCGGGTGGAAGTTCGCCTACATGAGCGGGCAGGCGGTTAAGAAATATATAGCGCCGCTGGCGGCGGGGATGCAGGCCGTGTATACGGCGGCGACGCCGGCCCCGCCCGCCTATTGGCGTCATGCCGATTGGCTGGGGTCGTCGCGGCTGGCCTGGTGCCCCAGGTTCGCGGCCCTCTGTTGGCCGCTAACCTGGGATGACGGATGACCGCAATGGCACATCTCCGCACACCATTTACGCGCCGGACGGCTGGAAGTTCGCCTACATGAGCGGGCAGACCGTGCAAAAGTACCTGGCGCCGCTGGCCGGAGGGCTGCAGGCAGTGTACAACGCGGCCACGCCGGCTCCGCCCGCCTATTGGCGTCATGCGGATTGGCTGGGTTCCTCGCGGCTGGCCAGCACCGCGCAGCAGACGGTGTATTACGACGGCGCCTATGCTCCCTTCGGCGAAAATTATGCCGAACACAGCGTCGGCTTCGTTCCGGACCGCAGCTTCACCGGGCAGAACCAAGACCTCGCCGACGGGATCTATGATTTTCCCCTGCGGCAGTACAACCCGGGACAGGGGCGCTAGCTGGTGCCCGACCCGGCCGGCCTGGCGGCGGTGGACATGACCAACCCCCAGACCTGGAACAGATATGCCTCGGGGTTCGATTTTCGGCGGTTACACTCCACCGCGAAGGTGCAAAGTTAGTTCTCACGCAGACACTTTAGCCGCTGAGGGATCGTTTTTCGCAAACCCTCACTTTCACCACAGGCTGCTAGGCCGCGCTTCAGTGGATTGCGATGCATCTCGCGCAACTTCTCGCTCTGCTTGAAAACCAAACTTGGAGACCGAAATTCACCGAGACCATACCCTCTCGAGTTTGCCTGGCATGTACAATCGATCTTCCACTGGTTAGCGAAAGGATTATGCAAGCAGCATGAACGGGTTCGAGTTCAGCGGGTTAGTGGGCCTGGGGTCCTTCGCCGCCGGGTTCCTGGGGGCGCTTACCGGCTTGGGCGGAGGCGTCGTCGTGGTTCCCATGCTGGCCCTGCTCTTCGGCGTGAATATCCGCTACGCAATCGGTGCGTCACTGGTTTCCGTGATTGCCACCTCGTCGGGCGCAGCCGCGGCTTATGTGCGTGAAGGCTTCTCCAACATCCGTATCGGCATGTTCCTGGAGACAGCCACTACTATCGGCGCTCTCGCCGGGGCGGCCATTGCCATGCTTGTGCCGGGCAGCGCCATTGCCATTATCTTTGGTCTGGTGCTCCTCTATTCGGCGTATCTATCGGCACGGCGCCGCGAGGAGCACGGTCCAGAGCTGCAGTCCTCCCCACTCGCCCAGAAGCTGAAACTGGCTGGCACCTATCCCACTCCTGAGGGGAAACAACCTTATGCCGTCACCGGCGTGCCTGCCGGCTACAGCATGATGTTTGGCGCCGGTGTGCTCTCGGGATTGCTGGGCATCGGCTCGGGCGCCGTTAAGGTGCTGGCAATGGACCATGCCATGAAGATCCCCTTCAAGGTGTCCACCACCACCAGCAACTTCATGATCGGCGTCACCGCCGCCGCCAGCGCCGGGCTCTACCTCAACCGCGGCTACATCGCGCCGGGCATCGCCATGCCGGTCATGCTGGGCGTGGGCGCGGGGGCCATGATCGGCGCCAGGGTCCTGGTGAGAGCCAAAGTGAAAGCGTTGCGGTATTTGTTCGCCATAGTGATCGTCGTAATGGGAATTGAAATGATCTTCAACGGAGTCACGGGCCGGATATGAGCGAAGAAACCTTAACAGTGACGAAATCGGGAGCCTGGAACGATCTGCGGATCGAAATCATCATTGGGGTACTTCTACGAACGGGTGTGCTTCTGGCGGCGCTGGTGGTGGTGGCGGGCGCTGGGCTCTATCTGGTGCGGCATGGTCACCAGACGGTCAACTACAGCACCTTCCACGGCGAGCCCGAGAACCTGAAGAGCCCGACCGACATTGTTCACGGCGTATTGGGAATGAGCTCCCGGGCTATCATCCAGCTTGGCTTGTTGCTGTTGATCGCGACCCCAGTGGCGCGCGTGGCCTTTTCCGCGGTGGCCTTTGCTATGGAACGTGACTATATGTACGTGTTCATCACCTTGGTCGTGCTGGCCGTCCTCATGTACAGCCTCTTCGGCTCGAGTTAATCGAGCCCGCGCCCGCCTATGTACAATGGCATATCGTCGTCCCGTTTGTGGGGTCAAACAAGATCCGGCTCAGCGTAAGGGACTGGTCTGGAAAGCGGTGGCTGCGATCGATTCGCACCCGCATTATCGATCAGGCCGAACGTTCCTCTCGCCCCTAACGCGCATCACAGTTTGGAGCGTCCGGGGGGCCATGAGGCTGAAATTCTACAGCATCGGTGCATACGCGGCGCTGATTGTCGCTGCCGCCGGCCTCTTCTATTTCATCAACTCGGCGGGTGAATCGCTGGTTGCCGCCGCTCCGGCCGGGCCCATCCGCTTTGGCGCAACAGCCGTACGCCAGAGTGGCGGCGTGCTCATGCATGTGCTGCTGGCGCTGGTGGTAATCATCCTGTCGGCGCGTGCGCTGGGATCGCTTTTCCGACGCATTCACCAGCCCCAGGTCATTGGCGAAATGATCGCCGGAATTCTGTTGGGGCCGTCGTTTCTTGGTCATTTCGCTCCCGCAGCTTCCGCCTATATCCTTCCCAACGAGATTGCGACCTACCTGTCCGTGGTCGCGCAAATCGGCGTTATTTTGTACATGTTCCTGGTCGGCGTCGAACTGGACACCGACCTTCTACGCCGCCGCAGCCACGCCTCAGTTGCCATCTCACATGCCAGCATCGTCGCGCCGTTCCTGCTGGGCGCGGTGCTTGCCCTGTGGCTTTACCCGCAGTTGGCGACACAGGATGTTCCCTTCACCTTGTTTGCCTTGTTCATGGGCGTCGCCATGTCGATCACGGCGTTTCCCGTGTTGGCCCGCATTCTTACCGACCGTCGCGTGCACAAGACCCGCATGGGCACCATCGCCCTGGGCTGTGCGGCGGTGGATGATGTTACGGCTTGGTGCTTATTCGCCTTTGTTGTCAGCGTCGCTCGGGCTCATGGCGGTCGTGTCCTGGCTACACTCGGCATGACCGTCGCCTTCATCGCTTTCGTACTGCTTCTGGTCCGCCCCGCTGCCGACTGGTTTATCGAACGCCAAACCCGGCGAGGAGCGGTGACCAGTCAATCCACTATCGTCATCGTCTGTGCCGCCTTGCTGATGGCCGCCTTGGCCACGGATCGGATTGGCATTCATGCTTTGTTCGGCGCGTTTCTGATGGGCACGGTAATCCCTCACAACTCGCCGCTCGCCCGCGACATTTCGCAAAAGTTTGAGGACCTGGTCGTCGTTCTCCTGCTTCCGGCGTTCTTCGCCTTTACCGGCATGCGCACGCAGATTGGCCTGCTGAACAATTGGCATGATTGGGTCCTTTGTTTGGCAATCATTGCCGTAGCTTCGCTGGGAAAGTTCGGAGGCGCATTCGTGGCGGCGCGAATCTCCGGCTTAGGATGGCGCGACTCCGGCGCCCTTGGCATATTGATGAACACTCGCGGCCTGATGGAACTTATCGTGCTCAACGTGGGGTTGGATCTACACGTGATTTCTCCTACGCTCTTCGGCATGCTCGTGCTGATGGCGATCATAACCACACTCGCCACAACGCCGGTTTTGCATGCTCTTACTCGTACCCCGGAGTTGGTGCCCAGCGCCGAAGACTATGCACGTGAAGATGAAAACATGCGAGCGATGAATGCTGAATAGCGGCCGCTGGACAACGTGCTCGCCTCCGGCCCAGGACTGCGGAGCGAGGTGAGACCGCCAACCGCTTTCCAACCAGACGTTGAAGCATCGCCGGGTTGTCACCCTCGCGAAACCATTCCCTTCCCTTCGTGTTGATAAGCGCTGACCGGCCATGCTATTGGACTGCTTCTTTAGGCCAAAAGATGGGGCACATGTATGGCCGTTCGGTGTATATTGCGACGACGGATCGCGCCGCCTTCTCCCATCACCCTCCGAAGCGGCGCAGAGGAGAGCATCCCATGAAGGCGTATGCGGCGAAGCTTGCGCTCGCCCTGGCGGTCCTTGTCCTGCTTCTAATGAGGTCCGCTCCGCTGCAGGCGCAGGCCGCCTCGGCGACCTTGTCCGGCGTAGTCACCGGCCCGTCCGGAGAGGTTGTACCCAACGCCCAGGTGGTCGTTACCAATGCGGCCACGGGACAGGCGACCCCCTCGTCAACCGATGCAACGGGCCACTACACCGTAACCAATCTCAATGCCGGCAGCTACCGGGTCTCCATCTCGGCAACGGGATTCGTCACCACGGTACAGAACGCCACACTCACAGCCGGCGCTCCGCAAACCTTGAACATGTCTTTGATGACCGCACAGGCTGCACAGCAAGCGCCCGGCACAAAGCCGGCAGCGCCGCCCGCCAGCAACCTGCCGAATGCGCCTTCCACCAGCAAAAGCCAGCAGCTTTCCTTGCAGGACCTGGGCTTCTCCCCTGAGCAGACCGCGGCCAACGCCAAACTTCAGGCCTTGCTCAACAAGCGCACCCACATGCTCAAGGTCCACCAGACGCTGGGGCTGATCACCATCGCTCCTATGCTGGCCACGCTGATCACTTCCGTGAATGCGGGCGGAAGAACGACCAGCTCAACTGATCGTAATGTGCATATGATTTTGGGAGCGGTGACCGGAGACTTGTACTTTACCACCGCCTACTTTGCCATCCGCGCGCCCAAGGTACCGGGGACGGAAACCCGCGGCCACATCAAGCTGCACAAAGCCATGGCCTGGATACATGGCCCCGGAATGATTATGACTCCCATCCTGGGAGCCCTGGCCTATGAGCAAAAGAGCGACGGGCAAAAGATCCATGGCATCGCGCAGGCGCACGGCCCGGTCGCCGTTGTGACGGCGGGGGCCTTTGGCGTCGCAGTTTTGGCCGTGGCATCCAAGTTCTGAGCTGAATCCATGAAGCACAAGATCTCACTCATCATTTTTCTGCTTGTCTTCTCTGCCCTGGCCCTGGCCGACAGCCAATGGGTCCTCCAGCAGAGTACGCTCACCTATCACGTCTCTCATCCTTTGCATCATATCAATGGCGTCAGCCATGCGGCCAAAGGCAAAGGCGTGTGCCATGCTGGACAATGTGATTTTCTGATCGCGGTCCCGGTGAAGTCGTTCGATTCCGGCGACAGCAATCGCGACCTGCACATGCTGCAGGTAACGCGCGGCGCCCAATTTCCTATGGTCGTCGTGCGCACCCAGCTTCCGGAGGCGGACGCCAACTCGTCCACCATCCACGCTGACCTGACGGTCCAATTTGCCGGGCAGACGGCTGAGTTTCGCCAGGTGCCTTTCCAGTTGCAAAAGCAGGGCAGCGAAATGCGCTTGACCGGCACCATCCCCGCGACCTTGACCGACTTCAAAATCACTCCCCCGTCGCTGTTGACCATGCCCATCAAAAACGAAATACCCATACGCGTGGACATGACCTGGCAGCAGCAGTAGAGCTGCGTCCTGACTGGCTACTGGCAACTGACTACTGATCACTGGCCACAGGCCACTGTCTTAGGTACAATCTCCCGTCGGACTAAAACGCTATGCCAATGAATAAGGTAGTAGCCAACGCCGATGAGGCGGTGCGCGATATCGAGGACGGCGCGACCATCATGATTGGGGGCTTCGGGCTGTGCGGCATCCCTGAGAACCTGATCACCGCGCTGGTGAAAAAGGGCGTCAAGAACCTGAACACCATCAGCAACAACGTGGGCATTGACGACTGCGGACTGGGCCTGATGCTGGCCGCCGGGCAAATCAAATCGCACAAAGGCAGCTACGTCGGTGAGAATAAGCTGCTGGAAGACATGGTGCTGACCGGCCGCATCGATCTGGAACTGGTGCCGCAGGGCACGCTGGCCGAGCGCATTCGCGCCGGCGGCGCGGGCATTCCTGCGTTTTTCACGCCCACCGGCTTCGGCACCGTGGTCGCCGAAGGCAAGGAGACGCGCGAGTTCAATGGCCGTCCTTACGTGCTGGAGCTGGGCATGACGGCGGAGTTCGCGCTCATCAAGGCGTGGAAGGGGGATCGGTGGGGCAACCTTGTCTATCGCAAGACGGCGCAGAATTTCAATCCCATGATGGCGACCGCCGCGAAGATCACCATTGCCGAAGTCGAGCACCTGGTCGAGCCCGGCGAAATCGATCCTGATCAGGTGCACACGCCCAGCGTCTACGTGCACCGCATTTTCCAGGGATCGAATTACGAGAAGCGCATTGAGCGTAGGACAGTGCGAAAGGCACAGGCATGAAGGTCATTCCTTTCGGTTGGATCGCCCGCAATTAATGTAGGGATCGCTGTCAGCGAGAAACCGATGACTGATGATGAATATAAGCAATTCTTGACTTTCCTGTTCGACCGCTATGTCCGACCCCGAATGCCGTATATCCGCCGTCGGTTCGACCATCACATGACGGACGAGTGGTATTACCACATCGATCAGGCAGCACGCGCTTCTCACGTCTTGCGATTCATCGACAGCTATTGCGAAGATGATAACGACGTGTACCGCACGTTTGCTGCGGAGCGGCTTACTCGGGCTGTGTCGGACGCACGCTATAGTCTCGACTTTAGCAACCGCTCGGTTCAGGATGCGGGATTTCTCGATGCCTTTGAGTCTTACCATAAAGAGATCCTCTCGGGTTTACAGCCAGCCCATCTCCCTGATGCAGAAAGAGAGATATTGAAGGACATGGGTAGTCCGGATGCTGAGGCTGAACTCCGGGCACTCGTGTATCAAGCCAGGGCTTCATGCAGCAGGATTGAGCGCTCGAAACGAGAGCTTGACATCCGCCGGCAGCTCCAGCGTGCTGAGGAACTACTGAAGAAGGAGGAAGAGAGCTTTCGAGAAACTCAGAACAAAGAAGGATCCGCTGAGACACAGAAGAGATCTCGCCGATGGTTCAAAGGACTCGGCCAGATAGCCCAAGGGTCGGCGATTTCAATCGCTAATGTTGCCTTAGCCGCCGGAGTACTCAAGTTTCCCGTATCACCTGAGACGCAGACGTGGGGCGCTGTTGCTTCGGTTTCAACCGGGATTTGCACGCTGCTTAGTGGAATCGGCGATTTGCGAAATGAGTAGGAATCGATATTGATTGGGAGAGCGCCCCTGAGTTCCTTCAGGCACAACACATGTTCTCACGGCCGTTCACCGGACTAGATCGAGGAGATGCGATGACGACGTTCCTCAACACCACAAAGCAGAAGGACACGGAAAAACGCGACCGCATTGTGCGGCGCGTGGCGCGCGAGCTGCGCGACGGATTTTACGTCAACCTCGGCATCGGCATGCCCACGCTGGTGGCGAACTGCGTGCCGCCCGGCATCGAGGTCGTGCTGCAGAGCGAAAACGGCATGATGGGCGTCGGCCCCTACCCGCTGGCGGGCGAGGAAGACGCCGATCTCATCAACGCCGGCAAGGAGACGGTGAGCCAGCTCCCGGGCACGGCATACTTCTCCAGCGCCGAGTCGTTCGCCATGATTCGCGGCGGCCACATCGACCTGAGCGTGCTGGGAGCGATGGAGGTTGACGAGGAAGGCAATCTGGCTAATTGGATGATTCCCGGCAAGATGGTGAAAGGCATGGGCGGCGCCATGGACCTGGTGGCCAGCGCTAAGCGCGTCATCGTGGCCATGGAGCACACCACGCGCGACGGCAAGCCCAAAATCCTGAAGCGCTGCACGCTGCCCATCACCGGGCTGCGCGTGGTGCACAACATCGCCACCGAGATGGCCTACATAAGCGTCACGCCGACGGGCCTGGTGCTGGAGGAAATTGCGCCGGGACTCAAGGTTGAAGAGGTGCAGCGCGCGACTGAGGCGCCGCTGCTCGTCAGCCCCGATCTGAAGACGATGGAGTTCTGAAAACAGTGGCCAGTGGCCAGGTAGAGCGGGCCTTCAGGCCCG
>VFSW01009058.1_pt1 | contig 14225 bp, 11 predicted proteins | sample 5358111 | NCBI WGS metagenome assembly VFSW01 (sample SAMN11554181, study PRJNA540505) | mine drainage metagenome | isolation source: sediment from site ElyBrook_90M | place: USA: Ely Copper Mine, Vershire, VT | collected 2017
CCGCCGACATTCGCCTTGTAAGGGCGACGCTCTACCAACTGAGCTAAGCACCCGTATTATTACTGTCCTGCTGGTGCCGCCGCTTCAGGCAACTTCACCACAATCTTGGCACGGCTCCTTGCATCCGCCAGGTAAGCCTGAAACATCTCTTCACCGGTCATCTGACGCAACTGCTGGGCGTAACGCGCACGCTTCGCATCATCGGGTTTCTCGCCACCCTTGACGGCATCTACGCGCACCAGCGTGTAACCGCCCTGTGGGGATTCCGCACCGATATACTGGGGTAGTTTGGTACTGTCTGCCTGAAACAACTGGCGCACCATCGCTACATCCAGCGCACCATGTTGAGCATGAGTAATCGTCTGAGCAACCGACCAATCCAGCGCAGGATGACCACCCTGCTGCAATTGACAGAGCAGCATTTTACCCTGTTTTACGGCCATGTCCAGCGCTTTTTGATGTAATAATTTTTGTTTGATCACATCCTGCACATCTTTCAGACTGCTCACGCTGGCCGCCCTGTGCTCCAGCATGCGCGCAGCAACCAGCGTATTGGGCGCCACTTCAATCGCCGCGGTGTTGCGCTTGTTTTTGATGACGTCGTCGCTGAACACCGCCTGCATCATTTTAGCCGTCCAGACATCATCCGCCACCGATCCTTTGGTCAACCAGCCGCTCTGTGCGACCTTGACGCCCGCAAGCGTTGCTGCCGGCTGCAAGGTATCGCTTTGCTCATAGACGGTATTGCCGAACTTGTCCGCCAGCTCGGCAAACGAATCCGCTGCCTTCTGCTGGCGCAGCTTGTACAATATTCCCGCACTCACATCGTCAAACGGCGAGATATGCGCTGCCTTGATCGCCGTCAGTTTGATGATGTGATAGCCGAAGTCCGACTTGACCAGGTCGCTGATTTCACCTGGTTTCATGGCAAAAACGGCATCATCGAAGGGTTTCACCATCATGCCGCGGCCAAACAGACCGAGATCGCCGCCTTTTGCAGCGGAACCGGGGTCTTGCGAATTTTTTCTGGCAAGTTCGGCAAACTGGTCGGGGTGTTGCCTGACCTGTTTGAGCAACTCTGAAGCCCTGGCCTTGACGGCATCCTGCTCCGCCTGCGGGGCAGTAGCCGCAACCGTCAACAGAATATGTGAAGCCTCGCGCTGTTCAGGCGTAGAAAATTCAGCCTGATGTTCATCGTAATATTTTTTTGCATCTTCAGGCTTGACATCGGCTTTGTCCATCAGATCGGCGCTTGAAAACTTTACGTACTCGACCCTGACCTGCTCAGGCACCTGAAAATCCTTCTGATTCTGATCGTAATAGTTCTTGATTTCCGCTTCATCGACTTTTGCCTGATCAATAAAGGATTGCAAGGCCACCTGCGCCACGCTGATGATGCGCTGCTCTTCGTTTATCGCGATCACCTTGTCTGCAACGGTATTGGCAGCATAACCATTCTGCGTATAGGCTTCACGCAGCTGCTGACCGACCAGCTCGTCCTTGACGCGCGCCTCGAACATCACGGGCGTCATGCCTTTTTCAGCCAGCGCACTGACATAGCGAGCCTTGTCGAATTTGCCGCCCTCTTTGAACGCATCTATGCCGGCTATCACCTGCGCGACCTGCGCATCGGTCACCGTTAAACCTGCGGCACGTGCCTGATCGATCAGCAGACGTTGCGCAATCAGATTGTCCAGGATGGCGCGTTTCATATCCGGCTTGTCAAACATGGCCGGATCAAAATTGGCACCCAGCATCTGGCGCATCCTGTCTTGCTGCTGGCGCAATGCGCTATCGAACTCCTGACGGGTAATTTTTGTGCCGTTCACGGTTGCAGGCGCATCCGTGTCGCCCGAATGACGATACGAATCCACACCGAAAAACGCAAAGGGCAAAATAATCAACAGCAGGACTATTTGTACCAATCTTTTTTTCTCATGAACAAAATCAAACATAGCGACCCCAGGCGTTTAAACGACGGATATGAAAAAAGGCGAACTTTCGTTCGCCTCAATTTGGCGGAGTGGACGGGACTCGAACCCGCGACCCCCGGCGTGACAGGCCGGTATTCTAACCAACTGAACTACCACTCCAAAACTTGTAACCATTTCCAACCAGCTACTTGCTACCAGCTTTGTATGGTGGGTGCTGACGGGTTCGAACCGCCGACATTCGCCTTGTAAGGGCGACGCTCTACCAACTGAGCTAAGCACCCGACTAAAGAAAACTAGTTTACAGCATCTTTCAAACCTTTGCCAGCACGAAATTTGGGAACTTTCGCAGCCTTGATCGTGATCGCCTCCCCGGTGCGCGGATTACGACCCGTACGACCTGCGCGTTCATCCACACTGAACGAACCAAAACCAACCAGACTTACTTCTTCGCCATTTTTCAAGGCGGTTTTAACGGCAGCTATCATGCCATCCAGCGCCCGGCCAGCTGCTGCCTTGGAAATATCAGCCGATGTTGCAATTGCGTCAACCAGATCAGATTTGTTCACTTACATCCCCTTTGCTCGTTATTAAAATTAGACAGCAATCCTGGCAACCAGTCAGCCTTCGCTCGTAAAAATAAATTCTGACAGGCAGCTTACAGCTTTATATCAAGGCAGCAGAGCTTTGGTCAAGTTTTATATGCAATTAGACACCCGGTTAATGCTTGGTCGCAATCACAGGGTCGGCTAATACTGCATCTCCAATCAGATCAACCGTCGCAACAGCGGCATCCTCACGAGACTGCGGCCTACGCTCCAGTGCCATATCCAGCACTTGCTCTATCCATTTAACCGGATGAATGTCCAGCTTGTTTTTGACATTGTCGGAAATTTCAGCCAGATCCTTCACATTTTCTTCGGGTATCAAAACTGTCTTAATACCGCCCCGCTGAGCTGCAATCAACTTCTCCTTCAACCCGCCAATCGGCAATACTTCACCCCGCAAGGTAATTTCACCGGTCATTGCTACATCAGCCCGCACCGGAATCCCTGTTAATGCCGACACCATCGCTGTGCACATCCCTACACCTGCACTCGGCCCGTCTTTTGGAATTGCACCTTCCGGCAAATGGATATGCAAATCTGTTTTCTGATAAAAATCATCATCAATCCCGAGGCGTTTGGTGCGGCTGCGCACCACACTCAGTGCCGCCTGTATCGATTCCTGCATGACTTCACCCAGCTTTCCGGTAGTAGTCGTCTTACCCTTGCCAGGCAGCACGACGGTCTCGATTGTCAGCAACTCGCCGCCCACTTCCGTCCAGGCAAGCCCCGTGACCTGCCCGACCTGGTTGTGTTTTTCGGCCACACCATACGAATAACGCCGCACGCCGAGGTATTTGTCGAGGTTGCGCGAATTGATCACGACGCGACTTTCACGGTTCTTGAGCAGCAACGATTTCACCACCTTGCGGCAAATCTTGGAAATCTCGCGTTCCAGACCACGTACGCCGGCTTCCCTCACGTAATAACGCACAATGTCACGCAACGCGGTTTCCGCAATACTGATTTCTTCCGGCTTCAGTCCGTTATTCTTGATCGCCTTTGGCACCAGATAACGGGTGGCGATATTGATCTTTTCGTCTTCCATATAGCTGGACACATGAATGATTTCCATGCGATCCATCAAGGCATCCGGTATGTTCAGCGTGTTGGCCGTTGCAACAAACATCACATCGGACAGATCGTATTCTACTTCAACGTAATGATCGACAAAGGAAGCGTTCTGTTCCGGATCCAGCACTTCGAGCAGCGCAGCAGAAGGATCTCCGCGCATATCCATGCCCATCTTGTCCACTTCATCCAGCAAAAACAGCGGGTTCTTGACTGCAACCTTACTCATGTTCTGCAATATCTTGCCGGGCATGGAACCGATATAAGTACGACGATGGCCGCGTATCTCCGATTCATCGCGTACCCCGCCCAGGGACATGCGCACAAACTTGCGGTTCGTAGCGCGCGCAATAGACTGCCCCAGGGACGTCTTGCCCACACCGGGAGGACCTACCAGACACAGGATAGGCGCTTTAAGCTTGTCGACGCGCTGCTGCACGGCCAGATATTCCAGAATGCGTTCTTTGACTTTATCCAGGCCATAGTGATCTTCTTCCAGAACCACTTCAGCCTGCTTGAGATTTTCGCTGATCTTGGTTTTTTTCTTCCAAGGCAGACCAATCAGCACATCGATATAGTTACGCACAACGGTTGCTTCCGCCGACATCGGTGACATCAGGCGCAACTTTTTGAGTTCAGCCTCGGCTTTGCTGCGCGCCTCCTTGGGCATGCCCGCCGCCTTTATTTTCTTGTCCAGCACATCGAAATCCGCGCCATCTTCCTCTTCACCCAGCTCCTTCTGGATCGCTTTGACCTGCTCGTTCAGATAATACTCACGCTGGCTTTTCTCCATCTGGCGCTTGACGCGCCCGCGGATGCGCTTCTCGACCTGCAATATATCGATTTCGCCTTCCAGCAAGCCCAATAGATGCTCGAGGCGTTGCTTGACTTCGGAAATTTCCAGGACTTCCTGTTTTTGCTCCAATTTTAGCGGCAGATGAGCCGCGACAATATCGGCCAGACGACCTGCATCATCAATACCCGTCAACGAGGACAGGATTTCAGGAGGGATTTTTTTGTTCAGTTTAACGAATTGTTCAAACTGCGCAATCAGGGCACGGCGCATCGCTTCTGTTTCGCTGCCGTTTCCATCATTGCTGGGAACAATCTCGACTTCAGCCACAAAATGACTGTCTACATCCTCCACACGCATCACATTGACGCGATGTGTACCTTCAACCAGCACCTTGACCGTGCCGTCAGGCAGCTTCAGCATTTGCAGGACGTTCGCCATGCTGCCGATGGTAAACAGATCATCCGTACCCGGATCGTCTTTGGAGGCCGTTTTTTGTGCAACCAGCACGATGGACTTACCCGCTTCCATTGCCAGTTCCAGCGCCTTGATCGACTTGGCGCGTCCTACAAACAGCGGGATAACCATATGCGGAAATACGACTACATCGCGCAGAGGTAACAGGGGATGGAGCTCAATTGGGGTATCTTGTTTAGACATGGCAATAACCTATTCGTTGTCAGAGTTGTCAGGTGGGGATTAACTGAGCTATTTCAATCCCCCGTTGTGCAAGATAATCAAAATTTCCGGGAAACCGGCCTAATGCCGGCTTCTCCGTTGCCTGGCAGACAGATCAGGCCGCCTTGTGCGTATCCGCATAAACGATGATAGGCTTGATTTCACCCGCCGATGCGGTTTCATCCAGTACGACTTTACTGACGTTGTCCATCGAGGGCAGATCAAACATCACATCCAGCAAGGCCTGCTCCAGTATCGATCGCAAACCCCGTGCACCTGTCTTGCGTGACAACGCTTTCTTGGCAATAGCCAGCAGTGCGTTTTCACGGAACTCAAGATCGACCCCTTCCATGGCAAACAGCTTCTGGTACTGTTTGGTCAGCGCATTCTTGGGTTCGGTGAGGATCTGTTTCATGGCTGCTTCATCGAGTTCTTCCAGCGTCGCCACGACCGGCAAACGTCCGACAAATTCGGGAATCAGCCCGAACTTGACCAGATCTTCAGGCTCAACATCGCGCAAGGTTTCACCCGTTTTACGTTCATCCACGGAACGTATGGTCGCCCCGAATCCGATACCCGCCTTGGAGGAACGATTGCGGATGATTTTCTCAAGTCCGTCAAACGCACCACCGCAAATGAACAAGATGTTGGTGGTATCCACTTGCAAAAACTCGGTATTCGGATGCTTGCGCCCGCCTTGTGGCGGAATCGAGGCCTTGGTGCCCTCAATCAGTTTAAGCAAAGCCTGTTGCACGCCTTCACCGGAGACATCGCGGGTAATCGACGGATTGTCCGATTTGCGAGAAATCTTGTCTATTTCATCCACATACACAATGCCGCGCTGCGCTTTTTCAACATTATAATCACAGGCCTGCAACAGCTTCTGGATGATGTTTTCAACGTCTTCACCCACGTACCCGGCTTCAGTCAGCGTCGTTGCATCCGCCATCACAAAAGGGACATCCAGCATGCGCGCCAGGGTCTGCGCCAGCAGGGTCTTTCCGGAACCCGTGGGTCCCACCAGCAATATATTGCTCTTGGACAGCTCAACACCGTCACTGGTATTGCATTTGAGTCGCTTGTAATGGTTATACACTGCAACCGACAGAATGCGTTTGGCGCGCTCCTGACCGATGACATATTCATCCAGCGTTGCGCAAATATCCTTGGGTACAGGCAGGTCGGATTTTTCACCCCTGGTGCTATCCCCCTGAATCTCTTCGCGCATGATGTCATTGCACAGCGTGATGCACTCATCGCAGACGAATACAGACGGACCTGCAATCAATTTGCGAACTTCATGCTGACTCTTGCCGCAAAATGAGCAATAGAGCAATTTTTCACCTGATTTTTTATCGGTAGCCATACTAACTCTCCATCAAGTTATCGTTAACATGAAACGCGTGCTTCTTCAATATGCCCGCAACGGGAGCAAGCAAGGAAGATTCTATCATAAGAGTATAGTTACTTTTCATGCCCGTTAAACACGTTTATCCAGCACCTGATCGATCAAACCATACTTGACGGCATCGTCCGCACTCAGAAAGTTGTCGCGGTCCGTGTCGCGCTCGATTGCCTCAACCGTCTGCCCGGTATGGTTCGCCAGCATCTGATTCAATTTCTGCTTCAGATACAATATTTCACGGGCATGAATTTCAATATCGGACGCCTGTCCACGGAATCCGCCCAAAGGCTGATGGATCATCACGCGCGAATTAGGCAGACAGAAACGCTTGCCCTTCTCGCCTGCCGTCAACAGGAATGCGCCCATACTTGCGGCCTGCCCGATGCACAGCGTGCTCACGGCGGGCTTGATGAACTGCATGGTGTCATAGATCGCCATGCCGGCGGTCACGGAACCACCCGGCGAATTGATGTACAAATGAATATCCTTGTCCGGGTTTTCAGACTCCAGAAACAACATCTGCGCCACAATCAGATTTGCACTGTGATCGTTTACTTCACCCACCAGGAAGACTACGCGTTCCTTGAGCAGGCGCGAATAAATGTCGTATGCTCGCTCGCCGCGCCCACTGGTTTCAATCACCATCGGTATCATGCCGATATTTTGCGGTTCTTCCCGGTGCCGGGACAAAATGTTTCCGTCGTAATGCATGTTAATTCCCCATCAATTCAGAAAATTCCAGCGCCTTATCGGCAACCCTGGCACGGGCCAATACCCAATCCACCACATTTTCTTCCAGCACCAGATTAACAATTTCCTGAATGCGTGCGGGATCGGCATAATGCCAGCGCACCACCTCTTCAGGATGCTCAAAACTCTGAGCATAATCTTCGACCAGCGCTTTCACCTTTTCCGGCTGAGCCTGCAAATCAAACTTTACCACCAGATCAGACAGAATCAAACCCAGCTTGACGCGCTTCTCGGCACGTTCACGAAACAGTTCAGACGGCAATTGCATACCCTTCATCGCCATGCCACGCTGTTCCATTTCTTTTGCAGCCTGTTCCATCAGACGCTGCATTTCCCACTGGACCAGCGCGCGAGGCAACTCAAACTGCGCCACTCTCAGCAAGGCATCCATTGCCGCATCCTTGTTACGTCCCTTCAGGCGACGCATCACTTCACGCAACAGATTACTGCGAATCTCATCTTCCAGCTGAGCCACATTGCCATCAGCGATACCCACGGACTTTGCAAACTCGGCATCCACTTCAGGCAACACCGGACCTGCAACGCTGTTTACCGTAACCGTGAAGCTGACCTGTTTGCCGGCCACGTCCTTACCGTGATAATTTTCCGGGAAGGTCATTTCGAAGACCTTGATTTCGCCAACCTTCATACCGGCGATCGCGGCCTCGAATTCAGGCATCATGCGTCCCGAACCCAATGTCACCGGGTAATCCTTCGCCTCGCCCCCTTCAAACACCACACCATCGAGCTTGCCGACAAAATCGATCACAACGTTATCGTCATTTTGTGCAGCACGCGTCACAGGCTCAAACGTTGCGCGCTGTTTGCGCAGCGTAGCGATGGTGTTGTCCACATCAGCCTGACTCAGCTCATACGTTGCACGTTCTACCGACTCACTGGCGATATCGCCCAACACCATTTCCGGATATACTTCAAATGTTGCGCTGTATTCGATTTCATCGGCATTCCAATCGTTCGTGTTTACTGTGAACTCAGGATCCCCGGCAACCCTCAACTCCTGAGCCTGAACGGCTTCGAAAAATGATTTTTGCAAGGCCTCACCCAGCGCTTCCTGACGTGCTTCCATCCCATAATGCTGTTCAAGAATCTTTCCGGGAATCTTGCCTGGGCGGAATCCGGCAATTTTGGCGGTACGTCCAATGTGTTTTAACCGTTCAGCAACCTGACCACGGACCACTTGCTGAGGAATGGTTGCGTTCAGGCGACGTTCTAACGCATTCACTGTTTCTACGCTGGGCATTCTATATCCTTGAATTTAAATTTAAATGTTATTCGAGCAGGAAAAAACACTGTCTATAGCCCAGTTATTGTATTATCCCGGAAATGATTAAAGACATAATTGAATGTCACCATCAGTGCCCTAGTCTATCGCCAGCTCTCATATAATTGTAACAGAATCCTGCTATTCAGACATGTCACAACCTGCTCAAAACCTTTTTACTGCAGTGGACTAAAGCCATAACTTTCCCGTTTTGTCATACTCTTTAGCGTATTTCTTCCAGTCGGATTCAATTTTTGCAGCCTGGCGCTTTGCCAATGCAAGCAGCGGCGCCTGCCAATCATGCCTGCTTCCAAAATCTATCCATTCATCCGCAATGGCCGAACCACTTCTGCCACCACTGCGCAAATGGCTCCATGCCACAATTTCGCCCATGCTGCGTACGACCTGCTCCAGGCGCTTTATTTTACCTTGCCAACCTTCGAGCGCCAGCCTGTCCTGGGTCGGCTGCAACCCTTTAAACAGAAACGGTTTTTCTGAAAAACTCACTGCAGACAAAAAAGCCGGTGAAATCGCCTGAGCCCAATGCTGTACACTGGCAACCCGATGCGCTTCACTGGTCCATTCAGGTTGCTTATGCAACACATACGGCGCCAGCGCACTGGGTATCGCCTGTTTTAAATCCAATAAAAAATTCTCATCCGGACCGCCACGCCCCTCAATCAATATCACATATCGTTCAACACCCAGACTGCCTGTGCCGGCAATGCGTCTTGCCGCATCCAGAGGACGATAAAAATCCGGCTTCGCCTGCTATTTTGCATAGGCTTCAACACAGGCCATCACCCGTTCTTTTTCTTCAGGTTCTAGTGCCAGCGCACGTTTTTTATCCACAGTGATGCTGCGACAGCCTTTACGCACGGTTGTCCGGCTGTCCAGAAATGTTTTCCGGCTGCGTAATGTCATGGGATCCAGCAAATTGCGTACCATCCCTTTCGCGGTTTCCCGCTCAAGCCACCTGCCCTTGCCTGTCCGCAGCGCCGCCGCATAGCTGTCAAGGCCGATCTGGCACAACGACTGCGCATCAACCTCAGGCAATTTCAGAGATTGGGCTGCCACCAGGATACTTGAAAGCCAGCGCCCCAATTCCCAGGTTGCAGGCGCCAGCACCGCCTCATCAAAATCATTCAGATCAAAATAGACCAGGCGATTGTCACCTTTATAACAACCAAAGTTTTCAAGGTGCAAATCACCACAAATCCACGCCAGCGGCGCATCATTGAGCCGGGTATCCTGCACCGGCCAATCCCTGTAGTACAAATGACAGGTGCCCCGCATGAAAGCAAACGGATTCTGACGGATAGCAAGGTATTTCAGCGCCAGCCGCTCTGACTCGCGACCTGCGTTATATTGCAAAATAGAATCGACAATTTTGTTCACCATTGATTATCTCGCTAAAAATTGCATCAAATAATACTCCCATAGTATATTCTGGCAATATACCTGAACAGCTACAGCATGCATGACGATTTTTTCGGCTAATCCGATCATTTCTTGCATTCGGTGGTAGTGTTCCACACCTGTCGATTTTTTGATGCCACCCATGCGCAAATACCTGTTACTCATCATACTCGGGCTGTTTTCAACCAGCGTCCTGGCCGAATGGCAACGTCTTGGGGAAAACAAGGATGAAACAGCCTACGCGGACACTGCCAACACCCAACAGAGCGGGCATACAAGGATGTGGGGACTGTTCGATTTGAAAGCGCCCAGACCGTTTGGCGACCTGACATATTTATCCATGAAAATCAGACGGGAGTATTCCTGCCGGAACAAAAAAACCCGGATCATCGCCATGTCCGCTTATACCGGCAACATGGGCACAGGAGAACTGATCTACAGCAACAATACCGCTGAAAAATGGGCTAATGTTCAACCGGGTAGCGTTGAAGAAGCATTGTTGAATATCGCTTGCAAAAAGAAGACAGAATGATCGTTCATTCAGCCTGATTGGTTGCCGTATCCTCTGACATACCCTCCAGGCTGCAATCTGCTTTAAAAACGACGGCAGGCTAATGCTACGCTAATTGTCATTTGCTATTCTTACATAAACTCTCGCGTAATCGCCTTGTCGCAGTAACAATAAAACCATCATAACATCGTGAAAACTTGGCGATGCACATATAAAAAATATCATCCTGAAGCTAAAACGCCGATGAAAATTTACATTACCTTTTTAATTACTGCGGGCTTGGCCGGATGTGCCGCTTATCATCCCTCACCGCTCAACACGCAATTCAATACGACAAAAGATATTGCGCATATTGTCGTCAATGCGGCGGATATGCCCTTGCCTGAACTGGCTACCCATCTTTTTGATCCTGGCGATGGACTGGATATGACCGAAGTGGCGATGCTGGCCATCGCGAACAATCCACAACTCAAGATTGCCCGGGATGATTTGGGCATCAGTCGCGCCCAGGCTTTTGCTGCCGGTTTATTACCGGACCCGCAACTGGGAATAGCACATGATTTTCCACGCAATGCTGACTCGGGCAACACCAGTGGATTCAGCTTGGGACTAAGTTACGATGTAAACGGATTACTGATGCGCTCGGTCGGCAAGCGCGCAGCGCAAGCGACTGTGCAGCAGACCGATCTCAATCTGCTGTGGCAAGAGTGGCAGGTCGTAAGTCAAGCACGCCTGTTATTTGTGCGCAACATGGCGCAACAAAAACTGCTGGGCATCCTGCAGCAGGAACATGAGTTGCTTGCAGCACGTTATGCCGCAACTGATCAGGCCGCCAAGTTAGGTGAAGTGACGCTCGATACGGCCAATCTTGATCTGGCTGCGTTGCAAAACATGCAAACCACGATCAATGATTTATCGCGCCAGATCAATACCAATCGGCACGCTCTCAACGAGTTGCTGGGATTATCGCCTGACACACGAGTGCTGCTGGTGGATAGCGCGGATATACCCTCGTTGGATGAGGAAAAAATTCAACAGAATATTGCGCATCTGGCGCAACGTCGCCCGGATTTACGTGCGCTGGAATATGGTTACGCAAGCCAGGAGCAGCGCTTGCGCATGTCCATACTGGCGCAGTTCCCGATGCTCAACATCGGTTTGACTCGCGCCCGCGATACCTTCGGAGTATCTACACAGGGCATAGGCATGACCCTGAGCTTGCCGATTTTCAATGGCAATCGGGGCAACATTGCGATCGAGCAGGCTACCCGACAAAAACTGCATGACGAATATCAGTTGCGCATCAATAGTGCCGCTAGCGAAATTGCACGAATTTTGCAAGATCAGTTGTTGCTGGAAGCACAATTACACGATGCAGTCCAGGGAGAGGGAGCACTTAAACTTGCTTCAGACAATGCTCAGCACGCCTTTACGCTTGGCAATATAGACAGCCTGATTTATACCAATCTACACAATGCCCAACTTGCAAAACAGGCTGAAGCGATCATCATCAAACAAACGATACTGGAACAACGTGTGGCCCTGTTGACGTTGCTGGGCGGCGAGCTGCCTGAGACTGGGCCTCTGAAAAACAAGGAATAATGATGAAAATACTGTTCACACTGCTGTTTCTGATCCTGATGTTCCCTGCATGTGCTGCGCCAGAAAATGCCGCGCCCAGCGTACTGATTCAAACCATCTCACTGCAAAAGCTGCCGATGGGAGAGGAAATCACCGCCTACGGCAGCGTCATGCCGGCGACAGGAGCAACTGAAAACATCAGTTTTCCGCGTGCCGGGCAAGCAGCTCGTCTGTATGTACTGGCAGGACAGGTGGTCAAAAAAGGTCAGCCCTTGCTGGAGTTTGCCACCGACGCGAATGCGACCGCGCTATTTCGTCAGGCTGAAACCACAGCAGTTTTTGCGCGCAGTGAATTGACGCGCATCGAGGATATGACGGCCCGCCAGCTCGCCACACAATCGCAACTGGCCGCAGCCCGCAAGGCATTACAGGATGCAGATGCAAATCTGGCTGCGCAAACCGGCATCGGCGCAGGGCTTGGGACGCAACGTATCAGCGCGTCGTTTGATGGCGTGGTGTCGCTGCTCTCAATTCAGCAGGGCGATCGCGTGCTGCCGGGCATGCCAGTCCTGCAACTGTCCAGAGCCGGAAAATTACGCGCGACGTTAGGCATCGAACCTGAAGACATCGGACGTTTACGGGTGGGCATGCCGGTTGAAATTGCTGCGGTGTTTGGCAGCCAACCCGCCGTGACGTCCAGGGTATTGCAGATTCACGGTGTGATCAACCCGCTCACACGTCTGGTTGACGTGGATATTGAATTGCAGGGCGCGACCAGCGGCCTGCTGCCCGGCATGCAGATACGCGGCACGATCGCGCTGAACAACAGGGAATCCTGGGTCGTGCCGCGTTCCGCTGTGCTGCGCGACGAACAAGGCAGCTTTCTGTTTCAGATACGCAACGGTCATGCTGTGAAGGTACCCGTAACAGCGGGGATCGAAAACGGAAATAGTCTGGCGGTCAGCGGCGCGCTCGACAGTGCCCTCAAAATAGTTGTGTCAGGCAATTATGAGTTGCAGGACGGCATGATGGTGCGGGAGGCCAAGCCGTGAACAACTGGATGCAGACGCATCGCCGTTCCATCCTGTTTTTTCTATTGATGCTGGCGGTTACGGGCCTGTTCGCCGCATTCAAACTGCCCGTCGCACTGTTCCCTAATGTGGACTTTCCGCGCGTGGTTGTCACGCTGGATGCTGGCGACAGACCTGCCGAGCAGATGGAAATCCAGGTTACCATGCCAGCCGAAGAAGCGATACGACGCGTGCCGGGCGTACAAAACGTGCGCTCCACGACCAGCCGGGGTTCGGCAGAACTGTCTGTCAACTTTGCCTGGGGCAGCGACATGCCGCTGGCTGCCACCGAAATCAGCCAGGCAGTCGCCCAGCTTTTGCCGCAACTGCCTGCAGGCACACAGATGTCGGTTAAACGCATGGATCCGACCGTATTTCCGATTTTGGCGTACAGCCTCACGTCTGACACGCTGTCACTGACGCAACTCTACGACCTGGGACAATATCAGCTGCGTCCGCTGCTCTCTGGCGTAGAAGGGGTAGCACGAGTACAAGTTGCCGGCGGCGCGCAGGAAGAGTTTCAGGTGATGGTCGATCCGGCGCGCCTGCAAGCTTACGGGCTGGCGATGTCCGATATCTCAAAAGCATTGGCCGCTGCCAATGTCGTCACCGCAGTGGGGCGTCTGGAAGATCATTACAAGCTATACCTTGGCATTGCGGATACCCGCCTGAAAAATATCGAGGACGTGCGCCAGACGGTGCTCAGAAGCGGCAGCAACGGCCTGGTTCGCCTGGAAGATGTGGCCGAAGTCAAACGCAGCACGGTACCCCAGTGGATACGCGTAAACGCGGACGGGCACGACGCGGTGCTGGTGCAGGTCTATCAGCAGCCCGGCAGCAACAGCGTGCAGATTGCCGGCAATATCAAGGCCAAACTGGACGGCTATCGTCTGCCCTTGGGGGTCAAGCTGGCCAACTGGTATGACCAGAGCCGGCTGGTGGTGGATTCTGCCGCCAGCGTGCGCGATGCGATTCTGATCGGCATCGCCCTGGCCGCACTGGTGCTGCTGGCCTTTTTGCGCAATCTGAAAATCATGCTGATTGCCATTGTCGTGGTGCCTGCCGTGCTGGCTGCCACGGTGGTGTTGCTGGATGTATTTCACATGAGTTTCAACATCATGACGCTGGG
>VFSW01009060.1_pt1 | contig 14224 bp, 11 predicted proteins | sample 5358111 | NCBI WGS metagenome assembly VFSW01 (sample SAMN11554181, study PRJNA540505) | mine drainage metagenome | isolation source: sediment from site ElyBrook_90M | place: USA: Ely Copper Mine, Vershire, VT | collected 2017
AACGCCATCGCCAGTTTCAACTCCTCGTTGAGCAGCGTCAGTACACGCTCTACGCCAGCCGCTCCCCCAACCGCCAGCCCCCAGAGCGCCGGGCGCCCCAACAGCACAGCGCGCGCGCCCAGCGCCAGCGCCTTCAGCACATCAGTTCCTCTGCGTATCCCGCCATCCATATAGACCTCACAGCGGCCTGCGACCGTCGCGCTGATCTCCGGCAGCGCCTCGATGGTGGCGAGCGCGCCATCGAGCTGGCGTCCTCCGTGATTCGAGACGATGATGCCCGCGACACCATGCGCGACTGCTAGCGCGGCGTCCTCCGCCGTCAACACCCCTTTGACCAGCACCGGCAAGGAAGTGATGGAGGTGATCCAGTCAATCGCTTCCCAGGTGAGCGTCGTATCGAGTTGTGCGGCGGCATAGCGCGCCAGCGAAGATTCGCCAGGTTCTTCTGGCCGCTCCTCGGCCATCTCGCCTTCAAAATTCGCTAGCTTGATGTGCGGCGGCAGACCAAAACCGTTGCGCACATCAACTTCGCGGCGCCCAACGCTGGGCATGTCTATGGTCACAACCAGCGCGCGGTAGCCTGCGCGCTCCGCGCGACGGACAAGTGACGTGGTGACTGAGCGGTCGCGGTAGACATAGAGCTGGAACCAGAGCGGGCCACTCGCTGCGCGTGCGACTTCCTCAAGCGGTATGTTCGACATCGTGCTGACACACATCAGCGCGCCCGCTGCGCCTGCGCCACTTGCCATCGCCGCCTCGCCGTCGGCATGGGCCAGCTTCTGATAGGCCATCGGCGCGACCAGGATAGGCATTCGGAGCGGCTCGCCCAATACCGTTACGCGCGTATCACCTGCGCCTACGCCAGCCAACATGCGCGGGCGTAGGTGAATCCGTTCGTATGCCAGGCGATTCTCGCGCAGCGTCACTTCATCATTTGCGCCGCTCTGGATGTAGTCCCATGCTATCCTCTCGATGCGCGCGTGGGCAAGCGGCTCATACTCAAACAGATTGATCGGATCCACATCGCCCTCCTTTGGGCTGAGCATTCACACGTACAGGGCCTCCGCGCCCTGAGCATGCGGGCTTTCTCGGTACTTTTATCCTAACACGTCAGCCGCGATGTGCTAATGTCAAGCCTGCGCATGGCGATACTCTCCACCTCAGTGGATGAGAGGGCAGACACGCCTGGGGGCGCCGCTAGCCCGACAGCGGTGTGCGACTGGCGCTTCAGCGCATTGCCCACCCGACAGGATGGAAAGATAGCATCAGCCATCCATGCCATATTCCAGCGCGCCCGCATAGGGTATCGGTAGGGTGCGCGTTGCGTGTGGCTGCGCATCATGATACAATCGTCGCCTGGAACGCTAGCTCGTTTGCAGTCCAGTATCTGTCACGTTTCGGAGGAGCCACCTACGTGCAAAGGCTCACCCCGCGTGGCGTCTGAAGTGAGAGCATCCAGCGTCAGCATGGATTCGACTTCCACGCGAGAGCGGAGGGAAACCAATGGCTAAGGCGGGTCGTGCGGCAAAAAAGGGGCTGGCATCGCGCATCCTCGGCCTCCTCAACCCAATACATGATCCCAGCCTTGTCGTGGCGATCATCCTGACTGTCATCGAGCGCGCCGGAAATAGCGACGCGCCCTGGCAATGGGCCTTGTTTGGCCTGCTGAACTGGATCGCGGTCAAGGCGCTCATCTGGCTGCTCGTCAACTTCTTCTTCTCCTTCGTCTATCTCTCGCGCAAGGCCTGGTGGGTCTTTCGCAATCCCCGACTTGCATGGCGTCTGCTCGACGCGCTTGGCACAGAAGAAATCATCATCGGTGGTCTGCGACCAGATATGTTCGCAACCGATGAAGGGATGCTGCACGAAGGGCAGATGGCTATGGCAGGGGCGCCAGGGTATTTCAATGGTCCGGCGCTCGGCGCAGGCTATGGCCGCGAGGGAGATCTCTATCCCGATATGGATGAAGATCGCTACGGCGCCTATGGGCGTGATGGCCAGCTCAGCGAGCGCCTCTCGCAGCAGAGCGAGGAATTGCAGGCGCTACTGGCATCTTATAACAAGCTCATCAGCGACTGGATGGGCTACACCGAGGAGAAATGGCGCGCGGTGAGCGATAGCCAGCTTGGGTGGAAGCCGCTGCGTGGTCGCTGGAATGGCTGGGATGAGATTTACAAGGACGCCTGGGCGGTCTCCAATGATGTTGCGCAGGCGTCCGCTGAGACGATGACACGGCGCTTCGAGAATGCGCGCTCAAAAGGCTCCGCCGCCAGCTCAGTCGCATGCTTCCTCCATGATGTGGATAGCCTGCGCCAGAGCCTGATCGAGCTGGAAGGTGGCGCCGCGCCAGAGTCCCCGCGCATGGGTGGGATGAATTCGCAGTCCGTCTCGCAACGCACATCGAAAGCGCCGATCATTCGCAATCCGATGATCGTTGACGCCGATGGCTAGGCGACCGTGATGAGAGCGCTCCGATGAGGGCTAACGCATATGCATGAAGTGAGCCAACGGTGGACGTTGACTGTTTCGGTCATCGCTGCGGTTGAAGGCGTTGTCGCGCTCGTGCTGGGAGCCTTCATCGCGCCTATTCCAACGCATACAGATGCGACTCAGCTTGCCACTGCCATCTTCATACGCGCATTCCTTGCGCTCATTGCGCTTACCGCTGCGTTCGCGCTCGCCTATTACGCAGGCTATCGTATCCAAAACGCATTCGAGCCAGCACAGGTTACGCCCTCGCCCGCAATGGCCAGCTCTCCGCTGGTCGCGCTCTTTACGACGCCAGGGCCGCGTCGTGATGCGCTCTACGCCGGTGGACTCGTCCTCATCGCCTACTGGTTCTTTACCACCATCTATATCGCTGCGCTTGGGCGCATGATTGGTGGTATTGGCCTGCCCAGTGATGTGACATCGTTCGTGCTGTCGCGACTGGCGCAGGGGGTAGCGCTGGCTGCGGCTGGCGCGGGCGCGGGCGCGCTCGGCGCACGCAACGCCGTGACACGCGCCATGACCAGAAAAATCTTCTCTCCATCATCCGCTGCGGCTGCGCAGCCATCGCAGCCCGCAGCCGCTGAAGAAACATTACCCGCACCAGAAGAATAGGCGCGACCGAGAGATGGCCGCCGCCGTCTCCTTACGAATTGCAGCGCGCGGTCATTGGATGGTATCACGCGATGTCGTGGCTGTAACGTTCCTCAGGCAAGGGTTTGGGCGAGTGGCTCAAGGACGCTGAGCAGTTGCACGACAGTGAAAGGCTTGGGAAGTATGCTATCCACCTGGAGATCTCGCGATGACTCAAGGTTCACCATAGCAGAGACCAGTACAACCTTGTGATGGGAGCGCAACATCTGATAGCTGTCGAGTTGTTCCATGACCCCCCGACCATCCAGTACGGGCATCAACAGATCGAGCAATACGATGCGTGGCGCGCTCTTCGCCAGCATATCGAGCGCCTCCTGCCCATTCGTGGCCGTCTCGGTTGGGTATCCCTCCAGCGAGAGTACCTCTACCAGCATCTTACGGATTGTGGGATCATCATCAACGATGAGAATTGTAGGCGTGTGGGCCATCGTTCTCCCTCCCCTGGAACCCATACCGCATGGGCGCGCTGCGAGGCGATGCGCAAGCCCCGCCTGGCTTCCCTATCCCCTATTGTACTGTGATTCGTTGCTCTTGTATAGCCGGAACCAGGCCCCTCTCAACGCCGTAAGCAAGGGAAATGGGCATGGCGGTAGTGATGGCGATGCCCATGCGCGCGGACATCACAGCCCCTTGCGACAGGATCAGGCGCTGGGGGGAGCGATCCGTGGAAGGCAGAAGCTGAACCGCGAGCCTTGCCCCAGTCGGCTATCCACCCAGATGTCGCCGCCCATCGCCTCGACATACTGGCGGCAGATCCATAGCCCCAGGCCTGTGCCGCGCACAGGTGTCACCAGCGATTGTGAGAGCCGCACGAACTTCTGGAAGAGGCGCGTCTGATCTTCGGCGGAGATGCCTGGGCCGTCGTCTTCGACCGTCACCACGATCCATTCCTGGGTGTTCTCGCCCCCTGTGAGCAGCTTGCGTCCGGCAGCGAGCAGGGCCTGTCGCTCTGTCACACGCGCTGTCACACGGCAGGCTTTACCCGTCCCAGCATACTTGAGGGCATTGCTGATGAGATTGGTAAAGACGAGGGGTAGCCGCTCATCATCGCCATTCACCCACAGGTCATCGGCTACACGCGCCTGGATACGCTCCTTGGCGTCGGGCGCCTGTACACCCACTGCATTTGTCACTACAGTGAGCAGATTGATCGGGCGTGGCGCGATGCGCAGTGGCTGTGAACTCATGCGATTCGCATCCGCCAGCATGCTGATCATTCCAGCGAGCTGAACAGTCGCCTGGTGGATCTCGCTGGCGAACTGTTGAAGTTTGCTCTGATCCAGCTTGTGGCCATGCTTATTGATGAGCGTGACATAGCCTTCAATAGCGGTGAGCGGTGTGCGGAATTCATGCGAAACGGTGAGGATGAAGTCATCTTTCAGCCGGTCGAGTTCCTGCAACTGCGCGTAGGCTTGCTCAAGCTCGGCATAGAGGCGAGCGTTGCTGATGGCGATTGCAGCCTGGCTGGCTAGCCCTTGCAGCAGGCCAATTTCATCCGCGACACGCCGTCGCGACTGGTGTGGCGACTACACGACCAGCGCGCCGAGGTGCCGCTCCTGATGGGCTATGGGCGCGGCGAGGAACGACGTGATGCCTACCCGCGCCAGTTTCGCTGTCGCGGAGTCTGGCGCATCCTGATCCAGTGTCAGATCTTCTTCGCTGAGGAAAGTGGTCTCTGTCAGGCGTTGGCCGATCTGGCGCCATTCCAGCGGGATGCGTGTCCCGATCAGCGTCGCCTGCTGCTCGCGCTCTGGCGGATAGACCGCGCGGCATACCAGCGCGCCAGCCTCCTCTTCGCGCAGGAACACCGCGCAGATTTGCGCGGTAGTCAGCAGTGACGCCTGCTCTGCGAGCGCCTGTAACGTCGCGTCCACATCCAGCGAGCTGTTGAGCGTCTGGACGGCATTGTTCAACGCGGACAACTGGCGGCGCTGCTCATTGAGTTGGCCAACTGAGAGGCGCGCATTCTCCACCAGCCGCGCATTCTCGGCGAATGTCGCGGTCGCAAGCGCCAGCGCCTCGAAGAGCGCGGCGGCATCGGCATTAAAGGCGTCAGCCTGTGGGGAGGTGACGACCAGCACACCGATAGGGCGGCCACCTGCGAGGAGTGGAGCAGCCAGCGCAGATCGAGGCTCCGGTTCCTGGCTCCAGCCAAGACTGCTGAGCGCGGCAGGCGCCCCTCCCTGCGGATTGTGTTCGAGCGTCAACTCCCCAAAGACGGCGCGCTGCATCCACGGCGGCAGATCGGCGATCGCTACCCGCTCGTTGGGCAGTGGCGCGCCGCTGCGTAACGCCAGTTCGATGCTCAGATCATCCGATTCTGTCGGCTTGAGCAGCGCTGCGAAGGTCGTGTCGCTGAATTGGCGTGTCGCAATCTCCGCGACACGGGTGAAAAGGTCGCGCAGGGTCGGCCCAACTCCGCTCAACTCATGCAGCGCGCCAACAAGGTCTCCACGCCGCAACGTATCGGACGCGGTGTCGAGCAAGGCTAGCGCGCGGCCCAGTCGGTCGGCGTGCAGTTCGAGTAACAGGCGATCGTTGGCGGAGTAGGGCCACAGGTCATCGCGATTGAAAACGCGCAGTACGCCTATTACCGGGCCGCGTCCCGCGAGATGATTGAGCGTATCTGGCCGGAAAATCGGCGTCGCCAGGTGATGCAGCGCATCAGCCTCGACGAGCAGCGCATTCTCTGCGCCCATTGCGCTTGCGTCCAGACGCGCCTGGATAGGTTCACGCCGCCGCCAGACTGCTCCAATCAGCCCCTGCTCTGGCGTATAGGTGCGCGCAAGCTGCGCTGAAGGGAGCAACTGCGTCACCTGGCTATCAATCGGATCGGCGATATCAAAGATGCCTGATGAAGAAATGGGCTGCGAGGGTCGTGAGGGTGATCCAAAGCCGGGGATACGCGGTGGACGCTTGCGTCTGGCGCGCGTCACCATGAGCGTGCCAGACACATCGAGCGCCGCAACCTCACCGCCATCGGCGCGCACCAGTTCCAGCGCGCCATCGAGCGCCTCCAGGCAAAACGCTGTAACGGCGGGAAGATCGGGATAGCCACGAACGATGGCTTGTGGCGCCTGTCGCGCCGCCGCATCGCCTGCGCGCAGTGAACCGCTCACATCTGAACCTGTCGGTCGTGGTGGCCATTGAGAGGCTGATGACATGGGCGCTGACCTCACACCTCGCTGATAAAAGAATCGCTGCCGGACGCCCGTTTGCGCTCAATCTGCGCTTTCAGGGTATCTTATGCGGCGCTCACCCGACAAGAACACAGGACCAGCCGCGCGGCCTTTCGCTACCCCCGGAATGTGTTGCTGACAATGAACATGAGATTCGCTGGACGCTCTGCCATGCGTCGGGTCAGATAGGGGTACCATTGCGAGCCATACGGCAAGTAGACGCGCACATTGTAGCCCATCGCTGACAAGCGCTCTTGCAGATCCCGCCGAATGCCATAGAGCATCTGGAACTCAAAGCGGGCGCGCGGAATGGCTTGCTCCTGTGCGATGCGAATGGCAGCGTTGATCATCCGCTCATCATGCGTAGCGATGGCGGGGTAGACACCGCGCTCCAGCAGTGGCCGTAGCAGGCGCAGGTAGGCGTTGTCCACATCCGTTTTGCGCGCATAGGCGATGCTCGGCGCCTCAAGATACGCGCCCTTGACCAGCCGCATACGGATGCGCTCCTGTAGCAGCCGCTCAACGTCGTCCGGGGTGCGGAGGAGCGCCGTTTGCAGCACTGTACCGACTTGCGCGAAGGTCTGATGAAGCTCGCATACCATGTCCATCGTGCGCTGCGTGTAGGCTGAGCCTTCCATGTCCACACGAACGAAGAAGCCATATTCCTGTGCGCGACGCAATACCCGCGTAAGGTTGTCGCGGCAGACAGTGTCGCTAATGTCGAGGCCAAGCGCAGTTAGCTTTACCGAGATGTTCGCGTCGGCGTTTCGCTGGTGGATATGTTCGAGGATGCTGATGTAATCATCCGCCGCGACGCTGGCTTCGCGCTCGTCAGCGGTATTTTCGCCGAGGTGATCGAGCGACACACTGATGCGGCGTTGGTTGAGCGCGCTCGTCGCCTCCATCGCCAGATCGAGCGTCTCGCCAGCGACGAAGCGGCGGGCGACGCGCTGCGCAACGACGTTATGCTGCGCGAGGTGACGTATACTCTCCTGCTGCGCTAAAAATAACACGCTCTCTTTTAGCATGGGGATCCGCTTCTCCTCACTCATCTCGGCATCGAGCCATGACAGCGCTCCACGCGCGTCCTGGGCGCCGCTCACCGTCGGGCTAGCGCCATCTCTGATTATACCCCATGCTTGCGTTGCGCATATGCGCTGGCGTAGTGTGAATCGTAGGCGGGGTCTTGCGTATCTCCCGCATCTTTATGGCGCCCCAATAGTCCACTCTCCTGTGTACATCAGCGGGTGGCGCATTTACAATAAGGTGACACTCCGTTCGCTGTCGTGCGCTGGAGCATGTTGTCAGCGGATCCGTGCATTTCGCTCCCATCTAGTCCTCGGAGGAGGCCAGCATGCCAGCCGCCGCCCAGCGCGACACGTCCCGCGCGCAACGACCACCCAGCCGCTCGCGCCTGAACTTGCCGCTGATCGTGGGGCCACTGCTCTGTGTCATTGCGCTCACTGGCCTGGCATATGTGGGGCTGGCGCAGCAGGCGCGTCGCGATTCGCTGGCGCAGGTGGGTGTCGCGGCTCAGGCGGCGCAAGGCGCGCTGATGGCGAGCATGGGAGCCATCAAAGTCACGAACGGCCAGCTCACGAGCGCGCTCCCTGCGACAGTGATGGCCCTCAACAACAACAACGCCGAGGCCCAGCGACTGCACGCGCAGGTCGGCGTTGATACGCTCATTGCGCAGCGCGAGCAGGGCGCGCTGGTTGTCATCGCATCGAGTCTTTCTGGAAGCCACACGGGGGCGGCGCCCGCTGGCCTGGGCGAGCGGCTGAGTGGAGCTTTCGCCGCAAGCGCATGTGCGCCGGGACCGGCGACGACGACCAGCGGCTCGTTGACGTTGATGGGTGTAGAGTACCTGGCGGGGAGCGCGCCGCTGCTGGATGGATCTGGAGCGTGTGTCGGCGCGATTTTCACCCTGACGCCGGTTCAGGCGATTCAGACAGGCCCACTGGAGTACACCGTCATTCTGGCGATGACCGGAGCGCTGCTCACGCTGCTGACGGTAGCGGTTGGTCTGGCGCTAAGTGGACGCGCAGGCGCTGCTGCCCTGGTGGCGCACAATGAGCGCTTGCGTGTCGCGCTCGCGTCATTGACCCAGGCTGAGTCCGCCTGCGCGACACAGCTCGCCCAGCGCGAATGGATGGATCGCCGATTGGCGACGGGGCAGCAGCGCCTGCGCCAGATGCTCGATACGCTGGCGCAGGATCGTCTTGCGCTCCAGGACACGACATCAGACATGTGGGCGGGCGTTTCACACCCAGGCGCGCCGATTGATCCCGCGACGGCGATGCGGCTGGCGCGAGAGACCGCTGTGGTGGCGGCGCGCGTCGGCTCTCGCCTCAACGATTTCGATGCGGTAACGGATGAGTTGCTGGCTGATCTATCCACGGCTGAAGAGGTGGATGCGCTGCTTGGCGACGCGCTGCAACAGACGACAACCGCCATGAGCGCACTGCGCGCTTTGACTGATGTAACGCAGCCAGATGCGCTGCCTGCCCAGCGACACGCGACCTCGCGGCAATCCGCGATCTCACCTGATGGAACGTCACGACAGTCAGGCGGCTATCGTGCGATGCGCGGTGATTCGTCGCAGCGCCGCGCGGTTGAGTATCGCGGCTCCAGCGGCTCCCATCGCCAGCCAGGCGCCGCTGGCTCCAGCGGCCGCCACCCTCGTGCGCCACAGCCACCGCAGAAGAGGCCACCCGACGGGCGTGAGCGCGATGCGAGTGATTCGCGCTGGCTCAACGACTGAGCGCACGAGTGATAGCGCGCTGCCTCAAGGCGTGAGCGGCTGCCCAATCCGATGCAATACTACGACGCCCGCAGCCGCGCCGACCACAGTATAGCGCCCCGAGGTTTGCATGCGCTGGAGCATTGCTGTATCCGCCGCCCGGACATTTGCAATGGCGTTGGGGAGATCCATCGCGACATAGGTCGCCTGATAGCATTGTGGGTCAGGCGCGAGGTACAGGGCATAGCGGTCGCTAAGATGCGGGTCGAGTGTGTCGGTCGCACAGACTGACGCATCGCCGGGGATCTTTGCCAGCAGCGTGTCAATCGCAGCGATACGAGCGGAGAGCGCGGGCGTCGGCGGATTGCCAGCGGCCCAGAATGGCGGAATGCGTCCGACGGTGGTGATGTTCCAGAGGCTGAACGCCACCAGCCAGATCACCAATAGCGGTTGTAGATAACTCGCAGGTGCGGGAATGCGTTCCAGTAGCGCTGACCACAGCGTAGCCACCGCTTCGCCAATATGCGCCAGCGTCAGCGCCACGCCGCGCCAGCCGCCTGTGAGCAACGCCTGTGTGGCATCGCGGGTGCTTGCCCATGCGTGTGGCAGTCGCTGCGGGTCGGGCTGGCGCTCCGCTCGCTGGCGCGCTGTGACGAGCGCCGCCGCGCCATATACCGCCGCGCCCATCAGGTAGGGCAGAATCACAGCGTTATACTGGAAGAATCCACTATATTGTTCGCTGTGCGCGCTGAGTAGGTTGACCGCCAGATCGGGAAGCGCGGCCAGCAAGAGCGCCGGCGCCAGCAGCCCCAGCGCGCCCGTTGTACGCAGGACGATGGCGAGATACCCCATGCGCCCCGGCACGACCAGATAGTTCCAGACGAGCCACGGTTTTGTCAGCGCATTCACCGCTGCCTCGCCTGGCGTGCGCCCCAGCCAGCTATAGCGATACCAGTAGTTATTGCCGCCCACGACGCCGACATTGTAGTGTGGCAGGATGACCTTGAAGCAGATAGCGACCCAGACCAGTGACCCCAGCGCTAGCAGCAGGCCGAAGCGACGCGTCTCCGGACGCGCGAGCGCCAGCAGCAGCGCAACCACTGCAACCGAAAGCCCAACATCTTCTTTCGTGGCGATGGAGAGGATAGCCGCTGCCAGATACCAGCCATAGCGCCTGGCATCGAGCGCCCAGAGCGCGGCGAGCAGCAGCGGCGTCGCCAGCGCGACTGGATGGAAGTCCCACAGCGCTTCGCCTACCAGGAATGGGCTGAGTAGATAGGCAAAGACCAGCCCGACGCCGATGAATGGAAACTGCGGCATGCGCCGCAAGCTCAGCGCAAAGAGCGGGATTGCGCCTAGCGCCAGCGCCAGTGTTTGTGTCACGAGCAAAGTGGCTGGGCCAGAGTGGAGGAGATAGAGCAGCGCCAGCGGCAGGATGATGGGTTCCACATGGATGCTGAGGCGCGTCGGCGGCCCGAAGTCATCGTTGCCGCGATTGGTAAAGCGGAAAGGATGCCCATGCAGGGTATTCCAGATCGCCTGATCCATGTTGCCCAGGTCGAAGGCGTCGGAGTGGTATTCCCAGTGGCGAAAGAGCGCGTGATAGCCGACAAAGCAGGCGAACGCGAGCGCCATCGCCCAGACCAGTCCCCAGGCGATGCGACGCTGTGTCAGCCAGGTGGGTAGGAACAGCGTGGCGACGCCGCTTGCAGGCGGCTCACCGGAAGGGGACGGCGATGTGGTGATCGGGTCAGGACGCCTGGACACGAATCAGGGCTTCGCCTTTCTGCACGAGTTGGCCGTTCTTGGCGACGATAGAGACGACTGAGCCGCTCACCTCAGACCTGATCTCGTTGAAAACCTTCATCGCTTCGATGATACACACGACTTGCCCGGCCTGCACAGGCTGCCCCACTTCGATGAATGACGCGGAGCTAGGCGATGGCGAGGCATAAAAGACGCCTGTGAGCGGCGAAACGATGGCGATTCCTGGTTCCGTGGCCGGAGTAGCGCTTTCCGCACGTCGCGCTGCGCCGCGCTTGCGACTCGCCCCATTGGCGTGTGCGCGTGGCGAGCTTGCCGGAGTTGGGGCTGATAGGGCCACCAGGGTTTCTGTCTGGCGCCGAATCAAGATGCGCAAGCCATTTTCGGTCAGGTCAAGCTCACTGACACTGCTTCCCTCGAGCGCCTCTGCGAGGGCCTTGACCCGACTCACCAGCGATTGCCGTTCCGTACGTCGCCTCCTCTATACTTTCCGCGCCTGGCCCATGCGAGTGATCCAGAGTGATCTGGATTGGAGCGGCTCCCTGCCACTACTGGCAGGAGCAGGCGCACGCCGCAGCTGTTTCGCATACGCTCCTGCCAGACGCCGCCTCGTTGCAAGACCTGCGCTAGCCGTTATACCGTCGCAGCGCCAGAACCGCATTATGCCCGCCGAAACCCATCGAGTTCGACAGCGCCACATCTACACGCGATTCGCGCGCGGTATTGGGCGTGAAGTCGAGGTCGAGTTCGGGATCAGGGGTCGTGTAGTTGATTGTTGGCGTGATGACACCGTGATAAATCGTCAGCGCAGACACGCCCGCTTCGATGCCACCTGCCGCGCCCAGTGTATGCCCGATCATGGATTTCGTCGAGCTAACCGGGATGCGCCGCGCATGCTCGCCCAGCACTGACTTGATCGCCTGCGTCTCATTCAGATCGTTCAGGTAGGTCGCCGTTCCATGCGCGTTGATGTATTGCACGGCGTCCGCGTTCAGCCCCGCCTTCGCCAGCGCCCGGCTCATCGCGCGAGCGAGGCCTGCGCCCTGGGGGGCTGGCTCGGTGATGTGGTAGGCGTCCGCTGTGCTGCCATACCCCACCAGTTCGGCGTAGATACGCGCTCCCCGCTTGCGCGCATGCTCCTCGTCTTCCAGGAGCAGGACGCCAGCGCCATCGCCCATCACAAAGCCATCGCGATCTTTTTCAAAGGGACGGCTGGCGTGGGCGGGATCGTCATTGCGGCGTGAGAGGGCTTTCATGTTGCCGAAAGAGGCCAGCCCCATCGGCGTAATGCCCGCCTCTGCGCCACCAGCCAGCATCGCTATCGCATCGCCCCGACGAATCATCTCCGCCGCTTCGCCAATCGCGTTTGCGCCAGTCGCGCAGGCGGAGACGGTCGCGAAGTTTGGGCCACGCGCGCCGACGGACAGCGAGACGAAGCCTGCCGCAATGTCGGTGATGAACATCGTAATGAAGAACGGGCTGATGCGATCAGGGCCGCGCTCGAACAGTGTCTTGAACTGGTCGTGGCAGGTGTTCAGACCCCCAACGCCGGAACCGATGATAACGCCAACATCCTCCGCGTTCTCCTCGGTGATGGTGAATCCCGAATCATCCAGCGCCTGCCGGGCTGCGCCCATCGCGAAATGGACGAACCGATCGTTGCGCCGCACCTCTTTGCGTTCCATATACTGCGTGGCGTCGAAATCCACAACCGGAGCGGCGAACTTGGTGTCGAACGCCGAGGTGTCGAAGGTCGTCACCGTCTGGGCGCCGGACTGCCCTTCGCACAGGGCGCGCCATACCGTCGCGGTATCGTTGCCGACCGCGCAGACTAACCCGATGCCTGTAACGACAACACGGCTGCTCATAGTTTCCCCTTCAGATCGTCTCAGTGTGTCGCTGCCGGATGAACGCATCAGCGCTAGCGCTTGAGCGCGAACTCCTCGCTATGCTCCGTCAGGTAATTAGTGTACACCTCACCGCGCTGGAATGTCTCGTTTTCCAGCAGGCGCAGGTGGAACGGAATCGTCGTTGGCAAGCCCTCCAGCACATACTCTTCGAGGGCGCGCTTGCCTCGCGCGATGGCCTGCTCGCGTGTAGGCGCCCATACGATCAGCTTCGAGAGCAGCGAATCATAGTGAGGCGGCACGGCGTAGTCGCGGTAGAGATGCGAGTCAACGCGCACTCCCGGCCCACTCGGCGGAAGATATTCCTCGACTACGCCGGTCTGTGGGCGGAAGTCATACGCGGGATCCTCGGCGGTGATGCGAAACTCGATAGCATGCCCATTGATATGCACATCGCTCTGCGTTATGTTCAGTGGCTCGCCCGCCGCGATTCGCAACTGCTCTCGCACGAGATCGAGGCCCGTCACCAGTTCTGTCACTGGATGCTCTACCTGAAGGCGGGTATTCATTTCCATGAAGTAGAAGTGGTTGTCTTCATCCACCAGATACTCCATTGTTCCCGCGCCCCGGTAGCCGATAGCCAGCGCTGCGCGGATTGATCGCTCGCCCATCTCTTTTCGTAGCGTGTCTGGCAGCAAAGGGCTTGGCGATTCCTCGACCAGCTTCTGGTGGCGGCGCTGGGTCGAACAGTTGCGCTCGCCCAGGTAGACGCCGTGGCCATAGTTGTCGCAGAAGATCTGCACTTCGACATGCCGTGCGCGACCAAGATATTTTTCGACGTACAGGCCGTCATCTTGAAAGGCTTCGCGCACCTCACTCTGGGCTGTCGTGAAGACATGCGCAAACTCTTCCGGCTTGCGCACCAGGCGAATGCCGCGCCCACCACCGCCAGCAGCGGCTTTGAGCATCAGCGGGAAGCCGATGCGCGCTGCCGCCGCCTCGCCCTCGCCCAATGAGCGCAGCACATCCGTTCCGGGCAACATTGGCAGTCCAGCGCGCTCCATCTCGAAACGCGCCTGCACCTTGTCGCCCATCTGTACCATAGCTGCTGGTGGCGGCCCGATGAAGATCAACCCGACATCGGCGCAGATCTCGGCAAAGCTCGGATTCTCGGCGAGGAAGCCATAGCCGGGATGGATGGCCTCGCATCCTGTGAGCAGCGCCGCGCTGATGATGTTAGGGATATGCAGATAGCTTTTGCTACTGGGGCCAGGGCCGATGCAGATGCGCTCATCCGCCATGCGAACCGGGAGTGAGTCGCGATCAGCCTCAGAATAGGCGATGACCACCTTGACACCCATCTCGCGGCAGGCGCGGAGGATACGCAACGCAATCTCGCCTCGATTGGCGATCAGCACTTTCTTGAACATGCTGTAGGGCCTTGCCTTGTCTGATTATGTGGGTACAGTTGTGCACAGACGCACACGGGCAGAATCTACGCTATTGTATCACGTCGCCTTTGTCAGGTATAGCTGGCAAACATGCCGGGC
>VFSW01009061.1_pt1 | contig 14223 bp, 13 predicted proteins | sample 5358111 | NCBI WGS metagenome assembly VFSW01 (sample SAMN11554181, study PRJNA540505) | mine drainage metagenome | isolation source: sediment from site ElyBrook_90M | place: USA: Ely Copper Mine, Vershire, VT | collected 2017
AGTTTATTGTCGAGCGGACCAAAGATCTGACGATCCATGTGGCGCTTGCAAGTTGTCGGACTTGCTATCGCAGCCATGATCGCAACTATACCCAAAAAGGGGTGATGATTTGCGGTGAGTGTAACGGCCCCATGCACTTCGAGTCGAAAGGGACGAAGGTTATCAGGAATAGCTGTGCGCTCGTCGAAATACCGCATACAGAGACAGATCGCGACGTGACCGTATTAGCACGCGATGTTTTTGCCCAGGCAGCAAAGTCGATTCAAAGATGACGCTTTGGGGCTTCACGCCCAATCCCTGCAGTACGCAATGTTAAAAAGGTTGTTCAACTTCATCCACCGGAGAAATCAATGAGAAAGTCCACATTTTTTACCATCGCATTACTATCAGTCATTTTGATTCCAACGGTTCAAAAGGTTTATGCCGCCACTCAAACCATTGATGGAGTCGTCAGCGACACCATGTGTGGTACGAAACATATGCTCCCCGGAAAGACAGACGCACAATGCATTCAGGAGTGCACGAAGGGGAAGGCAAACTATGCACTTGTCACGAGTGCAAAGATCTATACGCTCGCTGGAAAGCCCCTAACAATCGCCCCATTTGCTGGCAAACAGGTCCACATCGAAGGTGAACTGAAAGACAAAACGATCACCGTCATCTCGATACATGAGATGGGTCACGACATGAAGATGTAAAGAGCTCTGCGCTGTCCGCCGCACTGGAGGCGGTGGACAGCCAGACCTAATGTGAAATCGATCAAGTACCTCGATCGTAGGCGAAGCAAAAGTTCAAAAACCTGGCAGCTACATGCCGCCTCCAATTCACCATGAGGTGCATATGGAGCATTTTTCACGTTATTCTTCCCGGATATTGCCGGACTCCTGGAAGCTGGGACGGATCTGTGCATTGGCAATCATCATCCTGGCGTTAGGAATTTTTCTTGGATGCCTGTTCAGTGGCGTCTTTTCAGAGAAGACATCCACCAGTGTGCCGACGGGCAATCAGACGGTTGCCTCCACGTCTGGACCCCCGTCCCCACTCGACGTTTCCATCCGGCCCCTGCTCGAGCGGCTCAGGATCAACCCTTATGATCCCGACTTGCTGGCGACGATTGGGGATCAATATTATGACCATCGGGAGTATGCGAAAGCTGTGGAATATTACGAGAGATCGCTGGCGCTGAGCCCCGGCAACGTAAATGTTAGAACGGATATGGGGACTGCTATCTGGTACATGGGAGACCCAGATGGAGCAATTCGCGAGTACGAGGCTTCGCTCAAAACCGAACCCAATTACCCTCAGACACTTCTCAATATGGGAATTGTAAAGTGGCAAGGCAAGCAGGACGGCAAAGCCGCGCTTGAATTATGGCAAAGGCTGCTGAGGGTGAATCCGAATTATCCCGACAGTCAAAAGGTCGAGAAGCTAATCCAGCAGGTTCAGGCCGAGGTGAAGCAGACTGCGGAATGAGTATGGGCCGGCCGTGGTATCCGAGCGTCCAGAAAATAGAGTGGCTTCTGTCTGATCACGCAGAGCCCACTCCAGCTTGAAAGGGAAACCACCCGATCAGGTCTACTTCAACACGCTGCCACTACCCGCGGCAGCCTAACCAAGACAGAGTCTCCAGCTAAGAATCAAGAACATCTATTCAAACGAACTCCGCCACCTCCGGCACGTCACTGCGCTTTACCTTAAGGTCTTTGCCGCGTGGGGTTACTACGGTCAGATGCTCCTCAAATGCTTGGGTGGAGCAATCCTCGCCTGTGCTGTTTTGCTCAACGTTCGCGCGTGCTCGACCGCCATTCGCTTTGCGGAACGGTCAAGCTTTGTCCAATACACGATGAGCAATCTGGCTCTAACTTACGCATACTGCAAGCACATAATCAATACAGCCTCGATTCAGTGCGATCGTCGGGGTCGATAGGTACGCGACGATCGATTCGCACAAACCAGATTCGAGAAGAGGACGTCGTTATGGCTTACGAAAGCATCAATCCGAATAGCGGTAAGACGGAGAAGACGTTTCCAGAGTTGACCGATGAACAGCTCGAAAGAAAGATTGCCTCCGCAGCCAAGACCTACGAGTCATGGAAGAAGACTTCGTTTGCAGAACGAGCAACGATCGTGGCGAAGGCAGGCGAGTTGATGCTTGCCAACGTAGACAAGTTTGCCAAACACGCGACGCTAGAGATGGGAAAGCTCATCAACGAGGCGCGCGGTGAGGTCAAATTCAGCGCGGATATTCTTGCTTACTACGCGAAGAATGGCGAGCGCTTTCTCGCACCAGTGAAGCTGCATCCGACCCACGGCGAGGCGCACATGGAAAGCAGTCCCATAGGTGTAGTCTTTGGCATCGAGCCCTGGAATTTTCCTTACTATCAATTGGCGCGCGTGGCCGGTCCCCACTTGATGGCAGGCAATACGCTATTGGTGAAACATGCAGGCTGTGTTCCTCAGTGTGCCATTGAGTTTGAGAAGCTTTGGATGGATGCGGGCGCACCGGAGGGGCTCTATACGAACTTGCTGATCTCGCATGCCCAGTCCGACAAGGTCGTCGACGATCCACGGATCAAGGGTGTCGCACTGACCGGCAGCGTCGCCGCAGGCAGAAGCATCTCCGCCAGAGCCGGAACGAACCTCAAGGTGTCTTCTATGGAACTCGGAGGAAGCGATGCGTTCATCGTGCTTGAAGATGCCGATTTGGAAAAGACGATCCCGTGGGCCGTCTGGGGCAGGATGTACAACGCTGGCCAGACCTGTTGCGCTTCCAAACGTTTCATCGTTGTAGAAGAGATTGCCGACAAATTCCTTGAGAAATTCAAGGTTGCCCTTGGGGCGTTGAAGCCTGGCGATCCGATGGACGAAAATACGACGCACGGTCCGCTGTCTACCGAAGCTGCTCTCGAACAACTCCTCAAGCAGGTAGATATAGCGGTTTCAAAAGGCGCAAAGGTTGCACTCGGTGGCAAACGAATCGACAGGCCGGGCTCCTTTATGCAGACCACCATCCTGACCGACGTCAAGCCCGACAACCCGGCCTTCAGGGACGAGTTCTTCGGGCCGGTTGCGATGTTCTTCCGCGTGAAGGATGAAGCTGCGGCGATTGCGTTGGCCAACGACTCCGACTTCGGCCTGGGCGGCTCTGTCTTTACCAGCGATGTGGAGAGAGGGAAGCGTGTCGCTAGCCAGGTAGATACCGGCATGATGTTTATCAACAACATCGACTGGTCAGACGCAGAGCTTCCTTTTGGCGGGATTAAGGACTCCGGCTACGGACGCGAGCTAGGCAACATGGGCATCCAGGAGTTTGTAAACAAGAAGTTGGTTCGAACGCACGACATGGTCGCTCCGCTGGTTTAGCGGTCATTCGCACAACAGGGGCGTTGGGTCATCGATGCGGCGTTCCTCTCCGGAACGTTGCATCGACCTCATCTCTCGGTTTTGATCAGCGTGCCTCAATCGAGGGGCATCCACCACAAGGAGATCCTGAATGTACGTCAATGTTGCGGTTCTGAAGGAGACGTTGCCGCACGAACATCGGGTGGCGCTGGTCCCTTCCGTCACGGCGGAGCTTGTGAAGCTGGGAGCGAGGCTACACATGCAGAGAGGTGCCGGCGATGCAAGCAGCTTTGCCGACGACTCCTACAATGACGTTGAGTTCATCGATGATCGGGGTAATTTGCTTGCAGACGCAGATGTTGTTCTCGCAGTTCAACCCCCTGCGCTGGATGTGATTGATGCCATGAAGGAAGGCGCAATCCTGATCTGCTTCATCTATGCCGAACACACACATCCTCTGGTAAAACGCATGTTGGAGAAAAGAATTACCTGCTTTGCCATGGAACGAGTCCCACGCATCACGAGAGCTCAGTCCATGGACGCGCTTTCAAGCCAGTCCGCACTGGCCGGCTATTACGCAGTGGAGCTTGGCGCAACTCATCTGGGCCGGGTATTGCCCAAGATCACGACGGCCTCGGGGACGATCGGGCCGGCTCATGTGCTCGTGATGGGGCTTGGCGTCGCTGGCCTTGAGGCGGTGGCAACCGCTCACCGCCTGGGGGCGATGGTCGAAGGCTACGACATCCGCCCGGACACTGAGGAGCAGGTGCTGTCGCTCGGCGCAACGTACGTTGAGACTGGGGTCGATGCTCACGGAAAAGGCGGTTACGCACGCGAGCTTACCCCGGAGGAGAAGTCGAAGGTCGCAGCCGTTCTGACAAAGCATATTCAACAAGCTGACCTCATCATCACCACCGCCGCGATTCCCGGCAAACCTTCCCCTAAGCTCATCAGTAAGTCGCAAGTAAAGGGGATGAAGCCTGGGGCGGTCATTGTCGACCTCTCGGCAGAAGGTGGCGGCAACTGCGAAGATTCGGTGCCCGGAAAGATCATACGCATGGGCCGGATAACGATTGTGGCGCCACTGAACGTGCCCTCGTTGCTTGCTCAGGATGCGAGCGAGCTCTTCGCCAAGAACCAGTACAATCTGCTGAAACTGATGCTGAAAGAAAACATCATCACGATCGATTGGACAGACGAGGTCCTCGCTAAGACAGCCCTCACCCACGACGGAAAGTTGACTGCAGAAGCCGACAAGTCCACAAAACCAACAGCCCATTCCAAGATCTCCTCAGGGAACGGTATTGCTGCCAAAACGGAAGCAGCGGCGCCGCCGACCAAAGCCGCCTAAAAGAATAGTCAGCAGGAGCTTCGCATGAACTTTCAAATTGCTATCACCGGCTTTGTCGCTATCTACATCTTCATGCTTGCCGCCTTCGGTGGCTGGGTCATCATCGGCAACGTACCGGCGATCCTTCATACTCCTCTAATGTCTGGATCGAACTTTGTTCATGGGATTGTAGTCATCGGCGGCATCACCGCACTACTGAACGCGAGCACAGGAACCGAGCAGGTTATAGGCTTCGTCGCCGTGCTCCTTGGAGCTGGAAACACAGCTGGAGGATACGCCGTTACCGATCGCATGCTTGCCATGTTCAAAACAAGTGGCCACCAGCCGGCGCACGCAATCCGTGCAAGAAGTTCAGCGAAGAAGAGCTAAGGGGGCCACGATGTTACCGATGATTGCGCACCTCGTCACAGGAGCGGCCGACTTGGTCGCGGCGTTTCTCTTTATGTACGGCCTCAAACGGATGTCCTCGCCCGTCTCTGCTCCCTCAGGGATTCGGGTTGCAGGTATCGGAATGTTGGTTGCCGTCCTCGCCAGCTTCTTCAATGTGTTCACGGTCGATGCTGCAGCCAAGCCGCATCTTTGGGTTAATATCGCTCTGGTTATAGCAGCCTTGGTACTCGGCGCTTCCGCGGCATGGATCAAAGGCCGGCGCGTTGCTATGACCGAGATGCCGCAGATGGTGGCCATCTACAACGGCCTTGGTGGCGGCGCAGCAGGAGCCATTGCCGCGGTCGAATTGTTCGGGAAGAAGACACATGGGACCACTCAGGTGGTCGTCACCCTTTTGGGTGGATTGATTGGCGCAATCTCGCTCTCTGGTTCCGTAATCGCATGGGCCAAGCTGGACGAAATACTCAAGAAGCCTCTGCGCTTCCGGGGCCAGCGGTTCCTCAATGCGTTCGTATTCCTCATATCACTTGTAGTAGCCGGTTACATCGTCTTCACTGCCCATAACGGCGGCGCGATGTTACTCTCGCCGACTTCGATTCTCTCGATATTCTTCGGCTTGACACTTCTCTTCGGCATTCTCATGACGCTTCCCATAGGTGGCGCGGATATGCCAGTGGTGATTTCTATCTACAACGCTGCGACCGGTCTTGCGGTCGGGTTCGACGGCTTTGTGATTCAAGACCCCGCGTTGATGATCGCCGGGATGGTCGTTGGCGCTGCCGGAACACTACTCACGCTGTTGATGGCAAAGGCCATGAATCGCTCCGTCAGCAACGTCCTTTTTTCCAACTTCGGCGAAGTCAGCAAGAAGAAGCAGGGCAAGATCAAGGGGACCGAAAAGCCCGTCGAGGCAAGTGATGCCGGAATCTTCATGCGCTATGCCAAGAGCGTGATTGTCATTCCAGGGTACGGACTCGCTGTCGCCCAAGCACAGGAGAAGCTGTATGAGTTTGTGAAATTACTTCAAGCAGCTGGTGTGAACGTGAGGTTTGCGATCCATCCGGTAGCTGGACGCATGCCAGGACAAATGGATGTTCTTCTAGCTGAGGCGGGAGTACCCTACGACCTCATCTTCCAATTGGATGATATCAACGACGATTTCGCCACCACCGATGTCGCATTAGTGATCGGTGCGAACGATGTAGTCAACCCTGCCGCGCGCACGGATAAATCATCGCCTATCTTTGGCATGCCAATCCTCAATGCGGATAAGGCGAAGAAGTGCTATTCAGTGAAGCGTGGCGAAGGGAAGGGCTACTCCGGCATCGTAAACGAGCTTTTCTATGAAGACAATACGTACATGGTCTACGGCGATGCGCAGGCTGTACTCGTCAAAATGATTGAGGCCGTCCGAGGCCTCGGCGCTGCCGCCGCGTAGTCGGCAGCTCAACGTAACTCAACCGCAAGGCGCCATTAAGGAGAGGAAGCTATGACAACCGCCATTCTTGAACCAAAGGCTTTATCTATATCCAACAATCACGTCGCAACGATGAAGGCAGCAGTTGTGGAGGAATTTGGTAAGCCCCTGGTGCTGCGCGAGTGGGATATTCCCACTGCCGGCCCCGGACAAATCGTCGTCAAGACCGAGGCCTGCGGGGTATGTCATACCGATCTCCACGCAGCAAACGGCGATTGGCCCCTGAAGCCGACTCTACCTTTCATCCCCGGGCACGAAGCGATAGGTTTGGTCACCGAGGTCGGCGCAGGCGTGACGCTCGTCAAGAAAGGCGACCGCGTCGGCGTGCCCTGGCTCTACTCCGCCTGTGGTCACTGTGAATACTGCCTCAAGGCATGGGAGACGGTTTGCCCCGATGCCGAGTTCGGCGGCTACACCAAGAATGGCGGCTTTGCCGAATACATCCTTGCCGATCCTAATTACATCGCACACATTCCCGAGGGTCTCTCCGCTATCGAGGCCGCGCCGCTGATCTGCGCGGGCGTTACCACCTACAAAGGGATCAAGCAGACCGGAGCGCGCCCCGGACAATGGGTAGCCATCTCAGGTTGTGGCGGACTCGGCCATCTGGCGATCCAGTACGCTAAGGCCATGGGACTGCTCGTTGCTGCCGTCGATATCGATGACGGCAAGTTAACCCATGCCAAGAAGCTCGGTGCCGACCTCGTCTTCAATGCTAAAACAAGCGATCCGGCGGCACAATTGAAGAAGCAGACCGGGGGCGGAGCTCACGGTGTTTTGATTACAGCTCCGTCGCTCATCGCGTTCAAGCAGGGCATCGGGATGACACGCAAACTCGGAACGTGTGTTCTGGTCGGGCTGCCACCGGGCGACTTTCCCGTTCCCCTATTTGATGTCGTTGCGAACTGCATCACCATTCGCGGCTCCTTTGTGGGATCCCGTGAGGACATGGCCGAGGCGCTCGACTTCGCCGTCAAAGGCAAAGTGAAGGCCGATATTGAACTGCAGCCTTTGTCCGAAATCAACGCTATCTTCAAGCGCTTGGAACAGGGAGATGTACCAGCACGGGTCGTCATCGAGTTCAAGTAGCGATTGACTGTCCATACGCTATGGACGTCTGCATTCCGAATGCAGGACCCACACCCTCCGAGAAGCCGGAGGGCCTAACAAAGACACACGTGAGGTATTAGCTATGACAACTGCAACACTCGACCCAAAGGTAGTAACAACTTCCAATAAACAAGCTTCAAGGATGAAGGCGCTCGTGTATCGGACGTCCGGCCATGGCGCAGGGAAACCCTCGTGGGAGGATCAGCCCCATCCGGTCCTCCAGCATGCAGAAGATGCGATCGTGCGGATCACGACGACCTCAATATGCGGAACCGACCTCCATATTCTCAAGGGTGACCTGCCAGCTGTTACGGACGGTCGCATCCTGGGCCACGAAGGCATCGGCGTCATCGAGCAGGTGGGAGCCGGAGTCAATGCATTTCAGGTCGGCGACAAGGTGATCATCTCCTGTGTTACAGCTTGCTTGAAATGCGACTTTTGCCGCAAAGGGATGCTCTCTCATTGCAGGCATGGGGGCTGGATCTTAGGAAACCTCATCCACGGCACTCAGGCTGAGTACGTCCGGATCCCATACGCAGACGGAAGCCTCTATCGCTTTCCAAAAGATGGTGATGAAGAGGCGATGGTAATGCTAAGCGACGCATTACCGACGGGATTCGAATGCGGTGTACTGAATGGCAACGTCAAGCCGGGAGACACGATCGCCATCGTCGGTGCGGGCCCGGTCGGTCTTGCGGTGCTCCTGACAGCGCAGTTTTATTCCCCGGCGGAGATCATCGTCGTTGACCTGGACGACAACCGTCTGGCCATCGCAAAGAAGTTTGGAGCAACGCAGCTCATCAATAGCTCGGATGGAAAGGCTGTCGAGAACATAATGAAACTGACCGGAGGCGAAGGCGTCGATGCCGCCATCGAAGCGGTGGGTACACCTGGAACCTTCGACATTTGCCAGGCGATCGTCGGGGCAGGGGGCCGCCTAGCCAACGTTGGCGTTCACGGTAAGCCCGTTGTGCTACATCTCGAAAAACTCTGGGACCGGAACATCGCCCTTACGACCCGGCTCGTCGACACCGTGACGATACCCATGTTGCTCAAAGTCGTGTTGACGGGCAAGGTTGATCCCGCAAAACTCATCACACATCGTTTTGAATTGAAAGACATTCTGAAGTCGTACGACACATTCGGTAACGCGGCGAATGAGAAGGCACTCAAGGTTGTTCTTACAAACAAGTAGGCGGCGAAATTGCCTGGTAATGTATTGTGCAAGGCGGCCAGTCTGGAAAAACCTCGCCAAACTGGAGCACTTGTCGATGGTCGGCCCATGAGCTAAATGGCACAGAGAATCGAGAAGCAAAGAGCGCATCATCAAGAGATGACGTTAGGCCAGCATCCACCAAACCTGTCTCAGGCGGAGGTCACCACGGATCCCTCTAAGAAGTCTCCCGCCGAGCCAGACAAGTCTGTCAACGGAGGTAGTACGTCCAGACCTGCATCCCCGCCAGATCACGTGGACAAGGAGACGGAGTACATCTGTCCGATGCACCCGGAGGTCCGCCGGTCGGATCCCGGGGCTTGTCCAAAGTGTGGCATGGCGCTTGAACCGGATGTCATCTCCGCTCCTCCCACCCACACCCAATACACATGCCCCATGCACCCGCAGATTATCCGGGATGAACCCGGAAATTGTCCCATCTGTGGCATGACTCTCGAACCCCTCACCACCACAGAGGTCGAGGCCAACCCCGAACTTATCAGCATGACCAGACGGCTCTGGATCGGCACCTGCCTGACCTTGCCACTGCTCGCGGTCATGATTTCGGACTTCTTTCCATCCCATCCGATCCAGCACCTGCTCCCCGGTCGAAGCCTCGGATGGGCGGAGCTTGTCTTCGCAACCCCGGTAGTTCTCTGGGGAGGCTGGCCGTTTTTCCAGCGCGGCTGGGCGTCGATCGTCAGCCGCAACCTGAACATGTTCACGCTCATCTCGATTGGTTCGGGCGCAGCCTACCTTTACAGCGTTGTCGCCGTATGTCTCCCACAGCTCTTTCCGTCTTCGTTTCGGGATATGTCCGGTCAGCTAGGGCTCTATTTCGAAGCGGCAGCCGTCATCACCGTGCTCGTTCTTGTTGGACAGGTTCTGGAACTGAAGGCGCGCAGCCAGACCAGCGGAGCTATCAAAGCATTGCTGGGGCTCGCCCCGAAGACCGCGCGTCGCATCTCTGCGGACGGCACCGAAGCCGATGTTCCACTAAACGCGATACAGGTCGGCGATCACCTCCGTGTGCGCCCAGGTGAGAAGATCCCAACCGACGGCGTTGTGCTCGAGGGCAGCAGCTCCGTTGATGAATCGATGGTCAGCGGCGAACCCATCCCAGTCGAGAAGACCGTCGACGCCAAAGTCACCGGCGGAACAATCAACGGCACAGGCAGCTTCGCCATGAAGGCGGAGCGGGTAGGCGCTGACACCCTTCTCGCGCAGATCGTGAAGATGGTCAGTGAAGCCCAGCGCACCCGCGCGCCGATCCAGCGCCTCGCAGACGTCATTGCCTCCTACTTTGTGCCGGCGGTCCTGTTGTCAGCGTTCATCACCTTTGTGGTGTGGGCGATCTATGGACCCCAGCCGCACTACGCACACGCGCTGGTCAACGCAGTCGCCGTGCTCATCATCGCCTGCCCCTGCGCTCTCGGTCTCGCCACCCCGATGGCGATCATGGTAGGCACAGGTCGCGGCGCAGGCGAGGGTGTCCTCATCAGCAACGCCGAAGCGCTCGAGATCCTCGAGAAGGTCGATACGCTAGTCGTCGACAAGACTGGCACCTTGACCGAGGGGAAGCCGAAGCTCACGGAGTTGATTCCCGCCGAAGGCTTCAACGACACGCAACTATTGCAGGCTGCCGCCAGTCTGGAAAAAGCCAGCGAGCATCCTCTCGCCGCGGCAATCCTTGCAGCGGCCAGGGACAAGAACGTAGAACTGGTTGCAATCGACGGCTTCCAATCAGTCACGGGCAAAGGAGTCAAAGGCACGCTCAATGGCTCGCAGGTCGCCATCGGAAACACTGCGCTGATGACCGGCCTCGGCGCTTCTCCTGAAGCCATGGGATCCAAAGCCAAGGACCTCCAACAGGAGGGTCATACGGTAATGTACATCGCGTTGGGAGGCAAGTTCGCCGGCCTGATCGCCGTCGCCGACCCCATCAAAGACTCCACACCCGAAGCCCTCGATCAGCTGCAGCGCGAAGGCATCAAAGTGGTGATGGTCACAGGCGACAACCACACAACGGCTGCGGCGGTCGCACGAAAACTTGGCATCGACTTTGAGGCCGACGTACTCCCCGACCAAAAAGCAACCGTCGTGAAGAAACTGCAGGATGCGGGTGCAATCGTCGCGATGGCGGGCGATGGTGTGAACGATGCTCCGGCGTTAGCTCAGGCACATGTCGGCATCGCCATGGGTACGGGCACGGACGTAGCGATGAAGACCGGCGGAATCACTCTCGTAAAAGGCGACCTTCGCGGCATTGTCAAGGCGCGGCGGCTCAGCCACCTCACCATGAACAACATCCGCGAAAATCTCTTCTTTGCTTTCTTCTACAACGTGCTCGGCATCCCGTTGGCGGCGGGTGTCCTCTACCCTTTCTTCGGTCTCTTGCTGAGTCCAATGATTGCTGCGGCAGCGATGAGTGCCAGCTCTGTTTCCGTGATCGCCAACGCTCTCAGACTCCGAACCGCGAAGCTCTGAACCTCTGGACGGAATTCCACTAAGTCCCCAATATAAGGAGTAATTTCGATGGCAACTGACAACTTTATTGATAACAGCCTTTTATGTGGCGTAACGCACGATCTGGACGAAGAGCTTTTTCATTTCTCGAATCACAAGCCATGGCAATCCGGATTATTTTCCAAGATCCTCGCTAAAGCCGACGACCTTCGCATTGTCCTCATCGCCATGGATGCCGGGGCGACCATGAAAGAACACCACGCGGACGGTACAACCTCGATTCAAGTTCTGCGAGGCATACTCTGCCTCCATATCGAGGACAAGACTCAGCATCTGCAAACCGGGCAGGTGCTCACCCTGACACCTGGTATAAAGCACGACCTAGAAGCCCTCGATGACTCTGCCTTCCTCTTGACGATCGCCTGGCCTGCAAGCGATAAGCTTCAATCTCTTCCCCATAGAGGGTATGGCTCGTAAACGTACTTGCTCAAAATCTTCGAAAAATAGAGCATGGTCAATGCCTTTCTATCGCTCGCCACAGACGATGAGGGAGGACATAGGTAAAACCTGCGAACCCTTCCCGCTGAGTCGAGGAAGACGTCAACCCATGATCGAATCCAGCGTCGACAACTAAAACCTTCTTGATCGGGTAGGAGACCGCCCACAGATTGCCAACGGCATTTCCGATTGTGAGTGGCTGCGAAAATGCCAGATTTCCCCGGCAACGGTCACCGGCCCAATGGGATGTGAAATCGACTGCGTTTGTCCGAACTGGCCACATCGCACAATCCCATCGGCCTGCTCAGAAACATTGCCATTTGCATCGACATGAGGCTTGCCGAAGTCCTCACTGACGAGGACCAGCGAACTGTTCCTGAAGGTGCCAATATCGACCTCGGGAGCAGAGCTTTCGCTGATGGTCGGGCGCTTGCCGTCACCTGGTAACACCACCGCCTGTAATCCAAGAAAAACCTCGCCCGGAACGACTGCCGCCTACATCAGCTCCGGTCGGATGGACGAAAGGCTCAGTAAGAGCGAGCATCTGGAGACGAGGCGTGACTGTCAGCTTTGTCACCAAATTGAGGCCGGCCCGTGTCGAAAACTCAGGAGAAATGGCGGCGTACAGCCCACCACTCTCAAACTCAAGATATCCGACTGGGGTCAATGTCGCGGGAGTCGACACGGTCGGACGGCCAGGGTTCGCCTCGGGAGGGTCAGGCATAGGCGACTGCGCGTCTGCCTACGCGACACAGAGCAGTCCAATAGAGCGCATGACGCAGATAACCACGTTGTTCGAGAAGACTCGCACTGTAATAGATTCGCACGCCTTCCGGCTTGTCCCCCCATTGCGATCCTGACGAGCGCGAAAAGGTTGAGACCTCGCCCATCCGGCGGGCGGGTTTCAGAGACCAGGCGAAGATGCCTAGAATGGAGAGATGAAACTTGGTTTGCAAGACCATTGGGAGACAATCTATTCGTCGAAGGCTGACGCTGAGCTCAGTTGGCATCAGCAGAACTCTGGTGTCTCCTACCAGCTCATTTCTGAGTTCGGCAAGGCCGGTGGAAGCGTCATCGACATTGGGGGTGGTTCCTCCTCGCTCGGAGCGCAGATCGTGATCGAGGGATTCAGTCCTGTGACCGTGCTCGACATCTCAAAAACTGCCCTGGTCAGAGCACAACGCCGCCTCGCCCCATCCATCCAGTCGGAAATCATGTGGCAAGTTGGCTACATCCTTGCCAATCCCCATCTCCCCCCTTGCGATGTGTGGCACGACCGCGCCGTTTTTCATTTTCTGACGGAGCCCAAGGATCAGGCTAGTTACGTCGCAATCGCGACTCGCACAGTCAAGCCTCACGGCATCGTGATCGTTGGTACGTTTGCTCCCGATGGGCCGGAACGGTGCAGCGGTTTGCCGATGCGTCGCTACGATGGCGTTTCTCTGTCAGAGACTTTTGGCGATCAGTTCACCCTAAAACGGATCATGAACGAACACCATATCACCCCATCGGGAGTGCGGCAGCCCTTCGTGTATATCATTCTGGAACGAAGACCTGACCCGACAGGGTAGATCCCCGGCAGATGGAAACATACGAGTTCCAGTATGGGGTGCGGGGTCTAAGCCTTAGCGAGCGAGATTACCACCCCTCCAGCCACTATCAGAAGTCCACCGACGATGAGCGTTGTGGACGGTGTTTGTTTGAAGACAAGCCATGAGATGAGCTGGGCCACAATGAAAAAGAAGACAACATAGATACCGATCAGCTTTCCGAAGTCCCACGGCGGTGCATTGACTGTCCACCCATACGAGAATAGGACGATGGCTCCCAACGAGAAGAATAGCCCCGCTGCCACAAGATGTTTCTGTGAAGACCGGCCCTCATCAGTGCGTCCCCACCAGCTTCCAGTACGGCGGCAAGAACAAGTATTACGATTGCAGTGGTGCGCGACATGGCGTTCTCCAAGTATGAGAATGGGTTTGAGATTCCGAGCTACCAGCTATCGGTGTAGCCGATGCTTGTTGTTGTGTACCAGGGTAGCCTTCTGAAGATTGCATCTTCTGCAAAGACACCTAGGTTGCTGGAAATTCCGAATCGAATTTATCGATCCGTGAGGGGCCAAATTAGGCAGAGCGCTATCTGTTCGGTCACCACGCGAGAAGGGAAGTGAGTGTGCCCATTTTTGTGCCCACGCCTCTTCAAAATGGGTCATAATTAAGCATGTAGGAGTAACAATTCACAGAAGGAAGATAAAGGGTAAGTAGCTAAAAAATAATATCTTATCGCAACCAATAGCAGTAGGAAAGTCGATAGATTCCATAGCTGTTAACCGAAGGGTTGTAGGTTCGAGTCCTACCTCAGGAGCCATAAACCTCA
>VFSW01009062.1_pt1 | contig 14223 bp, 12 predicted proteins | sample 5358111 | NCBI WGS metagenome assembly VFSW01 (sample SAMN11554181, study PRJNA540505) | mine drainage metagenome | isolation source: sediment from site ElyBrook_90M | place: USA: Ely Copper Mine, Vershire, VT | collected 2017
ATCTTGTGTATCCTGCCTTGCTCGTGCCCAATATGTATTCGAGAGCAGAGCCGCTGATTGCAATGTCGCATTCGCTATGAAGTGCCTCATGTTCAGCGCGGAAGGTTGGAAGACCGGGGCCGATCGGGAGCACTGAATACGCGGCAAACGGACGCTTGTTGCCCCTATTTCTTGTGCTTTGCCACCAATTTCAGAAACTCTTCGTGTACCCGCATGTCCTCGCTCAGCTCGGGATGGAAGGTCGCGGCGAGCAGTTTGCCCTGGCGGACGAGTACAGGGTGGCCGTCGCGTTCGGCCAGAACCTCGACCTCTGGGCCGACGCGTTCGATTCGTGGGGCGCGAATGTAGACCTGCTCCAGCGGGCCGCCTTCGAGTTTGGTCGCACCTTCCAGAATTACCGAGTCGATCTGACGTCCGTAGGCATTGCGCCGCACCGTGATGTCCAGCGCGCCAATGCCATGTTGTGGAGGGTTCTCGATCTCGCGCGCGAGAAGGATGCAGCCCGCGCACGTCCCAAAGGTCGGGTTGGCGAGGACAAATTCCGACAGCTTTTTGAAGCCCTGCTCTCCAAGCAATCTGAGAAATACGGAAGATTCGCCTCCGGGGATAATGAGGCCGTCGATACCGTCGAGCTGCTCTGGCTTACGTATCAGCACCGGCTCGGCCCCGAGTTGGGCCAGTCGTCGGCTGTGCGCGTCGAAGTTGCCCTGCAGGGCGAGAATTCCTATCTTCATCATCACTCTTTAATTTAGCAGGCTATGCGTTTAGCAGGCTGTGCCAGAACATTGCCGAAAAAGCTACTGAAACCGCCTGCGAAAAAACGGGCACAAAAAAAACGGCGCGACTGGGGGCCGCGCCGCTCTTATGCAAACGATCTACCAGCCCCGTGTTTGCAGCAAATCCGCTTCGGCAATCCCTGAAATGGCCAACCCCTTCATGGAGCCGGTCATCTGCTCGCTGACCTCGGCCAGAACCTTCGGGTCCTTGTAGTGAGTGGTCGCAATCACGATGGCCCGAGCGCGCGACTCTGCCTCTTCGCGCTCCTTCGGGATGCTCAGGTCGAGCGGAGTTGCGCCGCCCTTCATGAAGATGCCGCTGCCGACGAAGACCGCCTCGGCGCCAAGTTGCATCACCAGCGACGCGTCGGCCGGAGTGGCGATGCCACCGGCGCTGAAATTCGGCACCGGCAGTTTGCCGGCCTTGGCCACCATGCGAACCAATTCGTAGGGAGCCTGATGGGTCTTGGCCGCCAGGTAGAGCTCCTGTTCGCTCATCACCGTCAGTTGCAACATCTCTTTCACGATCTGGCGCATGTGCTTCACGGCGTGAATCACGTCTCCGGTGCCGGCTTCTCCCTTGGTGCGGATCATGCAAGCGCCCTCGGCAATGCGGCGGAGGGCTTCGCCCAGGTTGCGGGCGCCGCAGACGAATGGAGTCTTGAAGGCGTGCTTATCGATGTGGTGTTCCTCATCGGCCGGGGTAAGCACCTCGGACTCGTCGATGTAATCTACGCCGAGTTCCTGTAGTATTTGCGCCTCCGCGAAGTGGCCGATGCGCGCCTTGGCCATCACCGGTATGTTGACCGTGCTCATCACTTCCTTGATGACCTTGGGCGAGGCCATGCGCGCTACGCCGCCCTCGGCCCGGATCATGGCGGGGACGCGCTCCAGAGCCATCACGGCGCACGCGCCGGCTTTCTCGGCGATCTCCGCCTGCTCGGCGCTCATGACGTCCATAATGACGCCGCCCTTGAGCATCTCCGCGAGGCCTATTTTCAGTCGCAGTCCGTTGCCATTGGTATCCGACATACTGATATCTCCCTGCAAAAACAAGAATTGAGCTTGGCTCACAGGACGAAGCGAATCGCGGGCAAGCCGGGGTGCGCGGAACCTGTGGAGCGAACTATCATTTTAGCGCGTTCTGGCAAACCTGATCTGAGCAAAATAATTCGCCCGGTTTTCGTAGTTTTTCGTAGCGCATGATATCTCTGCTCTCAATACCGGCTACCATCGCCGCGACTGTGGGAATATATCGTCCGCGTCTCAAGCCATCGTTTTGTTCACAGTCCTTGCCTGCCGACGCTGGCTTGCAGGGATGAAATGCGGGTGAGATTACAGGGCATTCCGGGGTATCAAACTCTTTTGAAACTTTTTGATTGGCAGTGCAGAGTTTCTGATACATTGTTGGCTCATTTCAACGTGAATGAACTGTTGCAACGTGTTGGTTTAGGGAAAGTTTTCGTCACCTTTCCGGTTTAAGGAGACATTGTGGCCTCTATAGCTCAATCTACAAGTAACACCGTGCCCAAGGGAGTTGCGCCCCTTCGTGCGGGTACTGGAAACTCTTTCCTGTGGCGCCGTCTCCATTCGCTCACTGGCATTGTTCCCGTTGGCTTGTTTCTGTTGGAGCATTTCCTCTCCAATGCAGAGGCGACTAACGGCGTGCTTGCCTACAACGCCCAGGTAAAGTTCCTAACCGCTCTTCCCTTCCGTCTAGGTTTGGAAATATTTGGCATCTTCATCCCTCTGGCTTTTCACGCTCTGTATGGGGTCTACATCTGGTGGCGTGGGGAAAACAACGTCATTGACTATCCCTGGGCAGGCAACTGGTATTACACGCTGCAACGCTATTCTGGGATTGTCGTCTTTGCCTATGTGACCTATCACATCTGGTACATGCGTTTTGCCGGGGTACACCTGGTGGACCACTCCGAAGCGGCTTTCTGGAAGGAGCAGGACGAACTCATGCATCCGCTGGCATTAGCCATGTATGTGGTGGGCGTGGTTGCCGCTTCCTGGCACTTCGGTTATGGACTCTTCCTGTTTGCCGCCAAGTGGGGCATTGTGACCGGAGCCAAGGCTCAGAAGCGGGCACAGGCGGCCGGAATCGCTCTTTCCGCCATACTCGTGCTCGTGGGACTCTTGACGATTTACGCCTTCGTAGGCAAGTTCCCAACCCAGCAGCGTAATCCGGAATGGGATCAGCATACGGAGAATCCTGCGGAACAGAGCCGAATGATTCCTCAAACTATTCCTAGCAGCCCGGCGAGATAGGCCAGGCCGAAAGAGAATTTTATGGCAACAACGACTCCAAGAATCATAATCGTCGGCGGTGGACTCGCTGGCCTTTCCGCCGCAATCAAAGTTGCGGAATCGGGCGCTCACGTTGATCTATTTTCCCTGGTGCCGGTAAAACGCTCACACTCGGTGTGCGCGCAGGGCGGCATCAACGCGGCCAAGAATCTCAAGGGCGAGGGCGACTCCACCTGGAACCACTTCGATGACACCGTGTACGGCGGCGATTTCCTGGCAAACCAAGCCTCCGTCAAGCAGATGTGCGAGATGGGGCCCGGAATCATCGACCTGCTCGATCGCATGGGCGTTCCCTTTAGCCGCACCGAAGAGGGGCTGCTCGATTTCCGTCGCTTCGGTGGCACCCTCTTCTGCCGTACCGCTTTTGCCGGAGCTACCACCGGCCAGCAGCTTCTGTATGCGCTGGACGAGCAGGTGCGCCGCTATGAATCCGAAGGCAAGATTCACAAGTATGAGTACTGGGAATTTCTTTCCGCCGTGCTCGATTCGCAGCGCGTATGCCGCGGCATCTGCGCCATGGATCTGCGCTCGATGGAAGTGGTGACCTTCCCAGCCGACGCCGTCCTCATCGCCACTGGCGGCGTGGGTGCGATCTTCGGAAAGTCTACCAATTCCGTGGTTTGTACCGGCTCCGCGCAGGGTTCGCTCTATCAGCAGGGCGCCGCCTACGGTAACGGCGAAATGATTCAGGTGCACCCCACCTGCATCCCCGGCGAAGACAAACTCCGCCTGATGTCCGAGTCGGCCCGCGGTGAAGGCGGTCGAGTCTGGGTTCCCAAGAATGCAAATGAGACCCGCCCCGGAAAGCAGGTGCCAGAGGGTGATCGCTGGTACTTCCTCGAGGAGTGGTATCCCAAGTACGGGAACCTGGTGCCGCGCGATATTGCGACCCGCGCCATCCACAAGGTCGTTCACGAGCACGGCCTCGGTATCGGGGGACAGCCGATGGTCTATCTCGACCTTACCCATATTGACCGTGCCACGCTGGATCGCAAGCTGGGCGGCATTCTGGATATTTACGAGAAGTTCGCTGGTGAGGACCCGCACGACGTTCCCATGAAGATCTTCCCGGGAGTGCACTACACCATGGGTGGACTCTGGGTTGAGGCCGATCAGATGACCAACATCCAGGGGCTCTATGCGATCGGCGAATGCGACTACTCGATCCACGGCGCCAATCGCCTGGGCGCCAATTCCCTGCTGAGCTGCATCTACGCAGGCTTCACCGCCGGTCCGAACGCGGTGAAGTACGCAAAGGGTCTGGCGGCGGCTCCGGATAATCTAGCATCGTCCTTCGAAAACGAGAAGAAGCGGCAGGTCGAAGCCAACAACCGGCTGCTCAATAACCAGGGCACGGAGAATCCATTCAAACTCTGGCGTGAATTGGGCGAGGTAATGTCGCGCAACGTGACGGTGACGCGCTACAACGACAAGCTTCAGGAAACCGATGTCAAGCTGGTAGAACTACTGGAACGCTACCGCAACGTCAATCTAAGTGACAAGTCGATGTGGTCCAATCAGTCTTTCCTCTTTTCCCGGCAGCTCTATAACATGTTGCAGCTTGCGCGCGTCATTACGCAGGGCGCATTTCTGCGCAATGAATCACGCGGATCGCACTATAAACCGGACTTTCCCGAGCGCGACGACGCGAACTTCCTCAAGACCACCAAAGCGTTCTTTGCGCCCGATGCCGACGAGCCGCGCTTCGAGTGGGAGCCTGTGGACGTCTCGCTCATCAAGCCCCGTCCACGCCGTTATGACGTCAAGTAGGAACGAGATCCCGGCCTTCCGCTTCACCCTGGCGGAAGGCATAAAAGGTTTATAAATTCATGGCGAATAAGAGCGTACTTTTCAAGATCAAGCGCCAGGCGACTCCCACCAGCGAACCTTATTGGGAGGAATTCGAGCTGGCATGGAAGCCTGGCTTGAACGTGATCTCGTTGTTCATGGAGATTGCGGTCAATCCAGTGACGCGCGATGGTAAGCCAACGACTCCCATCAACTACGATTCCAATTGTCTCGAGGAAGTTTGCGGCTCCTGCGCCGCGATCATCAACGGCTAGGCGCGCATGGCTTGCTCGGCCTTGGTGGACAATTTGGAGCAACCGCTTACGATTGAGCCGTTTTCCAAGTTCCCGGTCATTCGCGACCTCCAGGTGGATCGCTCGGTACTGTTCGAGAACCTGAAGGCCGTCAAAGCATGGGTTCCCATCGATGGAACTTACGCCCTCGGCGATGGCCCGAGGATTGTCCCCCAGGTACAGGAGCAGGCATACCAACTCTCGCAGTGCATGAGTTGCTGCTGCTGTATGGAGGCCTGTCCCCAGTTCAACGAGAGCACTGGATTCGTCGGCGCGGCAACCATTGCCCAGGCCCGGCTGTTCAATATGCACCCAACCGGCAAGGTATTGAAAGAAGAACGTTTACAGGCTCTGATGGGTGACGGTGGAATTCAGGAATGCGGCTACGCGCAGAACTGCGTCGAGGTCTGCCCGAAGGACATTCCGCTTACCAAGTCGATCAGTGATATGGGCGGCGCGGTGATGAAGAAAGCAATTCTCGACTTCTTCCGCACCTAGTTCGTCGTCAGCGAATTACGAATGCGCGCGAGGGCCGGCCTTGCGCGCATTCGTTCCTAGAACCACCGTGCTCCCATTTTGGGGGCAACTGCACAATTTACCTGAGAAGAAAAAGAGTGATGCTGGGTTACACTGGAAGGAATAAAGTCATCATACTTGGTAGGAGTTACACGGTTCTGAATGATGCGCCGAATCTCTTCCGCCCTCATCCTCGTATTCTTCCTGAGCGTACCTTTCGCCTCTGCTTTCGCCATTCATTCTCATTACCGCGCTCCTAGGCGCCCGCTTCGTCGCGCCCACGTCCGCGTTGCCCGCTGGAATCCAGTGTTGCGCGGCTCGCATGACTCCATGCTCCGGCAGAATGAGGAGATCGACCGTCTCAGGCTCACGCGCATCAGCGATGACCAGCAACTTGAGGAGCTTGAACTACGCGGTGAACTGGTAAGTCTGCATGATTCAAAGGCAATGCTGATTGCATCCAATCTCGAGCTCAACCGGCGATTCTGCCGTCCTTGGACCCGCGCCTTTCTTGAGGATTTGAGCCAGGCCTTCTACGCGCAGTTTCATCAACCCATTCAGGTCACCTCGGCGGTCCGCACTGTGGACCAGCAGGCCCGCCTGCAGCGCTGGAATCACAATGCCGCGCCCATTGACGGAGAAACTGCCTCCTCGCATCTGGCTGGACTCAGCGTCGATCTGGGCAAAGGTCCGATGTCCCGCACGCAGCGCGCCTGGATCGACCATTACGTGCTCAGGTTGCAGCAACTTGGACTAGTGGAAGCTGCTGAGGAGCGCCGGCAGGCTTGCTACCACATCATGGTGAGCGAGCGTTATGACCAGTACCGCGATTCTCCCGAAGATTTCATCGCCAACCGTTAGCGCCACAACCTCGAATATCTGCAACGCCTTGGCCTTAGGGACGAGGCGTTTTCGTTTGTGTGCCGCATGGCGTTGGCTGGCGCTTCGGTATAATCTGGATTCTGCGCCGGAGACAAGACGAGAGCCAAGCTGGTTGTGATTTCTCTTGCCTTACAATCTCCGGAGACTACTCGGAGGAAAGCTGATTTATGCGCAAACTTTTAATCGTCGCCGGACTGCTGATGCTGATGGTCTTGGGCGCAAACGCACAGAGTCCGCTGCAGGGCACAAAAGAGCAGCCCGTAGCTGTCATCGAGACCAGCATGGGCAATCTGAATTGCGTTCTCTTTCCCAAGGCTGCGCCCATCGGAACCGCAAGTTTCATCGGTCTGGCCAAGGGTACAAAGGACTGGAAAGATTCCAAGACCGGCCAGATCAAACATGGCGTGCCGCTCTACGACAACACGACGTTTCACCGTGTGATTCCTGAGTTCATGATTCAGGGCGGTGATCCCGCTGGAACCGGCGCGGGCGACGTAGGCTTCCAGTTCAAGAATGAGACGTGGCCCGATCTCAAGTTCGATCGTCCCGGCCGGCTCGCCTACGCCAATGCAGGAAAAGACACCAACGGCTCGCAGTTCTTTATCACAGAAGTGGCGACACCGTTCCTGGACGGCAACTACACCATCTTCGGCCAGTGCGACGACGCGAGCGTGCAACTCGTCAAGAAGATCGCCCGCATGCCGCGTAATGCAAACGACAAACCCAACAGCGCCATCGTTATTAAACACATCAAGATCAATGACGGAACGACGGCGAAAAGTTCCGTGCGGAAGACGACGGCCTCCGCACAATAAGCTGGGGCGCCGTAATCAAACCGCCGCCCGCCAATCCGTGGGTCTCACATCCGCGCGTTGACGGCGGCGGTTCAGCAATGCAAATTCTGTTAGTCTGACTAGTCAGTAATTCCAAGCAAGGAGCCATTATGGCCGAACGCACACCGGGTTTATACGCCACGTTTGTCACAAATCAGGGCACCATCGTCTGCCGCCTCTTCGAGAAGGAAGCCCCGAAGACGGTTGCAAATTTCGTGGAGCTTGCCGAGGGCAAGCGCGAATGGAAGGACAGCGTGAGCGGCAAGAAAGGCCCCGGTCCCCTTTATAACGGAACGGTCATTCACCGAGTGATCCCGAACTTCATGATTCAGGGTGGAGATCCCAGCGGTACCGGCATTGGCGGGCCCGGTTATAAGTTTGAGGATGAGACCAAGGGTTCGTCTTTCAAGTTCGATGCGCCCGGCAAACTTGCAATGGCCAACGCCGGACCGAATACGAATGGCTCGCAGTTCTTCATCACGGTTGCCGCCACGCCATGGCTTACGGGCAACCACACCATCTTCGGCGAAGTCGTCGAGGGGCAGGATATCTCTGATAAAATCAGCGCCCTGCCTCGCAACCCCCAGGACCGCCCGAAGAGCGAGGTTGTGCTGGAGAGCGTCACCATCGAGCGCGTTTAGTTCTGCACGGAAGCGGAAAAATGGCAAAGCAAACCCCGGGGCCAAAGCCTCGGGGTTCGTTTTTACAAAACAGAGTTACAGACCGATTACGGTGATCAACTCTTTCACGGAAGCTGCGCTCTTGTTCAGCGCAGCCTGCTCCTCGTCCGTCAGCTTGATCTCGATAATCTTTTCGAGACCGTTGGCCCCCAACTTCACGGGCACACCGACAAAGAGTCCGTTGATGCCGTACTCGCCTTCCAGATGCACTGCGCAAGGCAGGATCTTCTTCTTGTCCTTCAGGATCGATTCCGTCATCTCGACGGCCGCGGCGGAAGGAGCATAGTAGGCGCTACCGGTCTTCAGGTACTTTACGATCTCGGCGCCGCCATCGCGGGTACGCTGAACCAGCGCTTGCAGCTTCGCCGGTTCAATCAATTCCGTGATGGGGATTCCGGCGACCGTGGAGTAGCGCGGTAGCGGAACCATGGTGTCGCCGTGGCCGCCGAGCACGAATGCGGTAACGTTCTCCACGCTAACGTTGAGTTCCTGCGCGATGAACGTACGGAAGCGGGCCGAATCCAGCACGCCAGCCATGCCGATCACGCGATTGCGACAGAAGCCGCTCAACTTGAAAGCAGCCTGCGCCATGGCGTCCAGAGGATTGCTGACCACGATGATGATGCAGTCGGGCGAGTACTTCACAACCTTGCCCACCACATCCTGCATGATCTTGTAGTTAGTATTGAGCAAGTCGTCGCGGCTCATGCCCGGCTTGCGTGGAAGTCCAGCAGTGATGATAACGATGTCGGAATTTGCGGTATCTGCGTAGTCATTGGTGCCGAGGATTGCGCAGTCGCGCTTCTCCACGGGCATGGCCTGCAACAAATCGAGAGCCTTTCCTTGCGGAACTCCCTCCACGATGTCAATGAGAACGACATCGGCCAGTTCCTTCGCGGCAACCCAGTGGGCCGCAGTGGCCCCCACATTTCCAGATCCAACGATTGAAACTTTCTTACGCATATTTTTCCTTTCAAGCCATTAGGGCATTGACTTACAAGTACGGAAAACATCTTGCGACAGATTCATTTCAGGTTGCGTTTGAATTATCGGACGAGCGGCGTGATTGCCGCCATATTCCCGATAACCGCCGACGCAAAGGCGCTGGTGCTCAGCTTGGTTGCACCGTCCATCATACGTGCGAAATCATACGTCACTTGCTTCTGTTCGATGGTGTGTTCCATGCTGTCTTCAACCAGCTTCGCGGCCTCGGTCCAGCCCATGAATTCCAACATCATGACGGCCGACAGAATCACCGAGCCGGGGTTGATTACGTCCTTGTCCGCATACTTCGGAGCGGTGCCGTGGGTGGCTTCAAAGATGGCGTGTTCCGCACCGATGTTGGCTCCTGGTGCAATTCCAAGGCCTCCGACCTGCGCTGCACATGCGTCGGAGATATAGTCTCCGTTCAGGTTCGGCGTGGCCAGCACCGAGTACTCGTCGGCGCGCGTCACAACCTGCTGGAAGATCGAATCGGCAATGCGGTCGTTGACCAGCAGCTTCTTCTTCCATTGGCCGTTGCCGTGAGTCGCAGAGATCGCAGCCAGAACGCTCCGCACTTCGGCGTAAATGCTCTGCCGGAAATCCTCCGGCGCAAACTCCATGCCGGGCTCAACCAAGGCCGCATTCTCTTCGACGGTAATGTTGGGGTTGCTGTCTTTGTTGCCAAGAATCCAGCTCTCGCGCTCGGTCACGGTCTGTGCGCGGAACTCCTCGGTGGCAACCTCATAGCCCCACTCGCGGAATGCACCCTCGGTAAACTTCTGGATATTTCCCTTGTGTACCAGGGTCACGCTGGGCCGGTTGTGCTTCAGCGCGAACTCGATGGCCATGCGCACCAGGCGCTTGGTTCCCGTAATCGATATCGGCTTGATACCAATCCCTGAGTCGGCCCGGATCTTCTTCTTGGTGCCAGCCAGCATGTCATTGTTAAGGAAGTCGATGAGCTTCTTGACTTCGGGCGTCCCCTCTTTCCACTCGATACCGGCGTAGACGTCCTCGGTGTTTTCACGGAAGATCACGATGTTCATGCGATCGGGGCGCTTCACGGGCGAGGGAATGCCAGTGTAATACTTCACCGGACGCACGCAGGCGTACAGATCCAGAAGCTGGCGGAGCGCCACATTCAGCGAGCGGATGCCTCCGCCAATCGGCGTGGTGAGCGGTCCCTTGATGCCAATTCGTAGATCGCGGAAAGCATCGACGGTCTGGTCCGGAAGCCAGGTGCCGAACTTTTCCTTGGCCTTCTCGCCGGCAAACACCTCATACCAGGAGATCTTGCGCTTGCCCTCGTAGGCGCGCTCGACCGCTGCATCAACCACGCGCACAGATGCCTTCCAGATATCGCGCCCAGTGCCGTCGCCTTCGATATAAGGGATAATGGGATTATCAGGGATAATAAATTTGCCGTTTGAAAACTCAACCGCCCGGCCTGTGGCCGGAAGTGGAACTCCGTTGTAAGAAGCCGACATACACAATCCTCCTGTGAGATAGACATGGGGATAGTCCCGAATTCGCAGCTGCGTTTCCTGCAATTGCCAAGCGGGTTCGTAACGGCAGCTCCCCACACAACTGCCCGAGTGAAACTAGACCTACATTCTTCCGGTGTTTTACGAACAATCGAGATTACCACTAGAACTGCCGCTCTTCAATCGGGGAAAATAGGAATCGAAGATGGCCCTGACAACCCGCATCTCCGCGCGCAAAACCCCAGCCAGGCCGGAACATTGCACAACATGCTCGACGCTGGCCCGCAAGAGATCGCTCTCCGGCAGCCACTTCCGGGAGCGCCCCTCCACTACCGTATCCCATGATCCACGCTACGAAACAGCGCGGAGGCGCGCAGCAGATCCGTGGCCTGCGCCGGGGTAAGCAATTCCCTTTCAAGCAGCGCCTCGATACGCTGCCAAAGCTGCTTTCCGGCGGCCGAAATTGCGGCGCGCGCTTCCAACAGTCCCACTAGGAAATCAATGTCGTAGACACCGCCGGGGCTCGTCTTAAAGCTCTCGGTTCCACCAGAATCGGCAATCCGCTTGCGCATGGCGCGCAGCTCGGGGATGAACTCCGGCGAGTCGGCGAGGCGTTTTCGCAGCGCGCCAAGCGACTCGGCCGCCTCTTCTGCCAGATGCTGTGCCCCGGCGATCAGCCGCAGTTTGCCGAAGGCAATGGTCTCCCAGGCTTTTGCCTCTGTCTCAAAATATTGCGCAAGTTGCCGTGAGGAAACTACCAGTTCACCTTCGTTTCCGTGGGGGCGCAAACGGGCGTCCACCGTAATTACCGATCCTTCCCGGGTGTAACCAGAGAGCATCGCAACCAGGGAAAGCGCGCACTGCTCCGCCTTCTCCGAATCGCATTCGGCGCTACGCAAGAAGACCAGATCCACGTCCGACAGCGCGTCCAGTTCGCAGGTCGCCAGACGACCGACGGCCAGCACGGCAAAGCCGGCGGGCGCATCCGCCGCCTCCAAGGCGCGCCGTAGGATCAGGTCGAACTTCTGCGAATATTCGCGCAGAACCTCCCACACCGGCACCCCCTCCAAAAGCGTCCTCCCCAAGGAGCGCAGCGTGCAGCGACGGGACTCAATACGGAGTTGATCCCAGATCGATCTTTCCGCCTCCGGTTCACAACCCCGGAAGAGCGCGAGAATGTCCTCCGGGTGCCTCGCCAGAATATTCGTGGCCAGCGCGCTCCGCGCAAACACCGGAAGGGCGCGCTCAATCCATTCCACGTTTTCAAGAGTCGTGCGGATGCGCTCCTCTCCGGTGGAGGCCGCGGTAAGAAAGCGCTGCAGGTTGCGCAGCGTGGGATCGCCGACATCCGCGGCCAGTGCGCTGGACAAAAGGGCCGAGCGGGCGGCCAGATCGCGTTTCAGTTGCGCCGCTCCGGGCGCGCCTAGGCTCACGGTCAGTACCGTCGTTTCTCCGGCGGCTTCATCCGAGCCCAACCGAAGCACCCGCGCGCAGAGATCGCTGGCCGATTTCATGGTTTGCTGCAACCCTTGCGCGCTCCGAACGGTCTTCTCTCCCATCGAGCGGAAAAGCGCGGCCTGCTCGGCAGCGCCCCCCGGCAGGCGATGCGACTGCACGCCCTGACGGCACTGTAGACGGTGCTCGATGGCGCGCAGCAAGCCGTAGGTCGCGCACAATTCCCGAAACTCCGCGTCGCCGATGTGCCCTTTATCGTGAAGCTTCTGCAACGCAAATAGAGTTCCACTGGAGCGCAGCCAAGGCTCGCCTCCGCCATGAACCCGCTGCAGACACTGGGCCATAAATTCGATCTCTCGAATTCCTCCGGGCCCATTCTTCACATCCAATCCGTTCGCGCCCTGCCGCACAACGCCGCGCCGCATTCGCTCCAAGGAGCGGGCCGCCGTCTGAATGGCAGAAAGGCTGAGCTGCTTGCAATAAATCAGCTCCTGCACCTGATCCACAAACTCACGCGCCAGCGTCCGGTCACCAGCACTCGGGCGCAATTTCAGCAAGGCCTGCAACTCCCAGTCCTGAGCAACGCTGCCGTAGTAGCGCAGAGCCTGCCCGCAGCCGGCCACCATCTCTCCGCTGCTTCCTTGCGGACGCAGGCGAAGATCGACGCGGAAAACGTGGCCGTCCGCGCTCACGCTGGAGAGGAGGGCGGTCAAATCCTGCGCCAACCGGGTGAAGAACTCCCGCGTGGAGATGGAAAGTGTGTCAGCATCCTCCGCATCGTCGTAAAGGTAGAGCAGATCGATATCCGAGCTGTAGTTCAACTCATTGCCGCCCAGTTTTCCCAGCGCCAATACCGAAAAACGCGCCGGATACACGCGTCCCTGGGCCGACCGAAGTTGCGGCCAGCCTTGGTAGAGCCGGCGCAGTTCACTCTCGCAGTGCAACATTGCCTGCTCAATCAATACATCCGAAAGGGCTGAAATTTCCGCGGTGATCTCTGCCAGCGACGCCAACCCAAGCAATTCACGGACAAATATCCGGACGTATTCGCGCCGTTTGAAGCGCGCCAGAAGAACGGGGAGCGGAGTTTCATGTGAGCGCAGACGGAAGCGCGCAAACTGCTCCAGAAAATACTCGGATTCCCGTGGGTGTACGAGCCCCATGGGGCGCGCAAACAGTTGCAACAGGTCGGGATTCTGCAGAAGGGTTTGCCCCAGCCACTGGCTGGAGCCAAACAAAGCCACGCAGGAGCGCAGCGCCAGCGCACTGGATTCAAATGCAGCGATGGCCTCGGCAGGATGCTGTTGCAGCAGCACTTCCAATTGCAGCACGGACTGGTCCGGGTTGCCCGACCCGGCGATGAACTGCGGCAACTCAGCTGCCGCACGGACAGGCAGCAACTGTCGGATTTTCGCGTAACGCGCCACCGAGCCGTTCTCCGCAAAGGAGAACGGCTCGGCACCTCCGCGCAAATGTTCACCGGGCCGAGTCACGCAACCGCCTCAATCAGTTCTTGCCGCAGCATAGCACGGCGGCCTGAACGGAAGCGGAGAAGGCCGCGTTGGAGCATGTGACGGCTCCGCACCTACCTGAAGTGGTGAGCTTCTTGAGTTACCGCAGTTACCGCGAGTTACGCACGTAACTTGCTTCGGCGCCCATCGCTAAATGACAATGTTCAGCTTCTCACCTCCTTTTCAGAGGTTGGACAATTTCAGGTGGTCGGTAACTTGCGCACATTCAGCGCCAACAACTTCGTGGGCCGTGCCGGAGAAACCATAATGTTAGCTCGCTCTCACCGTTTCAGCTTCCTATGCGCACTGTTCGCACTCACTATGGGCATTCTTTTCGCTGCGCCGTTGGCCCATGCCATCGTCGCGCCTTCCCTAGCCGCCCACTTCAGCTACGCCCAGGTTACGTTGGATGGAGGCTTCAGCGGGCCCTTTGGCGTTGCGGTGGACGGAAGCGGCAACGTCTTCGTCGCAGATACCAATAACAGTGCGGTGAAAGAAATTCCGTACGGCTGCGTTACCGCCAGCTGCGTCAAGACGTTGGGCAGCGGCATCTTCATCTCACCCCTTGGCGTTGCGGTGGATGGGAGCGGGAACGTCTTCGTCGCCGATAACGCCGGACCGGTGTACGAGATTCTTGAGACCATCGGCTACACCACGCTCAACACATTGGCCCAAAGCTACATGTCGACCGTCCACAGCTCAGGC
>VFSW01009063.1_pt1 | contig 14221 bp, 12 predicted proteins | sample 5358111 | NCBI WGS metagenome assembly VFSW01 (sample SAMN11554181, study PRJNA540505) | mine drainage metagenome | isolation source: sediment from site ElyBrook_90M | place: USA: Ely Copper Mine, Vershire, VT | collected 2017
GCGGTGCCCTCCACGTTCGGCATCCACCGCGCGTGCGCCAAGCCGCTGCCGCGCGCGACCGGCCCCGGGTCCGCCGCCGCCGGCCGGCGCGTGCGCCAGCCGATGCGCCGCGAGCAACGGCGTATCGGCGCGCAGCGCATCGGCTGGAGCACGCGCCGGCCGGCGGCGGCGGACCCGGGGCCGGTCAAGCGCGGCATCGGCTTTGCGCAAGCGCTGTGGATGACGAACGTGCAGGTCAACGCCGCCTGCGAAGTCCGGGTCCATCGCGACGGCTCGGTCGAAGTCCTCTCGGGCGTGCAGGATGTCGGCACCGGTACGGGCACGGTGATGGCCCAGGTCGTGGCCGAGGTATTCGGGCTCGCCCCGGAGGCGATCACGGTGCGGATCGGTGACACCCGGTTCCCCGCCGGACCGCCCTCCTACGGCAGCCGGACGACCGCCTCGATCACACCCCCGGCGCGCGCCGCGGCCTGGCAGGTGCTGCAAGTCCTGTTGCGTGAGGCCGCATCGCTGCTCGAAGCGGACGCGGCGGCGCTCGTCGCGCGTCACGGCCGGATCGAGGTGCGCGAGGATCCGCACCGCGGCATCGCCTTTGCCGAGGCCGCCGCGCGTTCGCGCACCGACTTCATCAGTGCCCACGCCTCGCGCGCCGACGACTACGCGGGCTTCGCCCGGCGCATGGGCGATGCGGCCCTCGCGCGTCAGGACCTCGGCGGCGTCCAGTTCGTGGCCGTCGCCGTCGACACCGAGCCCGGCATCGTGCGCGTCGAGCGCATCGTCGCGGTCCAGGATTGCGGCCGCCCGCTCAACCCGCTTCTGATCGAGAGCCAGGTTCAAGGTGGCGTGCTGCAGGGGATTTCCTTTGCGCTGTTCGAGGAACGCGTCCTCGACCGGCACACCGGTCACATGCTCAACGCGAATCTGGATCAATACAAAATAGCGGGCGCCTGCGAAACGCCCGACATCGAGGTCATCGTGCTGGAGAATTACCAGGCGAACAGCGCGACCGACGCCTACGGCATCGCCGAACCGGCGAACATCGCGACCGCGCCGGCGATCGCCAACGCGGTCTACAACGCGATCGGCGTGCGCCTGCGCGCCCTGCCGATCACGCCGGCGGCCGTGCTCGCCGCGCTCGGCAAACTGCCGCGCCCGGAAGTCGCACGATGAAGCCGTTTGCCTGGTCGAGGGCGCCCTCCTCATCACGGGCGGCCGCGGCCGCCTCGACGATCTGCGCCGACGCGATGCTGCAAAGCGACGGCGCGACCGAAGCCGGGATGGTGATGGCCGGTGGCATCGACCTGCTCGATCTGATGAAGGAAGGACTGCTCGCGCCGGCCGGCTTGACCAGTCTGCGAGAACTAGCAGACCTGCAGGGCATCGAGCCGCTGCCGGAAGGCGTGCGCTTGGGCGCCGCGACGACGCTCAGGACACTGGCCGATGACCCGCTGCTGCGCGGGCGCTATCCGGCGCTCAGCGCCGCCGCCGCCGGGTCGGCCAGCCCGCAAATCCGCAACATCGCGACGCTCGGCGGCAATCTGCTGCAGCGGCCGCGCTGCTGGTATTTTCGATCTCGCGAACATCGCTGTCTGCGCCGGGGCGGCCTGCACTGTTTCGCGCATGACGGCGAGAACCGCTACCACGCGATCTTCGACAACCGCCGCTGCGCGATCGTGCACCCCTCGACGCTCGCGACCGTGCTGGTGGCGCTCGACGCGCAGGTCGAGTTGATCGATGCCGCCGCGGGCACACGCCGCCTGCCGCTCGAGACCTTTCTGCGAGCGCCGGCCGGTGAACTGACGCGGGAGAATGATCTGCGCCCCGGGGAAATCCTGAGGGCGGTGCATCTGCCGGCGATCGGCGATGGCATCCGCATGGCACACGCGCGACGCGGTGAGAAGGACGCCTTCGACTGGCAGCTCGCGGACGTCGCGGTAGTCCTCGACCTCGAGACTGACGGCCGCTGCCGCGCCGCCGCCGTGATCCTCGGCGCGGCGGCGCCGACGCCGCATCGTGCGCTCGCCGCGCAGCGGATGTTGATCGGCCAGGTGATCGACGAGCGCCTCGCACAGGCGGCCGGCGTTGCAGCGATCGAGGAGGCGACGCCGCTCTCCGGCAACGCCTACAAGCTGCCGTTGTTCTCGGCCCTCGTGCGGCGCACGCTCCTCGCGGCCGTCGCCACGGCGATATATTAGCCGCCGCTGATTGAATTTTTCGACGGCTTCGCTAGAATCGCCACCTTAGCATCCAGCGAACGGCCGCCACGTCCCTTAAGTCCTCGGCGCAGCGAGCGAACTCATCATGCCCGAGAATCCCGACGACAGCGTTCGAACCGCGCAACACCCGACCGACAAGATCGCCTACTCGGTGGCGACACACGATCGCGTGGCGACGACCACCTGCTACATGTGTGCCTGCCGCTGCGGCATCCGTGTGCACCTGAAAGACGGGCGCATCCGCTACATCGACGGCAATCCCGAACACCCCGTGAACCGGGGCGTGTTGTGCGGCAAGGGCTCGGCCGGGATCATGACGCAATACTCACCGGCGCGCCTCGGCAACCCGCTGCTGCGGGTCGGCGAGCGCGGCGCGGGCGAATTCCGCGAGATTTCCTGGGCGGAGGCGCTCAATCTTGCCACCACATGGCTCGGCGAGGTGCGCTCGCGCGACCCGCGGCAATTGGCGTTCTTCACCGGACGCGACCAAAGCCAGTCGCTGACCGGCTACTGGGCGGCACAATTCGGCACACCGAATTTCGCCGCGCATGGCGGCTTCTGTTCGGTGAACATGGCGGCGGCCGGACTGTATTCGATCGGCGGCAGTTTCTGGGAATTCGGCGAACCGGACTGGGAACACGCCCGCGTGTTCCTGCTCTGGGGCGTGGCCGAGGACCATGATTCGAACCCGATCAAGCTCGGCTTGTCGCGCCTGCGCGAGCGCGGCGCGCGCATCATCGCGATCAACCCGGTCCGCACCGGCTACGGCGCGATCGCCGACGAATGGATATCACTGCGCCCCGGCACCGACGGCTTGTTCATTTTCTCGCTGATCCACGAACTGCTCACCGCCGACCGGATCGACCTCGACTTCCTCGCAACGCACGCCAATGCGCACTGGTTGGTGATCGACGCGCCGGGCACCGCGGAACATGGCTTGTTCGTGCGCGATGCGGCCGGCAACCCGCTCGCCTGGGATCGCGCCACGGGGTTGGTGCCGGCCGGACAGGCCGGCATCTCGCCGGTGCTCGCCGGCACGATGTCGCTGCCGGACGGGCGTCGCGCCCACCCTGTTTTCCATTTGCTCGCCGAGCGTTACCTCGCGCCGGAGTACGCGCCGGAGGCGGTGGCGCCCCGCTGCGGCATCGAGGCCGGCACCATTCGCCGGCTGGCGGCCGAACTTGCCGCGGCGGCTTTCGACGATCCCTTGCACCTGCCGTGTCCCTGGACCGACACCGAGGGACGACGACACGAAACGATGCTCGGGCGTCCGGTCGCCATGCACGCGATGCGCGGCATCGCGGCGCATGCCAACGGCTTTCACACTTGTCGCGCGATCCACTTGTTGCAAATGCTCCTGGGTGCCGTCGATCGGCCGGGCTCGTGGCGCTACAAATCACCGTTTCCGCGGCCGATTCCGCCCGGCCCCGGGCCGGCGGGCGCAACGGTCGCAGCAAACACACCGATCAATGGCACTCTGCTCGGCTTCCCGCAAGGACCCGAGGATCTGCTGGTGGACGAGTCCGGTGAGGCGCTGCGCATCGACAAGGCGTTTTCGTGGGAGGCGCCGTTGTCGCTGCACGGCCTGATGCACATGGTGCTGCCGAACGCCGGCGCGGGCGATCCGTACCGCATCGACACGCTGCTGCTTTACATGGCGAACATGGCGTGGAATTCGGCCATGAACCCAGCCGAGAACATCCAGGCGCTGACCGCGCGGGACGAGCGCAGCGGCGAGTACGCGATCCGCCACGTCATCTACGCCGACGCCTATTCCTCGGAGACCGTGGCGTATGCCGATCTGGTCCTGCCCGACACGACCTATCTGGAACGCTTCGATTGCATTTCGCTGCTCGACCGGCCGATCGGCAGCGCGCATGGGCCGGCGGACGCGATCCGCCAGCCGGTGCTGCAACCCGATCGCAACGTGCGGCCCTTCCAGGAGGTGCTGATCGAACTCGGCGCCCGGCTCGGCTTGCCGGCTTTCACGCTGGAGGACGGCAGCCCGCGCTATCGCGACTATCCGGATTACATGATCAACCACGAGCGAAAGCCCGGTCTCGGTCCGCTCGCCGGCTGGCGCGGCGAGAACGGCGAGAAGTCCGGCATCGGCGAGCCCAACCCCGGGCAGATCGCGCGCTACATCGAGAACGGCTGCTTCTGGCGGCATGAACTGCCGCATGGGCAGCAATACTTCAAGTATGCCAACCGCGACTATCTCGAGGGCGCAGTGGCGATGGGACTGATCGGCAAGGCCGAGCGGATCGTGCTGCAGCTCTACGGCGAACCCTTGCAGCGCCTGCGCCTCGCCGCCGAGGGGCACGGCCGGCGCCAGCCACCGCAGCGGCTGCGCGCGCGGGTCGCCACCTATTGCGATCCGCTGCCTTTCTGGCATCCGCCGCTCGGTGCCGAGGAGCCGCAGGCGTTCCCGCTGTCGGCCATCACCCAGCGGCCGATGCCGATGTATCACTCCTGGGGCTCGCAGAACGCCTGGCTGCGCCAGATCATCGCCTCGAATCGCCTCTACATGAATCGCGCCACCGCGTCGCGCCTCGGCCTCACCGAGGACGATTGGGTCAAGGTGACGAGCCGCTCCGGCGAACTGCGCTGCCAACTCGCCTTGATGGAGGGGGTCAATGAAGCGACCGTGTGGACCTGGAACGCGATCGGCAAGCGAACCGGGGCGTGGAATCTCGCCGCCGATGCGCCGGAATCGACCAAAGGCTTCCTGCTCAACCACGTGATTTCCGCGTTTCTCACGCCCGACGGCGGCGCAACGACGTCCAACAGCGACCCGGTGACCGGCCAGGCGGCTTGGTTCGACCTGCGCGTGCGGGTCGAGAAATGCGCGCCGGGCGAGGCGCTGAGCACGCCACGCTTCGCGCCGCTGCCGCGCCCGCCGGGCCTCGAACCGGCGCCTGAAATCCTGCGCTACAACGCCAAGGACGCGCCATGACCTCACTGCCAAAACCGGTGCCCGGGGCAAAGAAGCTCGGTCTGGTGATCGACCTCGACACGTGTGTCGGCTGTCAGGCCTGCGCGGTGAACTGCAAGGAATGGAACACCTCGGGCCACATGGCACCGCTTCCCGACCTCGACCCGTATGGTGCGCACCCGGACGGAGTCTGGTTCAACCGCATCCATTCCTACGAAGCCGGCGACGGGGCGGCCGGACGCAGCGTGCATTTCCCGCGCTCCTGCCTGCATTGCGAGGATGCCCCCTGCGTAAGCGTCTGCCCCACCGGCGCGTCCTACAAACGGGCCGAGGACGGGATCGTGCTGGTCGATGCCGAACTTTGCATCGGCTGCAAGCTCTGCTCCTGGGCCTGCCCCTATGGCGCCCGGGAGTTCGACGAGGATGCCGGGGTCATGAAGAAATGCACCTTGTGCATCGACCGGATCTACAACGAAACCATGCCCGCGGAGGAGCGGGTTCCGGCCTGCGTGGCGACCTGCCCGACGAAGGCCCGGCACTTCGGCGACCTCGGCGATCCTGACAGCGAAGTCTCGCGACTGGTGGCCGAGCGCGGTGGTTACGAGTTGATGCCCGAACAGGGCTGCAAGCCGGTGAACCGCTATCTGCCGCCCCGCCCGCGCGCCGCGCCGACGCCCGCCACGCCGATCTCGGCGCCACAGACGGCCGCGGCCGTAACACCGATCGCAAACCGCCTGCTTGCCTGGGCCGATCGGGTGTTGAGCCGATGAGGCCCGCCTTTTCGGTGATCTTCTTCACGACCGCCTCGGGTGCGGGCTGTGGTCTCTTGCTCTGGCTCGGACTGCTCGCGCCGGCCGGACTGCTGCCCGCCTCGCCGTGGTTCGGCGCAATCGCGCTCGCACTCGCGCTCGCGCTGCTCACCGCCGGATTGCTATCCTCGACGTTCCACCTCGGCCACCCGGAGCGCGCCTGGCGCGCGTTCAGCCAGTGGCGCTCCTCGTGGCTGTCGCGCGAGGGTGTCGCCGCGCTGCTCACCTACCCGCCGGCCCTGCTCTTCGGCTTGCTGTGGCTGCTTCGCGGGCCGACCGGCCACTGGGTGGCGCTCTGCGGCGCAGTGGCGGCCGCCGGTGCCGTAGGCACGGTCTACTGCACCGGTCAGATCTACGCGACCTTGCGCACCATCCGTCAATGGCACGATCCGCACGTGGTGCCGCTGTATCTGCTGCTCGCACTCTGGAGCGGCGCCGTGCTTGCCGCCGCGCTCGCCGGCTTTTGGGGCGCCGCTCGCCTGCCTTCGGTGCTGGCCTTGGTCTTTGGACTCGGCGCCCTCGGGGTGAAGTGCTCCTATTGGCGCGCGATCGACCGCGCCAAACCGTTGAGCACGCTCGAAAGCGCGACCGGTCTCGGCCGCTTTGGCAAGGTGCGGCCGCTCGACCCGCCACACACCGAGGAGAACTATCTGTTGCGGGAAATGGGCTTTCACATCGCCCGCAAGCACGCCGCCAAACTGCGCAAACTCGCGCTCGCGCTCGCCTTCGTGCTGCCGCTCGCACTGCTCGCCGCGGGTTTCGCCGTCGGATTCGCCGTCCCGGCGCTGCTCGCGGCGCTCGCGGTGGCGGCCGGTCTGCTGATCGAACGCTGGCTGTTCTTCGCCGAAGCCAAACACGTCGTAACGCTGTATTATCGCGGAAATTGAGCCCAACCCCGCACGCGGCACGGAGAGACGCCCATGATCGCCGATCGGTTCCGAATCAACGGCGCGACCGCGCTCGGCTGGGTCCGCCTGCTGTTCGGGGCGATATGCCTGACGAACCTCGTCCTGCATCTCGATCCGGCCTACAAGGCCCATTTCCTCGCAAGTTTCGCCGCCGACTGGACAAGCGGCCAACCGGCCTGGCTCGCCGCCTATGGTCATGCGATGGCGAACGGGGTGCGTGCGCTCGGTGTCGGCACCGTCATCGACCTCATGCTGGCGATCGAGTTGGTGCTGGCGCTATCGCTGCTGACCGGCGCTTGGCTGCACCGCCTGGCCTGGGTCGGCATCGTCTACAACCTGTGGCTTTGGAGCACGGTCGGCGGCCTCGGCGGCCCTTACACGACCGGCGCCACGGATCCGGGCACCGCAATCGTTTACGCGCTCGCCTTCGCACTCGTGCTGCTGACCCACGCTTGGCGGCCATTGAGTCTGTTCCGGCACGGACCGAAGCGTCCGCCGTCCGCCTCGCAACTGCGCCTGGCGCAAATCACCTTCGGTCTGCTATGGGCCTTCGACGCCTACTGGAAATGGGTGCCCGATTTCTTGCACCACGGCGTCGACAATCTCACCGGATCGCAGGCCGGCCAGCCGGCGTGGATCGTCACCTACATCGGTTGGTTCATCACCCTGATCGGTTTGGTCGGGCCGGTGGTCTTCGGCGTCGCCGTGGCCGTGGCCGAGAGCGTGATCGCACTGGCCCTGCTGTTCGATGCCTGGCTCAAGTGGATGCTGCCGCTCGGTGTGGTCTACAGCCTGGTGCTATGGACGACCGCCGAGGGCTGGGGCGGGCCCTACACGGCCGGCGCGACCGGCAACAAGGGCGACGTCCTCGGCACCACGACCATCTACGCGCTGGTGTTTCTGTTCCTGATGGCGGCGCGCGCCGAACGCGCGCCGCCATCGATCCGCATCAAACGCTAGCGCGCGGTGGACCGCCTCCGGCCGAGGAACACAAGGCCGAGCAGTCCGGCGCCGAACAGAACGAGCGTCGAGGGCTCGGGCACGTTCGGTACGGGCTCGTTGCCGGCAATCCCGCCCGTGCCGCCGGAACCGACCGTTGCCGAAGGATCCAGCAGCACCGTGTAGTTGGCAGATCCGCCGGTCACGGTAAATGGCCCAAGCTTGAACGCCGCATTGTAAAGACCCGTCGTCGCATCGTAGCTGCTGTTGAAGAGCCCGCCGGACGTCGAGACCCCGAGGTTGAAGATGTCGTTCGGCTTAAGCAGGCTCGTGTCTTGGAGATAGAACCCATTGCCAAAGTTGAACGACGCAGTCGCTTGCGTGAAATTCTCCGTCTGGCCATTGTCGCTGTAGGAGCCCGAAAGCCCCGAGAGCGAGAAGCCGCCCTGGAAGTAGTTGGTGCGGGAGAAACTCAACGTCGCGGGCAGATTCAGACTCAGGCTGAAATTCGTGGCCGCAAAAGGCTGCGCCAGCGGGCTAGGCAAGGGTGTCAGATACTGCGCGTTCAAGGTAAGCAAATCGCCCGCGGAACCGGTCGCCGTTGCCAGCGGGTAGGACACCATGACGAGCGCCTCGGCACGAGGGACCGCCGAGAAACTCAACACCGCAAGCGACAAGCTGGCGAACGCCGTCGCCCATGCGCCGTGCGAAGCGATGCCTTTGATACGACCAAAGGATACTCGATGCATAGATCTGAAGCCTCTAGGTGAAGTTCGATATAGGGTCGGTGGTGATTTGACCGGTTCAGGCATGCAAATCCCACGCCAGTAGAAAATTATCTGGTGAAACCAATTGGTTAAGACCTTGTGTCGGGCCGGAGCGGTGGCTGAGTGTAAGATTTATCGACAAGCCGTGCTTTTTGCCCGAGATCCGCCGCCTGCCAGAGGTAGGCGGCGAGCAGCGGGCTCGCGCCGGTGCGCATCGCGTGAGCTTCGTAATGGCGGTGATGAATGACGGCGCCGGGCGGCTGTTCGCACCAGTCGGCGCTCTCCTTCCACCACCAGGCGGTGCCGGATAACGGCACATAGATCTCCTGCGCTTCGTGACAATGCTGCGGATAGTCGGTATCCGGCCCGAGCAGCAGCAGCCCAACCGCCAGATGCCGGCTCGGCACCGGGCCTGTCAGACCGAGAAACTCGCTCCACGCGTAATTATCGAGAAACGCGGCGCTCACCTCGCCCGACCGGTAGGTCTGCCGCCAGTTCAACGAAGGCGCCAAGCGGCATAGCTCGCGGATCAGTCCCGCGCTGAATTCCGGCGCCTCGTCGGCGATCTTCGCAAGTTGGCCGAGTACCGGCTGGCCGGCAGCCTCGACGATGCGCCTCGCGGGCGGTTCTTCCGGCCAGTGCGCGAGAAATTCCCGCAGCACGGGCGAGGACAGCGCGTCGAGCAGCGCGTACAGGCGATCGACGAGAGGTTCACTGCTTGAGAGCGCGTTCATGGGCCGTCATGTAAAATCAAAGACAGGCGCTTTGCAATCCTTGCCGACTCGTCGCACACACGACGCGGTAGCCGCCGGGCAGGCGGCACGCTACTCTGGTCGCTTCGCCTCATGGATTGGAGCCTGCGATGATCGATGAGCTTGCCGAAGCAAACCCGTTCGATCTACGCCGCATCGGCGCACACCCGGATTACTGGTATCCGCTCGCCTGGTCACACGAACTGAAAGCCGGCCGCACGCTCGCGCGTCAGTTCGCCGGCGAACCGATCGTGATCTATCGCGGCCGTGATGGCGGAGTTTTCGCTCTCGAGAATCGCTGCGCCCACCGGCAGGTGCCGCTGCACCTCGGCGTCGTCTGTGGCGACCAGATCAAGTGCCACTATCACGGCTGGACGTACGCGCCGGACGGTAAATGTGTCGGGATTCCCTATCTCGGCAAGGACCGGCTGCCGAACGGGGTTCGCAGCTACCCTGCGCGCGAAGTCGACGGCTTGATCTTCGTCTTTCCGGGCGAGCCGTCCCTCGCCGAATCGCGGCTGCCCGCCCGACTCGGCTCCTCGCAGCGCAAGGACTACAAGACCCGGCGCCTGAATCGCGAGGTCGCCTGTCACTACTCCTTCATGCACGAGAATTTGTTCGACATGAACCATCAGTTCATGCACCGCAAACTGATGGGATCGATCAGCGCCCGCTGTCTCGGCCGCGACCACGGGGAGAACTGGGCGCAGGTCGAGTACAGCTTCACCCGAACCGCCGGCAAGCCCTCCCTCGGTGAACAGATCATCGTCGATCTGGTGCGCAAGCGCGACGAAGGACGCAAGGACTTCGCCGACCACATGCGCATCCGCACCGACTATCCGTACCAATCACTGAAGGTCTGGGTCGGGCGCGACATTCAGCCGAGCGAGGACCCGGTGCTCGACGTGTGGCTGGCCTACACGCCCATCGACGCCGAACAGCGCAGCAACCGGACCTACGGCTATCTTTCCGTCAAGAAGCCGCCGGTGCCGGGTTTGATCCATGCCGTGTGGCCGTTCGTGACCTGGTTCACCGAGAGCATCTTCCGCGAGGACAAGGACATCGTCGAGCACGAGCAGCTCGCGCACGATGCCCAGGCCGCGGATTGGAACAACGAGGTGTTCCCGCCGCTGCGCGACTTGCGCGGCGTGCTGGCGCGCTGTGGGCGGCCGGCTGGCTCATAAGCCGAAAAACCGGGCGAGTTGCCCGCGCAATTCACATCCGGCCTCGAGGTCCCAGGTATTTATGATCGCCAGGCGGAAGCCGCCGGGCGGCATGGCGTGCCCGGCGGCGGGCTTGTCGGCATCGTAGGTGATCTGCACGCTGCTGACCTGCGCGTGCGCGCGGATTCGTTCGACGAACTCGGCCGGCGGATGCGGATATTGGCGCAGGTGCGGCCCAAACACGATGACGCTGTAACCCTCACGGCGGACATCGTCCGCATACCCCCAGCGATGTCGCGCGTACAAATCCACCAAGGCGTCGATCCATCCCGGCCCGTAAAGATCCGGCCATTGATCGGCAAAGCGCAGATGCGCCTCGATGATCCTTCCACCGATGCTCTCGATGTTGAGCATGCCGGTGTAATCCGGCAGGGACGCGCCGACCCAACGGGCGAAGGCATCCTCGAGTTCCGGCCGCCGTCCGGCCTCGACGATCCAATAGTCGAACGTGCCGCCCGGCGCCGCAAGCCCGCGCGTGTGCCGGCTCCAGTGGACCGCGCCCTCGACCACCGCCAGATCGCTGCTGATGTGCTCACCCTCGAGCAGACTCATCCATAGAAAGCCGGGCTGCTCACATTGCAGATACTCGTCGCGATCGCGCAGAGCGCGGCTGCCGACGCCCATGCCCTTGAGGTTGACGATGGGTTTGCTGAAAACCGGATAGCGGCTCGGCTCGACGCCGTGCGGCGCGCACTCGATGCCTTGCGATTCGGCGATGCGCAACTTGTTGTAGATCCATCGATGCCGCGGATACCAGCAATACGCATCAATGTCATCGGTGGGAACGTGCACGTCCGCCGGACAGGGCACGTGCTCGAAATATTGGAGGCGCCAGGGATCCCGCTCATGGATCGGCATGCACCCATGATAACAGCGCCACGGGCCCGGCGTAGCTCAGCCGGTGTCGCGAACCGCGATGACCGCTCCGGCCACCGTCCCGAGCGCCAGCAGGTACCAGGTGATGGCATAGCCGAGATGATGATTCGGAAAATGGATCACCGTGAGACCGCCGCGCGGCCACTGCGCCGGCGGCCCGGCGTCCGCATCGATGAAATACGGTGCGACATCGCCGGCCGGCAATCCCTTGGATGCCGCGATGGCACCGACGTCGCGCGAGTACCAAAGCTGTTTTTCAGGCCGGTTGGGCCGCAGGAAGCCGCCATGCGGCTCGCTCAAACGCAGCAGGCCGGTGACGCTCACCGTACCCTTCGGCCTGTTCAAGCTCGCGAACTTCCTGGAAAGGGGCAATGAGGCCGGCAGGTAGCCGCGATTGACGAGCACGATGAAGCCGCGGCGGGTTCGCAGCGGCGTCAATAGCCAGAAACCGTAGCCCAGGCGGCTCGCTCCATGCACGAGCGTCTCATCGGCGTTCAAATATGTGCCTTGCACCCGAACATGCAAATACTGGCCATGCCCCGCGGCGATCGATTGCCACGCACCGGGTCCCGGTGCGGCGACCGGCGGGGCGTGGACGCGGGAATTCACATCGGCGATCAACCGCAACTTCCAGCCGAGTCGGTGCACCTGCCAGTTGCCGAGGCCGATGAAGCCGGCGCAGACGATCGCCGCCCCGCCGATCCAGCCGACAGCTTTGAGACGCAGGCGCGTCACGACCCCATTTTGTGATGTGCGTACTGCGGCGACATCGGCATCATGTTGGCGTTTTCGTTGTGCATGACCCATATCGAGGCGCCGAGCACGATGACCACCAATACCAGGGTGAAGATCAAGGCGAGCATGTTCCAGCCGCTCTCCGAGGTGGTGTTCATGTGCAGGAAATACACCATGTGCACCACGATTTGCACGGCGCCGAGCGCGAGCACGACGAGGATGGTCGTCTCCTTGCTCTGGATGACGTGATCCATGACCAGCCAGAACGGGATCGCGGTGAGCACCGCCGCCAGCACGAATCCGGTCAGATAGCCCTTGAGCGTCGCATGCGCGTCCTGTTGTCCCGCTTCGTGCCCGTGGACCTGGCGATGATCCGCCGCGTGCGTGTGAACTTTCCCGGACGAACGGTTCATCGCAAGACTCCCACCAGATAGACGAAGCTGAAGACGCCGACCCAGATCAAATCCAGGAAGTGCCAGAACATGCCGAGGCAGTACAGCCGGCGCCGGTTATCCGCGGTCAATCCGTACCTGCCGACCTGGACCATCAGGGTGAGCAACCAGATGATGCCCAGGCTCACGTGCAGTCCGTGGGTGCCGACCAGCGTGAAGAAGGAGGACAGGAACGCGCTGCGATCCGGCCCCGCGCCCTCGGCAACCATGTGGATGAACTCGTTGATCTCCAAACCGACGAAGGCCGCCGCAAAGACGCCGGCCACCGCCAGCCAGGCGAGCGTCGCGCGCTTGCGGTCCTTAGCCATCGCGAGCATCGCGAAGCCGAAGGTCACCGAGGACAGCAGCAGCATCGCGGTATTGACCGCCAGCAAGGGCAGATCGAACAGGTCCTTGCCGGACGGCCCGGCGGCGTAGTTCTGGCCGAGGACCGCATTACAGGCGAACAGCGACGCGAAGATGAAGCAGTCGCTCATCAGATAGATCCAAAAACCGAGCAGCGAGCCGTTCTCCGGATGCGGCTCTTCGGTGCAGTAGAACGCGGTCTTGGATGTGCTCATGATGCGGAGCCCTGCGCCGCCAACTTCCGGCTGTAGTCGTGTTCCACGCGGCGCACCTCGTCGGCGGGGATGTGGTAATCACGGTGGTAATTGAAGCTGTGACCGATCGCCACGGCGAGCAGCGCCACGAACGACAGCGACGCGAGCCACCAGATGTGCCAGACGAGGCCGAAGCCGCAGCCCAACGCCAAGGCGGCGAGAACGACGCCCGCGCCGGTGTTCTTCGGCATGTGGATCGGCTTGAAGCCCTCCATGGGCCGCTCGTGACCGCGCGTCTTCATGTCCATCCAGGCATCACGATCATGCACCATCGGCGTGAAGGCGAAGTTGTATTGCGGCGGCGGCGACGAGGTCGCCCATTCGAGGGTCCGCCCGTCCCAGAGGTCTCCGGTGCGATCGCGCAGTGCCTCGCGGTTGCGGACGCTGACGAATATCTGGACCAGGAAGGACAGTATCCCGAGAAAAATCAACAACGCGCCGACCGCGGCGATTTGGAACCAGATTTGCAGGCTCGGGTCGGTGAAGTGGCTCAGACGCCGGGTCACGCCCATCAGGCCGAGCACGTACAGCGGCGTGAACGCCACCCAGAAGCCCACCAGCCAGAACCAAAACGACAGCTTTCCCCAGAACGGGTCGAGGCGGAAGCCGAACGCCTTGGGAAACCAGTAGTTCACGCCCGCGAACGCGCCGAACACCACGCCGCCGATGATCACGTTATGGAAGTGCGCGACGACGAACAGGCTGTTGTGCAGCAGAAAATCCGCCGGAGCGACCGACAGCATCACGCCGGTCATGCCGCCGATCGTGAACGTGAACAGGAATCCAAGCGCCCACAGCATCGGCACGTCGAAGCGGATGCGGCCGCGATACATCGTGAACAGCCAGTTGAAGATCTTCACGCCGGTCGGAATCGAGATGATCATCGTCGTCAGGGCGAAGAAGGAATTGACGTCCGCGCCGGATCCCATGGTGAAGAAGTGGTGCAGCCAGACCAGGTAGGAGAGGATCATGATCGCGACCGTCGCGTACACCATCGACGAGTAGCCGAA